>OGJV01000425.1_pt1 | contig 24683 bp, 22 predicted proteins | sample 1572271 | NCBI WGS metagenome assembly OGJV01 (sample SAMEA2582107, study PRJEB24529) | metagenome | biome: Human gut stool | place: China | collected 2011
CAGCAAGGCTGCCTTTAAACGAGCGTTAGGTCATTTAATGAAATCCCGCCTTGTAGTACAAGAAGATGGTTGGACATTGTTGACAGAAACTGGTAAACAATGGACCCCAAATTCACAAGAGGTCTAAACTATGAAGATTATTGTAGTAGGTGCTGGTAAGGTCGGTTATTCCTTATGTGAAAGACTGGTACAAGACGATCATGACGTTTATCTTATAGACCGTTCTCAGGAACGTATTCATAATCTAGAAAATACATTAGATGTTAGTTTAGTATGCGGTAATGGTAGCGATATCCAGTTGTTGAATGAAATCGACCTATCAGATGTAGGCATGTTTATTGCAGTAACTGACTCTGATGAAGTTAATATGTTATCTTGTGCAGTAGCTAAAATAGCAGGTGTCCCATCTACTGTAGCACGTGTGCGGGATACTAATATCGTTGATCATATGGATGATCACATGAAAGAATGATTTCAAGCTACTCCATTCCCGGTTTCTACCGTTCCCGGATTCCTTTGTTCCGGCGTTCCTCTGTTTCTCGCTTCTCGTGTTCCCGGGCTGGCGCGGCGGGCATTTCGGTTATTCTTTGCCTCCGGCTCCGGGAACCGGATTCCCGCCCCCGGCTTCGGTGGCGGGGATGCCTGGGAGGTCGTCCTCCCCGGCGGATTCGAGCGTGCGCGCGGAGTGCTGTTTCTTGGTTTGCAGGCGTGCCGTCCTGCGCAGCCGTTCCCCGACGCGGATGATGTTATCGTTGCCCGTGCAGAGCCGTTTGTAGGCGTCGTCATAGGCGTCGCGTGCCTTGTCCAGCGCCGTGCCGACCCCTTCGAGCGAACCGGTGAAGGCCACCAGCTGTTCGTAGAGTTTCAGCCCGCATGCGGCGATGTCCCTGGTGTTCTTGTCCTGGTCGTTGTATTTCCACAGGTCGGCGACCAATTTGAGCAGGGCGAAAAGGTTCGTCGGCGACGAGATGATGACCTTCTTGTCGTAGGCGTCCGACCAGATGGCCGCGTCGTTCTGCAATGCGGCGAGGAAGGCCGGTTCGTTGGGGATGAACATGATGACGAAGTCGGGCGAGTTGAGCAGGCGCTGGTACTCCTTGCGTCCCAGTTCGTTGACGTGCTGGCGGACGGAGGCCGTGTGCGCTGCGAGGCAGCGGCGGCGCTCCTCTTCGGTTTCGGCCGAGGTATAGCCTACGAAAGCCGTGAGCGAAACCTTCGAGTCGATGACGATGTCTTTCTTCTCGGGCAGGTGCAGCACGACGTCGGGGCGCAGGTTGTGTCCCTCGGCGTCCTTGATGTTGTATTGCGTTTCGTAGTGGATGCCCTTGATGAGCGCTGAACTGTCCAGGATCGTTTCCAGCAGCATTTCGCCCCAGTCGCCCTGCACTTTCGAATTGCCTTTCAGTGCGTTGGTCAGGTTCGTGGTCTCGGTCGTGATGCGCCGGTTGAGCTCCATCAGGTTTTTCAGCTCGGCCTTCAGTTCGCCGCGCTGTGCCGTCTGCGTGGTGTAGATGTCCTCGACGCGCTTGCGGAATTCGACGATGTTGTCGCGGAAGGGTTTGAGCAGCACGTCGAGCGACTCCTTGTTGGTCTCCTTGAAATGCTTGGACTGCTCGCCCAGTATCTCGGTCGCAAGGTTGCGGAACTGGGCCCGGAAGGTCTCCTCCAGTTTTTCGCGCTCGGCTTTTTCGGCCGCGCGATCCTCGGCGTTCTTCGCGCGCAGCGATGCGATCTCGGCCTCGGACGAGGCGCGGAGTGCCGCCAGTTCCGCTTCGGTACGCGTCCGCTGCTCGGTCAGCGCCTGCACCTGTCCTTCGTAGCGCTGCCGCAACTCTTTTTCCGCGGACAAGGCTTGTTCCGCGGCGGCCAGCCGGGCTTCGGCCGCCGCCAGCCGCGACGTGGCATCGCGCTCGCGGGCTTCGGAGGCTTGGTTGTCAGCGGCAAGCCGCCGGGTGTCCCTGCGCCAGAGTACGAGGAACAGGGCGACGGGCACTGCCAGGCTGCACGTAGCGGCCAATATGAAAAGGGTGGTAGGAGTCATCGTGTGTTTTTGTGTCTGTTTCCATGCAAAAATAGCAATTTATTCCCGGAAAAACACCCCGTACCGGGGCATGTGCGTTAATTTAGCCCCGCAACGCAATTTTTAGTCCCGATGTCGCAGGTTGTTACGTATTTTTTTATAGCTTTGTTTGTTCCAAATACGGATTCAAATAATTTCGAATATGAAAAAAACGTTACGATCCCTGAAGCTGGCCTGCCTCGCTGCAGTGTCCATGCTAGTTGTTTCCTGCGGCGGAAGTGCCGATTACCGCAATTTCCTGCCTGCCGATTCCTTTATGACGATGTCGGTCAATCCCGCTTCGCTTCTGCAGAAGAGCGATGCCGGCGACATCGGGCAGCATCCGCTCTTCATCCGGCTCAAGGCCGAGCTCGACAAAGCCGAGGGCATCACCGCCGAGGAGAAGGAATACCTGCTCGCCCTGCTGAAGAACCCCTGCGAATCGGGTGTCGACCTGAAAAAAGACCTGTTCTTCTTCATGTCGATGGATGGCGCGATGCAGTCCCCGAATGTCCGGGGCGGTATGCTGCTGCCCGTCGGCGACAAGGCGAAACTGGACGCCCTGCTTGCACGCATCGGCGAGAAAAGCGGCATTGCACCCCGGCACGAGGGCGGTGTTTCGGTCATCGCATTGGGCGAGGACAGCTCCGTGAGCGGTTTGTGCGCCTACAACGATGTGGCTGTCATGCTCTATTTCGCGCAGGGGTCGCCGGAAAGCGCAATCGATGCCGTTAAGAAACTCTTTGCCCAGAAGTGCGGCGAGAGCCTGATGGGTGACAAGGTCGTTGCCGACCAGCTCTCCGAGAAGAACGACATCAACATGGTGATGGTCTATTCTGCGCTGGCGTCGATGCTGGACAGCAACCCGATGGTGGGTTCGATGCCGATGATGGATGCCCTCAAGGGTGCCACGCTGGCAAGTTCCGTCAATTTCGAGAAGGGCCGGATCGTTTGCGATGCCGCCATGTCGTACAAGGACAAGGAGAGCGAGCAGAAAATGATGGATTTTTACGCCTATGTGAAACCCCAGACGGGAGCCCTGTTGCGCTACGTGCCCCGGAATACGATCGGTGCGATGGCCTACGGCCTCGACGGCGAGAAGATGTATTCGGTGTTCTCCGCAATGCCCGGTTACGGGATGCTGATGGCCAACCCGATGGTCAAGCAGGTGATGGATGCTTTCAGCGGCGACTGCGTGATCTCGTTCTCGGGGATGACAGCCGACGGTCAGTATCCCGTAGCGTCGCTGCTGGCCCAGGTGAAGGATCCCGCCGTGTTGCAGACGATCGTCTCCAACCTCTCCGGTATGCCCATCCAGAAGGCGGGCGAAGGCGAATATACGATCAGCATGGGCGGTGTCACGGTGCTGTTCGGCGTGAAGGGCGATGTGCTTTACTGTACGACCGATGCGGTCGTGAAATCGGCGCTCGACGGTGCGGACATCGAATCGCTGGCTTCGATGAGCAAGATATTCAAGGGCCAGTCGGGAAGCTTCTACGTCGATTTCGAGGGTGTGACCGCGCTGACCGCGCAGCTTGTCGGCGGTAATGTCGACCCGCAGGTCGAGGCCGCGCTCTCCGTGCTGGCCATGTTCGAAGACCTGGAAGCCTATGGTACGATGAAGGGCGGGACTGCCGTAGTCAATATGACGGACAAGGAGCAGAATTCCTTTAAGACTGTCTGCGACAAAATTGGCGAACTGATCCGCCGGTACGTACCGGAGGTCAATTTGTAATAACCTTCGGGGTTTATGGTAAACGGCCGTCCGGGATTCGAACGGCCGTTTACCTTGAAATAAAGAAGGTATGGAATCGATAACTTTGCAACGGGTGCTGCCCTGCGTGTTCGCGGGGAAAGCGGCTCCGCGAGATTCGGGGGTCTGGTTGCAGGAGGTGACCTTCCGCAAGGGGGAGTACTGCCTGCTCGAGGCTGCTTCGGGAACGGGGAAAACTTCGCTGTGCCACTTTCTCTACGGCATCCGGGAGGATTACGCGGGGCGGATACTCTTCGACGGGGCGGATTGCCGCGGCTTTTCCGCCGCGGCGTGGAGCGGCCTGCGCCGCAGGTCGCTGAGTATGCTTTTCCAGGATTTGCGTCTTTTCGGCGAATTGACCGTCGCGGAGAATATCGGCCTGAAAAACGAGCTCACGCATTTCAAGACGCAGGAGCAGATCGGGCGAATGCTCGAGGCTGCGGGTATCGCCGATAAGCGGGATGCCCCGGTCGATAAGCTCTCCTTCGGACAGCAGCAGCGCGTGGCCTTCATCCGCTGCATGTGCCAGCCGTTCGATTTCATCCTGCTCGACGAGCCTGTCAGCCACCTCGATGCCGCTAACGGGGAGTTGCTCAGCGGGATGCTGCTGGAAGAGGCGCAGGCGCAGGGGGCGGGTATCGTCGTTACCTCGGTGGGCAGCCGGCTCGGGCTTCCCTACCATAAAACCCTTACGCTATGACGCTGCTTTGGAAATTGTTGCGCAGCCATCTGAGCGTCGCGCAGACCGTAGGTTTCGCCCTCGCCGGGGTCGTGGGCATGACCATCGTGCTCACCTCGGTGCAGGCTTACCGCGATGTCATGCCGGTCTTCGATGCCCCCGATTCGTTCATGCGGGGCGATTACCTGGTGCTTTCGAAACGGGTCGGCGCGCTCCAGACGATCGGGTTGGGGAGCAGCGACTTTACCCCCGGGGAGCTGGAGGAATTGAAGGGACAGCCTTTCGTCCGGGACGTCGGGGCTTTCACGCCGGCGAACTACCGGGTGAAGGGTACGGTGGGCATGGGCGGCGTGCAGCTCTCGACCTACCTGTTTTTCGAGGCGGTGCCCGACCGTTTTCTCGATGTCGCCTCCGGGAAGTGGAAATACGAACCCGGCGACGGGGACATCCCCATCATCATCCCGCGCAATTACCTGAACCTCTACAATTACGGGTTTGCCAAGTCGCAGGGGCTGCCGCAGATTTCGGAGGGGATATTCCAGCGGGTTTCGCTCGGCATCGAGGTCGCCGGCAACGGGCGCACGGAACAGTTCCGGGGCCGTATCGTCGGGTTGTCGAACCGTCTCAATACGATCCTCGTCCCGGAGTCTTTCATCCGCTGGTCGAACGGGCGGTTCGGCCAGGGCGGGGAGAAACAGGCATCGCGGGTCATCGTCGAGACCGACCGCCCTGTCGATGCCGCGATTTCGGCTTACCTCGACGGCAAGGGCTATGAGGCAGAAGGCGACCGCCGTGACAGTGGGAAGGCTGCCTATTTCCTGCAACTTGCGGCCGGATGGCTCGGAGGGGTGGGACTGGTGTTCAGCGTGATGTCTTTCTACATTCTGATGCTGAGCATTTTCCTGCTCTTGCAGAAGAACAGCGCGAAACTGGAAAATCTGCTCCTGCTGGGTTATGCACCGGGACGTGTGGCACGTCCGTATTGGTTGCTGACCCTGTGGCTCAACCTGGGCGTCCTCGTCGTGGCCGTGGTTTTGTCGTGGCTGGTGCGTATGTGGTACCTGCCCGAACTGGCAGCATTGCAGGAGGGGTACGCCCCGGCCGGGGTCGGCGTTACATGGGTATGCGGCATAGGGCTTGCATTGCTGCTTTCGCTGTCCAACGGCATTGCGATACGCCGGAGGATCGACACCCTGAACCGGAAAAGATCCTGACCGGCAGCTCTTTCGGGACGGAATCCCCGGAAAGACCGTGCGACAGGGAACCGGCATTCGGAATCCCGAACTGCAACCCCGAACCCCAAAACCCGGGTTTGCGGGGACGGAATCCCGCTCCGAAGCGTGGAAAACTGCCGGGAAATGACTATATTTGTCGTAAGTAATATTCGAACCATGAACAGAATCGTAGCACCTTCGATGCTTTCGGCCGATTTCGGCCACCTGGAACGCGACACGCAGATGGTCGACCGCAGTGCGGCCGAGTGGGTACATATCGACGTGATGGACGGCGTGTTCGTCCCCAATATCTCCTTCGGGTTTCCGGTGCTGAAGGCCATCCGCAAGGTGACCGCAAAGTGCCTCGACGTGCACCTGATGATCGTCGAGCCGGAGCGTTACGTAGCGCGTTTCGCCGAGGCGGGCGCCGACATCGTGACCTTCCACTACGAAGCCACGTACGATCCCAGGGGGTGCATAGAAATGATCCGCAAGGCCGGTGCGAAGGCCGGGGTGTCGATCAAGCCGGCGACTTCGGTCGAGGTGCTGCGCGATATCCTCCCGCTGGTCGACCTGGTGCTGGTGATGAGCGTCGAACCCGGTTTCGGCGGGCAGTCGTTCATCCCGGCTTCGACCGGGAAGATCCGGGCTCTGCGGGCCATGGCCCGGGAGTTGGGGTTGCAGACCATCATCGAGGTCGACGGCGGCATCTCGTCGCACAACTCCCGCGAGGTCTACGAGGCAGGGGCCGACGTGCTGGTTGCCGGGAATGCCGTTTTCGGCGCCGAAGACCCGCAGGCCGAGATCGTGCGGATGCTCAACGCCTGACCATTCGGCGCGCCGGATATTTCGGGGCGAAGCGGCCAGGGTTTTCAGGGATTCCGGACGTCTCGTGTTCCGGGTTTTGCCTGGGTGTCGCGCCCGTATTGCATTCCGCAGCGGCTCAGGGGACGATGTGCCGTCGGGTCTCGTCGTCCAGCAGGCGGCGCAGGTCGCGCAGCAGGTCGTCGTCGCGGAAATAGCCGGAGCCGTAGGTCAGGTTGAACGCGTAATCGAAATCGGCGGGATTGGCACCTTGGTTATGCTGGATGATGGTCTCGGCTTTGTCGAGGGCTTTCACCCACCGCGCCTCGGGCGTCTGGCATGCTTCGTATTCCTCCCATATCTTCCGGATTGCCGTTCCGGCCGCGGGCGGGAGCATGCGCGTCAGTTTGTCCATTGCGGCCAGCTCCGCAGCCTCCTTGGTGCCGTCGGCCATCTGCGCCACGGCCGGAATGTCCCCGTCATACGCTTCGCCGAGGTCGTGGACGAGGCACATCAACAATACTCGTTGCATGTCCAGCCGGGGGCGTTCGCCGGTGAGGACGGCGGCCAGCAGGGCCAGCCGCCAAGAGTGTTCGGCCGTGCTTTCGTGTCTCCCGGTCGAGGTGTGCGCCGTGCGCAGGACGTCTTTCAGCCGTTCGGCCTCGCGGATGAACCGCAGGTAGCGTTCCAACTTCTCCATACTATAACAATGTTCGTTTCGGAGTTCAAAGATACGATATGTCGGATTAAATCACTAACTTTGCCGTGATTTTAGACAGACCATGATATCTCTTGACAATCTTACTGTAAGTTACGGGGGCTGGACGCTCTTCGACAACATATCGTTCCTGATAAACCCCAAAGACCGCATCGGCCTCGTCGGCCGGAACGGGGCGGGCAAAACCACGCTGCTGCGCATCATTACGGGCGAGCAGCAACCGACCTCGGGCAGCGTGACCCTGAACGGCGACTGTACGATCGGCTACCTGCCGCAGACCATGCGTGTGGCCGATACGACGACGCTCGTCGAGGAGACCGCCAAGGCGTTCGAGGAGGTGCTGCGCCTCGAGGCCGAGATCGAGCACCTGACGCGCGAGATCGCGGAGCGTACCGACTACGAAAGCGACGGTTATGCGCAGCTGTTGCACCGCCTGAACGATGCGCAGGATCACTACCATATCCTCGGCGGCGAGACCCGCGATGCGGATATCGAAAAGACGCTGCTGGGGCTCGGGTTCAAACGCGAGGATTTCGGACGTCCGACGAGCGAATTCTCGGGCGGCTGGCGCATGCGTATCGAGCTGGCGAAACTGCTGTTGCGCCGTCCCTCGATCTTCCTGCTCGATGAGCCGACGAACCACCTCGACATCGAGTCGATCCAGTGGCTCGAGGATTATCTGAAGAATTACAGCGGCGCCGTGCTGCTGATTTCGCACGACCGCGCTTTCCTCGACAACGTCACCAACCGCACGGTCGAGCTTTCGCTGGGCAAAGCGACCGATTACAAGGTTTCCTATTCGAAATATGTCGTGCTGCGCGCCGAACGCCGGGCACAGCAGATGGCTGCCTATGAAAACCAGCAGCGCATGATCGAAAAGACCGAGGAATTCATCGAGAAGTTCCGCTACAAACCCACCAAGTCGAACCAGGTGCAGTCGCGCATCAAGCAACTCGAACGCCTCGAACGGCTCGAGGTCGAGGAGGAAGACTTGGCGACGCTCAATATCAAGTTCCCGCCCGCACCCCGCTCGGGACAGATCGTGGCCGAGATCAACGAAGCCGGGATGTCGTTCGGGGCGAAGCATGTCTTCAGCGGCGCGAATTTCATCATCGGAAAGGGCGACAAGATCGCCCTCGTCGGCCGTAACGGCGAAGGCAAGACCACGCTGGCGCGTATGCTCGTCGGGCAGCTGACGCCGACCGAAGGTTCGGTGCGGCTCGGTGCCAACGTCAATATCGGCTACTATGCCCAGAACCAGGACGACCTGATGGACGGCGAATTCACCGTCTACGATACGCTCGACCGCGTGGCCGTGGGGGACATCCGTACCCGCCTGCGCGATATCCTCGGGGCGTTCCTGTTCCGCGGCGAGGATATCGACAAAAAGGTGCTTTCGGGCGGCGAGCGGGCACGTCTGGCCATGGCCCGCATGATGCTCGAACCGCGCAACCTGCTGGTACTGGACGAGCCGACCAACCACATGGACATGCGTTCGAAGGACATCCTCAAGAATGCCATCATGAAGTACGACGGCACGGTCGTCATCGTGTCGCACGACCGCGAATTCCTCGACGGCATGGTGCAGAAGGTCTATGAGTTCCGCGACGGCGGGGTGAAGGAGTACCTCGGGGGTATCTACTATTTCCTCGAAAAGCGGAAGCTGGAATCGCTCCAGGAGGTCGAACGCAGGGACACCCCGCAGAAACCCGCCGTGCAGGCAACTCCGAAACCCGAGGCCGCCGTTTCCGGCAAACTCACTTACGAGCAGCGCAAGGAGCAGGAGAAACAGCTGCGCAAGCTGCGCCGGACGGTCGAGGGGATCGAGGCGGAACTTGCCGCAATCGAAAAACAGATCGCCGCCTACGATGCGAAATTCGCTGCGGCGACCGCCTACGACGAAGCCGACTACAAGGCCTACAACGACCTGAAAGCCCGTTACGACCATCAGATGCACGAGTGGGAGAAGGCATCGTACGAACTGGAACTCGTCGAAGAACAGTGATTTCCGGGAAATCCGGCTGAACCTTGTGCCGCCCGCCCCGGGGCAAATGAAAAATAAGCTGCTATGGACAACATTATTTTCGGGATACGTCCCGTGGCCGAAGCCATCGAGGCTGGACGCCAGATCGAGAAACTCTACATCCGCAAAGGTGCCGAAGGGCAGCTGATGACGGAGCTGAAAGACCTCTGCATCCGTCACCGCGTGCGGATGCAGGAGGTGCCTGTCGAAAAGCTCAACCGCCTCACGCGCGGTAACCACCAGGGGGTCGTGGCGCAGATTTCGGCCATCGAATATGTCGGGCTGGCCGACATCCTGGAACGGGTGCCCGAGGACGAGACGCCGCTGGTGGTGATCTTTGACGGGGTGACCGACGTCCGCAATTTCGGCGCCATCGCCCGCTCGGCCGAGTGCGCCGGGGCGCACGGTCTGGTGACGCCGCTGAAGAATTCGGCCCCCGTGAATGCCGAGGCAATCCGCTCGTCGGCCGGGGCGCTGACGACGATCCCGGTCTGCCGCGTGGGGTCGATCCGCAATACGATCAAGCAGCTCCAGACCGAAGGGTTTCAGATCGTCGCCGCGACCGAGAAGAGCCGCAAACTGCTCTACGATGCCGATTTCCGCAAGCCTACGGCCCTGGTGATGGGCGCCGAGGATACGGGCATCTCGAAGGAGGTCCTCAAACTCTGCGACGAACAGCTGGCAATCCCCCTGATCGGGCATATCGAATCGCTGAACGTCTCGGCCGCAGCGGCCGTGATGCTTTTCGAGGTCGTGCGCCAGCGTATCGGACAATAAACGAAAACCATGAAAGCGAAACTCGGACATTACGTGCAGTGGCTTCGGGAGGGGTTCCTGCAAATGCTGCGCCTGCACCCTGTGGAGGCGGGATTGATTGCCCTCGGATGTATCGGCTGCCTCGTCGCCTACGAGACGGACAGCGACGACACCCTGGTCAGGCTGGCGCTCGTGCCGCTGGCCTTCGCTGTTGCGCTGGCCTTCAATAACCTTGCGGGGCTGGGGCCGTGGCGGAAAGTCTACTGGGTATGCTGGGCGCCTTTCGTGCCGTTCGCGCTCTGGGGAGGTCTGGAAGAGTGGCTCGCCAGCGAGCCGTCGTTCATCACCTTCGGCATCCTGGCGCCCTTGGCGCTGCTGCTCTGTCGCCGTGCCGTGTGCAACAAGCGGTTCGTCGACGACATCATGGTGTGGCTGCGTTCGGGCATCCTCGCTGCGCTCTTCGCCAATGTAGCGCTGGGGTTGTTCTCCGCTATCCTCTTCTCCACGACCTATATCTTCGGGCTCGAAGGGAGTTGGATCGAGCATGTCTGGATCTATGCGCTGATCCTTTTCGAGACCTTCGCCGGCCCGGTGCTTTTCCTGATGATGTACGACCGTTGGGCCGGTGCCGAATGCCGCGGCACTCGCATCCTCGACGTATTGCTGAACTATATCGTGACGCCCGCACTGCTGATCTACACCGCCATACTCTGCCTTTACATGGTCAAGATCCTCGTTACGTGGTCTTTGCCCGAGGGCGGGGTGGCCTATCTGGTATTCGGGTTCACACTGCTGGCTATTGCGGTCAAGGCATTGCAGCCGTTGTTGCAGAAACGCATGTACGACTGGTTCTTCGACCGTTTCAGCCTGGTGTCGTTGCCTACGCAGCTGCTGTTCTGGATCGGCGTCCTGCGTCGTACGAACGAATACGGGCTTACCGAACCGCGCGTATACCTGCTTGTCTGCGGCGGGCTGATGACGCTCTGCGTGCTGTTGTTCCTCTCGCGCCGTACCGGGCGCTACCTGTACGTCGGCCTGGCGGGGTTCGTCTGCTTTGCGGCTCTGGCCTACCTGCCTGTGCTCGAACCGCAACGCATAGCGACCGGCTCGCAGGTGCGCCGTGCCGTCCGTGTGGCAAAACAGCTTAACATGCTCGACGGCGAGGGCCGGCTGCAACTGGACGCCTTTGTCCCCGACACCCTGCTGCGCCGGGATTACCGCCGCCTTTACGAGGCGCTCGACTACGTTGCCGACCATGATACGCTGGCCTTCGCCCGGTTCGGGGTGGAGCTCGGCAAAGTCCGCGAGGCAGTGCCGGATGTGTTCCGCGATTATGTGGTCTACGGCTACGATTACCGTACCGATGACAACTGGGTGTCGGTGTACCCGGACGGTGTGCGACGCATCGACCTTGCCCCAGGGTATCGGGTGCTGTATGCCAACCTTTCGTACAATCGTTATGACCAGGGCCGTATCCCGTATTACCGATTCGAGGATGATACGCTGCGGATCGACTTCGGCACGGATCGCCCCGAATTCGTAATTTCCGCACCCGCCCTGTTGCAGCGGCAACTGCGGCGTGCGGGCAAGGGGGATTATCCCCTGCCCTCTGAGCTGGAGAACGCTGCCAATGAACTCCTGACCTATTCGGATGAAGAGTTGTTGATCCTTTTTTTCAGTATGAGCATCGAACGGCGGGATTCTGCGCTTCGCCTCGACGATGTGGATATCTCGGCCATTATGGCCCGTTAGGCATGATTACGACCGTCGAACATCCCCGGCTGGGTGAGGTCGTCCTCTCCCAGTCGCGCCGCGCACGCCGTATTTCGATCAGCGTGCGCGGGACGGGGTGTGTCCGCCTGTCGTTTCCTTGCGGGGTTTCCGCACGGCGAGCGATGGAGTTTCTCGAGTGCAAAGCCGGATGGGTCGAGGCGGCCCGGGCACGGCTTGCGCAGCGGCGTGCGGCACTCCCGCCGCAGTTGCCGCCTGCCGCGGAAAAAGCCCGCGTCGAAGAGCTGCGGCGCGCCGCCAAAGCCGACCTGCCCGACCGTATCGGTCGGCTCTCCCGCATCACGGGGCTGAAGTACAACAAGCTGACGATCCGTGCCTCGCGTACGAAGTGGGGGAGCTGTACCGGGACGAACAACATTTCGCTGAGCCTTTTCCTGATGACGCTTCCGGAGCATTTGCGCGATTTCGTCATTGTCCACGAGTTGTGCCATACCGTTCACCACGACCATTCCCCGAAGTTCCATGCGTTGGTCGACCGGCTGGTCGGGGGCAATGAAAAAGCCCTTAACCGGGAGTTAAAGGCTTTTTCGATTCGGGGCTGACGCCCCACCCAAACATAACAATCCTATAAAAGGAACCCCTCGCTCCGCAGCGGCCGTCCGAGCCGCCGTGAAGCCTTGCTATTTCCGTTGTTTAACCAGATATTGTTCTTCCCGGTAGGTGAAACTGATGAAGAGGAAGGCCAGTGCGCACGCCGCGAGCAGCATGATGAATCCCCAGTCCCAGCCCAGGTGCTGTACGATCGAACCCATGGCGATGTTGGCGAGGATGGCCGTGCCGAAGAAGTATCCGAAGAATCCGGTCAGTCCGGCGGCTGTCCCGGCGGCCTTCTTGGGTGCGAGGTCGAGGGCCTGTACGCCGATCAGCATCACGGGGCCGTAGATCAGGAATCCGATGGCGATCAGCGATATGTTATCCAGCAGTACGTTGTCCATGTTTTTCCAGTAGATCACGATGAAGACCGCGACGAGTGCCATGTAGATCATGGTCGTGATGGCCCGGCGTCCTTTGAAGACCTTGTCCGACAACCATCCGCAGATGATCGTGCCGGGGATGGCTGCCCATTCGTATGCCGAGTAGGCCCAGCCCACATCCTTGATGTCATAACCCTTGATGTCCTTCAGGTAGGTCGGCGCCCAGTCCAGTACGCCGTAACGCACCAGGTACACGAACGCATTGGCGAAGGCGATATACCAGAGTATCTTGTTGTTGAGTACGTATTTGAAGAAGATTTCCTTCGTCGTAAGCTCCTGCTCCGACTTCTCGCTGTAATTTTTCGGGTAGTCGTTGCGGTATTTCTCGATGGGCGGGAGCCCGGTCGACTGGGGCGTGTCGCGGATCAGCAGGAATGCAAGCATCGCGACCACGATGGCCACCACGGCGGGGAACCAGAACGTACCGATCTGCCACGACCCGAACCACAACAGTCCGTAGGCCGCCATCGGGCCGATCATGCCGCCGCCGACGTTGTGGGCCACGTTCCAGATCGACATCTTCGTGCCGCGTTCGTTCTGCGAGAACCAGTGGGTCATGACGCGTCCGCACGGGGGCCAGCCCATACCCTGGAACCAGCCGATGAGGAACTGCGTGATGAACATCATGATGATCGACGAGATACCGGCCGATGTCCCGAGGAACATCGTCACCAGCGCCGACAACACCAGTCCCAGCGGCAGGAAGACACGGGCGTTGCTGCGGTCGGAAACGCCGCCCATCAGGAACTTCGAAAGCCCGTAGGCAATGGCGTTCGCCGAGAGCGCGATGCCCAGGTCACCCTTGTCGAATCCCATTTCGACAAGGTGGGGCATGGCCAGCGTGAAGTTCTTGCGCACGAGGTAGTAACCGGCATATCCGATGAAGATGCCGATGAATACCTGCAACCGCAGCCGCTTGTACTCTTTGTCTATTTTTTCCGCAGCGACGGGCGGTTTGTGTTTAGGGGGTCGTAGTATTTTCCACATGGTTCAGCGATCAGTTTTGTTCAAAGATATACGTTTTCGCCAAATCCGTGAAATCTTTTACCTGAGTGTCGATCCAGGCCTGGTCGCGTCCCAGCTCCCTGGCCATCATCGCGGCTACCTTCGGCGCCGCCGCGATGGCTTCGCGGGCATCGACGAAGAGCAGGCGCACACGGCGCGAAAGCACGTCCTCGACCGTCATGGCCATCTCCTCGCGTACGGCCCACAGCACCTCGGCATAGGTATAGCCGTATTTGGGCGAGAGTTTCTCGCCCAGTTCGGGCTGCTGCTTGATAAGGTCGAGGATCTTGGGCTCGTCGCTGCCGTAGACGTACATGTGATCCGCCAGGTTGGGGTTCTTGCGGTAACCGTGGATGCGCAGTTTCTTGGTCACGCACTTGCGGACGGGCAACTTGGCGACCTCGATCGCCTTGTCCACCGTATCTTCGGCCATCAGACGGTAGGACGTCCATTTGCCGCCCGTGATCGTCACCAGCCCGTTGTCCGAAACGATGATCTTGTGGCTGCGCGAAATTTCCTTGGTGTTTTTGCCCTCCTTCTTGGGCGCCGCCAGCGGACGTTGCCCTGCGAAGACCGAAAGGATGTCCTTGTAGGTCGGCGCGGGGTTCATGTAGAGTCCTGCCGTGCCGAGGATGAAGTCGATCTCTTCTTTGAGCGGGCGCGGGTCTTCCTCGGCCTTGGGCCGTACGATGTCCGTGGTGCCGACCACGACCTTGTCGTGCCAGGGCACGGCGAACAGCACGCGGCCGTCCGAGGTCTTGGGTACCATGATGGCGTAGTCGCTCTGCAGGAATTTCATGTCGAGCACCAGGTGCACGCCCTGGCTCGGAGTGACCATCTTGCGGTGCGTAGGGCTGTCCATGTGCATGATGTCGTCCACGAAGCACCCTGCGGCGTTCACCACGCTGCGGGCCTTGATTGTGTGTTCTTCGCCCGTGAGGTTGTCCACGAATTTCACGCCGGCGGCACGTCCCGCATCGTCGTGTACGATCCCCGTAACGCTCGCCTGGTTCACGACCGTGCCGCCGTTCTCGATGCATGTCTGTGCGAGGTTGATCGCCATGCGCGAGTCGTCGAACTGCCCGTCGTGGTATACGACGCCGCCCTTGAGTCCCTTTTCGACCGAAGTGGGGATGTATTTCATTACTTTTTTTGCCGAGATGAATTTCGAACGGCCGTAACCGAAACCGAACGAAAGCATGTCGTAGAAGGTCAGACCGCAAAAATAGAGGAAATTATCCCAGTAACTGTAATTCGAGATCACGAATGCCTGGTCTTTGACCAGGTGCGGGGCGTTGGCTTTCATGCGGCCGCGTTCGCGCAGGGCTTCGAGCACCAGCATGACGTCGCCCTTCTGCAGGTAACGTACGCCGCCGTGCACGAGCTTCGTACTGCGGCTCGATGTGCATTTGGCGAAGTCGGTCTTTTCGAGCAGCGCTACGCTCAGCCCGCGGGTCGCTGCGTCGACCGCCACGCCGAGGCCCGTGGCGCCCCCGCCTACCACTACGATATCCCAAACCTTGTCTTTCTCGGATAGTTTTTTGATCTGTGCAAGTCTTTCCATAAATTCATGAATTTCGTTTCGCAACAAAATTACATATGATTTTTTGTATTTCAAAATAAAATATGTTTTATTTCATAATATTTCGTTTCGGAGCACAATATATTGCCGAAAAAAATATTTCTCCGGAAGGTTTCGATCTAATTTCGGATTATTTTCGTATCTTGCATTATAAAACCAAATTTTTAATCGACCTATGAATAAATCCGGCGAAGAGACTATTTTGAGCCTTCCGGAGCGTCATAACCGGATCCTGGCACTGTTGCAGCAGAACGGCTCCATATCCGTCGTGCAGCTGGCCGAGTTGTTCAAGGTTTCGGAGGTCACGATCCGCAAAGACCTCTCTTTCCTCGAACAACAGAAGAAACTCTACCGCACGCACGGCAGTGCGATCCTTATCAGCCCCTATATCAGCGACCGCCACGTCAACGAGAAGGAGAAGAAAAACGTGGCGGAGAAACGGGCCATCGGGGCCAAGGCCGCAAGCCTTGTCGCGCAGGACGATTCGATCATCATCGCGTCGGGCACGACCATGGCCTTCCTCGCGCGCGAAATCAAGCCCGTCGGGCACCTGACGGTCATCACGGCGGCCGTTCCCGTGACATCGATCCTTTCGCAGGACACCAATGTCGACGTGATCCAGTTAGGGGGCATTACCCGCAGCAGTTCGGTGTCGGTCGTGGGGCCCTTTGCCGAACAAATGCTCGGCAACTTCAATTGCAGCAAGCTGTTCGTCGGTGTCGACGGCATCGACCTCGAATTCGGGCTTACGACGACCAACATGCTCGAAGCGGCGCTGAACCGTGTGATGATGAACGCCGCGCAGAAGGTTATCGTACTGGCCGACAGTTCGAAATTCGGACGCCGCGGCTTCAGCAAGATCTGCGACCTGGAGGCTGTCGACCGCATCATTACCGACAATGGCATCCAGCCCCTTTACCTCGACCGGCTGCGCGAGCGCGGCATCGAGGTGATCGTCGTCGATGCATGATATACCTTAAATATAGGGACTCTTTCAGCCCGATTGCGATCAGACTCTTGTGAGGTGCCGGTCAAATAAAGGCGACGGTGATTTTCACCGTCGCCTTTATTATGGTTTACCCCCTCCCTCCAGTTCGAAAGGTAATTCCGTACGTTGCGTTTGCAGCTGGACTTGTGTTTTGCGGAGATGCGAATGCCGGAGGTTTTGAAGGAGAACCCAGTCGGAAGATGCTTGCAAATATTTATTTCTGCCTGCGGTAAAAATCGCCTGCATGTTTAAATTCAAATCCGATCATTCGTTCATTATAGATACTGTCCATTTTGGAGATTGTTATACTGATTTTTATATTGCCGTAATGGGGCGGATTCGTTTCCGAAGGTTTCTTGTCGTAAAAATCATAGTAATCTATTATCGGCAAATCAATGACTTGCGCCGGGGCTCCGCAATATTTTCCAACCGTTTCTACGACTTCTTCTCGTGTGGCTATTTTGCTTGCCAATCCAAAAACAGCGAAGTCGGAAATATTATGCCAGTTATCGGATCGCGGCGTAATACTGATGCTGTTCACAATGCAATCGGTTTCAGGGAGGGCTTGGGCCGTGGGGTTAAATATCACCGCGTTGATGATTTCTCCCTTTTCGTTTTTTACCGTTGTTCCCCAGTATTCATCTTTGGCAGTGGGAGGGATCATTGCGACGCCAGCACGGCTTTTGTAGTTCCCGGCCTGCATCAAATCTATAAGTTTGCATGGAAATGTGATTTTGCAGCCGTTGAGGACGAATCCCGATTTCCAGAATTCTTCCGGTATGTTTTTTATAGCTTCCATGGTAAGGCGCTTTTTGGGGGATTCTGCGTGGGTTTTCTGTTTTATTTGTGCTTCGATGCCATTGAAGGGGCTGAAAATCAACAACACCAGCATTAAAAGAATTTTTATGTTCATATTTCTGTATTTATGTTCGGGTAGCCCGAATTTTTACAAAGTTACTTGTTTTTACGGAAGTCAGTGTAATATTTAGGTGAATTTCATTGCGCAGCAGCAAGCGCTCAGTGTCTTGGACGGATATGGCCGCCGATAGACGGGCCGTAACAGAAAAGCAGCCCGGAAATCCGGACTGCCTATAATAATCGGACGGCTTGAATTAAACGGCAAGCCATTTATATTGCCGCTGTTATTTCAGCAAGGCCTGCAACCGCTTGGGGTAATCCGTCGTGATGTAGTCCACGCCCAGGTCGATGAAATAGCGCATGTCCTCTTCCTCGTCGACCGTCCATACGTTCACCTCCAGTCCCAGCTTTTTTGCCTGTTCCACCCATTCGGGGTGCTTGCGCAGCACGCGCATCGAGTAGTCGATGCCGGTGAGGCCGAGCCCCTTGATGCTGCGCGGGGAGAGGTCTCCGTTCAGGTAGAAGATACGCCCGTCGGGCAGCAGTTTCCTGAATGCCAGGCAGGCATTGATCGAGAAGGCGATGATGTCGGTGCGGTCGAGCAGGTCGTACTTGCGCAATGCCTTGACGATCTTCTCGGCCGCGAGGTCTTCGCGCCGAAGGTCGGAAAGCGATTTCATTTCCAGCACCAGCCGGGTGTCGGGTTTGGCAGCCACCAGGCGCAGATAGGCGTCCAGCGTCGGGATGTTCTCTCCGTTGGGAAGCACGATCGAGGTGATCTCCTTCAGCGTACCTTTCTCCATGTCGATTTCGGTACCCTTGTATATACGGTCGTGGTTTACGATCAGCTTGTCGTCGGCAGTCAGCCATACGTCCATTTCCGAGCCGAAGGCCCCGACCGAATCGGCTTTGGAGAACGAAGCAAGTGAGTTCTGCGCCGAATTGGGTGCCGTCCAGTAGCCGCGGTGCGCAATCACCTTGGGCTGAGCGAAGGCCGCGGCGGTTCCTGCGAAGAGCAGGGCGGCGGCGAAGATGAGCTTTTTTGTCATATCGTTTGAAATGTTGGTTGAGTGCTTATAAATCGAAACTTCAACAAAGTTAGTAAACATTTCCGGAATAACAAGCCCGGCGGGGCGCAAAAGGTGTTTTTTCAGGACGATGTCATCATACGGGAAGGGTTTGTGATTTTGAAACGAAACACGGAGCGGAACGATATGTACGATTTCCCGGCGAAATATATCGGAGTTTCGGGATTTTTTCCTATCTTCGTATGATGTGGAAATGGAATCCTTAACTTAAAACCAGAATAGACCATGAAAGAAAAAGTCAGCAAAAAGTTCCAGGAGATTTATGGCTCCGGGGCTGTCATGTTCGCCTCGCCGGGGCGTATCAACCTCATCGGGGAACATACCGACTATAACGGGGGCTTCGTTTTCCCGGGGGCGGTTGACAAAGGAATCGTGGCGGCCATCAAACTCAACGGTACGGACAAGGTGCGGGCTTATGCACTCGACCTTGAGGAAAGTTCGGAGTTCGGGCTTAACGAGGAAGATAAACCCGCCGAGAGCTGGGCGCGCTATATCTTCGGCGTATGCCGCGAGGTGCAGAAGCGGGGCGGTAAGATCGGCGGTTTCGATACGGTATTCGCGGGCGACGTGCCGCTGGGTGCCGGCATGTCGTCGTCGGCAGCGCTGGAGTCGACCTATGCCTTTGCGCTGAACGACCTCTATTCGCTGGGCATCGACAAATTCGAACTGGCGAAGATCGGCCAGTCGACCGAGCATAACTATTGCGGCGTGAACTGCGGCATCATGGATCAGTTCGCTTCGGTTTTCGGCAAGAAGGGCAACCTGATCCGTCTGGACTGCCGTTCGCTGGAGTATGCCTATTTCCCGTTCGACCCCAAGGGTTACAAACTCGTCCTGCTCGATTCGCGCGTGAAGCACGAGCTGGTGGGTTCGCCCTACAACGACCGCCGGGCTTCGTGCGAGCGGGTGGCGAAGATGCTCGGGCAGGAGTTCCTGCGCGGCGCCACGATGGAGCAGCTCGATGCCATCAAGGATAAGATTTCGGAGGAGGACTACAAGCGTGCCCGCTACGTGATCGGCGAGGAGAAGCGTGTGCTCGATGTCTGCGATGCGCTCGAAAAGGGTGACTACGAAACGGTCGGCAAGCGGATGTACGAAACCCACTGGGGCATGTCGAAGGATTACGAAGTGTCGTGCGAGGAACTGGATTTCCTGGCCGAAGTTGCCGAGGCGTGCGGTGTGACGGGTTCGCGCATCATGGGCGGCGGCTTCGGCGGCTGTACGATCAACCTGGTGAAGGACGAACTTTACGACAACTTCATCGCCACGGCGAAAAAGAGGTTCAACGAGAAGTACGGCCATGAACCCAAGGTGTACGAGGTCGTGATTTCGGACGGTTCGCGCCGTCTGGAATAATCGTTATGGGAACGTTTCGCAGGTTTCTGCATCCCGTGTGGACAGGATTCGTACTTCTTATTGCGGCGTATGTCCTGCGGGGAGTTTTCCTGTGCGCGCGCGATACCTTTTTGTACAATCGGCTGGATCTTTGCGATCCGGCCGATTTTTAAAATTTACCACCGTAATACCGAACCGAAGCGTTGGCGTTCCCAGGTGCATACCTATCGGCTGTACGGGACGTTGTATCCTGAAATCCGCAATGCGGATATGCGTGTCGGATACGATGCGTATTCCCGTTATGCCATCGGGGATACGATCCGGGTGTACGCTACCTCTTCGGGCAGGGTAGTGCCCGTCTCTACGGTTGAGAAAATGCGTATTTGGCACATCGGCAGCCAGGGACTGGCTTCGGAGCATCTTCCGGAGCTGTTGGTGTTTATCGGCGGCGGATTTGTTTTGTGGTGCCGCAGGAACCGGCGCAGGTCATAATATTTTTTGCAGGAAAACCTCGTCGTGGAATCCGTCGGCAAGCCGCAGCCACTCTTTCCTGATCCCTGTTTCGGAGAATCCGGCATGGCGGAAAAGTGCGAGGCTTGCCGCATTTCCGGCTTCGACGCTGCACCATAACTGGTGCAGGTGCAGCATGTCGCGGGCATAGCTGCATACGGTCTCCACCGCATCGGCGGCATAGCCTTTGCCCCGTTGTGCCGTATCGTGGATCAGGATGCCGACGCCCGCACGGAGATTTACCGGATCCAGGTCGAACAGGTCGAGCGCCCCGACGGGGAGCCCTTCCCGGGTTTCGATGATAAGCCGCTGCTGGCGGGTTTGGAAAATGTCGAATTGCTGCCCTTCGATGAACCGTTCCAGCGTATGGCGGGAAAAAGGCGCCAGCGTACCGCTGACGCCCCATATCTGGGTGTCGTTTTCCCAGGCGTACATCAGCTCGATGTCTCCCGGTTCGAGGGCTCGCAGCCGCGTTGTCCGGCCTTCGAGGTTCATCAGATACCAATGATCTTGTTGCGGATGAGCATTGCCACACCCCATGCGTTCGCGTTCTCGGTCATCTTCGATACGCGGAATTTGGTGTCCTTGTATACGAGGTTGAGCGAATATTTGTTGGTCGCAGACTTGAGGGGGAGCATGATGTAGTCGCCTGCGGCGGCCATGTTGCCGCCGACGATGACCGTCTCGGGGTTGAACGTGTTGATAAGGAAGGCCACGGCCTTGCCGACTTTTTCGCCGGCCTCCTCGATCAGCTCGATCGAGAGGTTGTCGTCGTTCTTCGCCGCGGCGATGATGTCGTCGATATGGATGCTCTTCTGCTGGTCGTACTTCTCCTTGAGGATCGTATTGACGCCCTTCTCGATCAGGTGGCACATCTTGTCCTCGATGGCGATACCCGAAACCTCGGTTTCGAGGCAGCCTTTCTTGCCGCACGAGCAGATGATCTCGTTGTCGAAAAACGGGATGTGTCCGAACTCACCGGCGAACCCGCTTTTCCCGTAGTAGAGCTGCCCGTCCACGACGATTCCGATTGCCACGCCGCGCCCCATGTGCAGGTAGAGCACGTTGCTCTCGTCCTTCGATTTGCCGCAGGTGTATTCGGCATAGCAGCGGGCGCGGGTGTCGTTTTCGAGCAGCACGCGCAGCCCGACGCGCTCTTCGAGCACTTCGCGCAGCGACTGTTCGCTGGAGGTGAAATACTTGTAGCTGCGGCCCGTGTCGGGATTCACGCGTCCCGTCATGCAGACTCCCAGCCCGAGGATTTTGCCCCGGTCGATGCCGCATGTGGCGATGAAGTTCTCTATGTTGGAACAGATGCGTTCGAAACACTGCGGGCGATCCTGCAACTCGAAGGTGTAGTCGTACTCTTCCTTGATGATGTTGTTCTGCAGGTCGGTGATCAGGAATGTCATGTTGTCGCGCCCGACGTTGACACCTGCGAAATAGATCGCCGAATTGGCCAGGCCGAATATGTTCGGCCTGCGTCCGCCCGGGGTTTCCACCTTGCCCAGATCCGTTACGATGTTCTCATCGACCAGTTCCTGCACCAGCTTGGTGATGGTCGGGACACTGATATGCAGCTCTTTGGTCAGTTCCGAGAGCGTACATTCGCCGTTCACCGCCATGTAGGCGATGATGTTGCGCTTGATGATACTGTTCTTGTGCGAAATACCCTTCAGGGCATCGTCTTCGTGTTTGTTGAAAAATTCGGTGAGTGATGTCATCCGTCCTGTCTCATTTTTAACTAAACCTTTGCAAATATAATAAGTATATTTAAAAAATGCAACATGTTATTAATAAAATTTAATAAATTTTGTTTCAAAACACATTATAATAAAAGGAACGGACTGAAAATCAGTCCGTTCCTTTTTGTTTTGAGACTTTTTAGACTATAACGTCGATTTCGATTCTACGACGGCTTCGGGGTTTACCTTCCTGATAAGGCCCTGCAATACGGTGCCGGGGCCGAGCTCGGTGAATTCCGTCACGCCGTCGGCGAGCATGTTCTTTACGATGTATGTCCAGCGTACCGGGGCGGTCAGCTGTGCGATCAGGTTGGCCTTGATCTGTGCGGGATCCGTGTAGGGCTTCGCGTCGACATTCTGGTAGATCGGGCATACGGGCGTCTGGAACGGAGCCTCGCTGATCGCCTTTTCCAGTTCCTGCTTGGCAGGCTCCATCAGCGGCGAGTGGAATGCGCCGCCTACGGGCAGGCGCAGGGCGCGGCGCGCACCGGCGGCCTTGGCTTTTTCGCAGGCTGCGTCGACGGCTTCCACGGCACCCGAGATCACGAGCTGGCCGGGGCAGTTGTAATTGGCCGCTACGACGATGCCGTCGACCGATGCGCAGATTTCTTCGACTACGTGGTCTTCCAGGCCGAGGATGGCGGCCATCGTACCGGGCTGTGCCTCGCAGGCGGCCTGCATGGCCATGGCACGCTTCGAGACGAGCTTCAGGCCGTCTTCGAACGAGAGGGCACCGGCCACGACCAGGGCCGAGAACTCACCCAGCGAGTGTCCTGCGGCAGCGTCGGGTTTCACGCCGAGCGCCTTGGCCATGATTACCGAGTGAAGGAATACGGCGGGCTGCGTCACTTTGGTTTGCTTGAGCTCGTCGTCCGTGCCGGCGAACATGATGTCCGTGATACGGAAACCGAGGATATCATTGGCTTTTTCGAAAAGCTCCTTTGCTTCGGGGACGTTGTCGTAAAGGTCTTTGCCCATACCGACCGCCTGTGCACCCTGTCCGGGAAATACGTATGCGTGCTTCATATTTTTGCTGAATTTTTGTTAGCGAGGGCAAAGATAAGAATTTATTTTTTAACTTTGCACCGCAATGGTTCACAAAGGGCCGGGCAAGGCCCCGTGTGATTAAATGGGAATGCCGTGTAATTCGGCAGCAGTTCCCGCTGCTGTATGTTCCGTCGATTGCCGCAACACTCTTTTAGCCACTGGTCTTTGGACTGGGAAGGCGTTGCGGCTGGAACGAGCCAGAAGACCTGCCTTGCATCTCCCGGTGGGAGGATCCTTATTTTCGGGCAAGCTCTGCGGAGAACGGAGCGCTTCGGACGGAGACACGGCAGTGTCGGCGTTTGTTGCAGGAGGGCGGCTTTATTTATAGGTGCGCGTCCGGTTGCATGAAATGGGGGTTCGATTCCGGGAGTTCGGAACCGGATTTTTTTATTTTATGCACATAAAACAAACGAAAGATGAAAAAACTTTTACTGTTGGCCTTTGCCGCTTTTGCTTTTGCCGCCTGCTCGGACGACGATAAGATGCCGACCCCCCCCCAGCTCGAAACAATATCTTTCAGTGAGGTGGAACTTGGTTCCGACGGATACCTGTGGGGTAAAACTCTGGCAACGGATGTAGACGGCTCGTTGGAGTTCGAAGGCGTGATTTACAAAGAAGGAAGTGCTTCGTTCCTCTCGTATTTCTCGGATTTCGGCGGTGTCTGGGACACGTGGTGCAAATTCGCGATGTCTGCCTGTCATGACAAAACGACTTTCGGGACGGATAACCAGTTCAGCGTTTATACGACGGCTGATGACGGCCAGAACAAGTTCGCCGTTGCATACGATATGAAAGGTATGGGCCCGGGCTATACGTTTAACCCGGCCATCGAGTTTTCGACGGTTGTTACTCCCGTGTCGCTTCGTATTGCCAATAATACGTGGACATATCTTTACCTCACCGCTACTAAATACAGCGACTTCAGTGTTGCGATTATCGGTTTCAACGGTGAAACCGAAACGGGGACGATTGAGGTGCCGTTGGCATCGGACAACAAGGTCGTAGCTGATTGGAAGACCGTAGGGCTGGATAAATTGGGAGCCGTGACCAAAATTGTTTTCTCTGTTGAGTGCGATGATGTGATGGCGCCGACTTATTTCTGTATTGATGATTTCGCTTATACCGAATAACTATTTTGAGATGAAAAATATTTTTTGGATTATTGCGGCTGCATTTGCCTTTGTAGCCTGCTCGGACGACGACGGCCCGCGTGAGAAACCGTTTGACGGCGAAGTCGTATCGTTCGAGGCCTCCGAACATCTGCTCGACGCCATGACCGGCAACGACGTGAAGCTCGGCCCCGTGTTACGATGTCCCTGATGGGAATGGGGGATTATACCTATGCGAACGCTTTTTGTGCGAAGCAATACGCTGTGGAGGCGGATTTCGACGGCATGCTCTTTTCGACGGCAGACCAGAATCTGGTTTTCAACGCCTATTATTCATCGCTATACGACGGGTGGGGCGGCATCGGGCTTTCGCGGATGCCCGACCGGAATGCGGCCGCTCCCTCCAGCAAGCAGCAGTTCTCCGTGTGGGCGGACGGCGGTGCCAACGGTACGGAAACCTATGCCGTATTTTACGATTCCAACTCGCCGACGGAAATGTATCCCGAATACCTGAGTGAGTCGGGTTACCCGACCATCGACCTGGTGGAGCCGCGCATCGTCGCCCACCTATACATCGCCAATTCGACCTGGGTATACAATTATTTCCCGGGGGATCATAGCGCCCATTTCCAGGTGCAGCTCACG
>OGJV01000430.1_pt1 | contig 24548 bp, 20 predicted proteins | sample 1572271 | NCBI WGS metagenome assembly OGJV01 (sample SAMEA2582107, study PRJEB24529) | metagenome | biome: Human gut stool | place: China | collected 2011
CCCCACTGCTGCCTCCCGTAGGAGTCTGGGCCGTGTCTCAGTCCCAATGTGGCCGTTCAACCTCTCAGTCCGGCTACCGATCGTCGCCTTGGTGGGCCGTTACCTCACCAACTAGCTAATCGGACGCGAGGCCATCTCAAAGCGGATTGCTCCTTTTCCCTCTACCCGATGCCGGGTCGTGGGCTTATGCGGTATTAGCAGTCGTTTCCAACTGTTGTCCCCCTCTTTGAGGCAGGTTCCTCACGCGTTACTCACCCGTTCGCCACTCGCTCGAGAAAGCAAGCTCTCTCTCGCTCGTTCGACTTGCATGTGTTAGGCGCGCCGCCAGCGTTCGTCCTGAGCCAGGATCAAACTCTTTATAAATGATATTTATCACTTAAAAGTGTTAAATCTTGTTTCGCTCAGCACGCAATCGCTTGCGTCCTGTGTGAATTACTTTTGTTTGGAATTGTTTTACATGTTTTTCCAACATGAAAATAGGTTCCGTTACAAGTTCTTTCGATATTGTTCAATTTTCAAGGTCCTGTGCACCGCAGCCTTGCGGCTGACGACTCGATTATTTTACCACAGAAACGGTTTTTTGTCAAGCACTTTTTTGAGAAGCTTTTGAAGTTTTCTGAACTTGAAGCGCTTCAGGTTTCTCGGTATCAGCCGGAACTTTTCAGCGTCTATTGGTTCTTTTCAAGGGCTTCCTGCTGAGGCTTCAGAAGTCATTCTTTTGTCTCAGCGCTTGGCGCTCACATATAGTACCATACCGCAACCACTTTTGCAAGCCTTTTTTACATTTTTTTCGCCTTTTTTTGCGCTTTGTATACATCAGCCAGTTTTTCGCTCAGTTTCAGGGGATGTTTTGACCTTTCTTCCACCATTTCTGCGCAAAACAGCCGCCGCACAAAACGTGCAGCGGCTGTTACCTTGGGATTCAGTTTTTTTCTTCCTGCTTCATTTCCCGCAGGGTCAGCCAGACCGCTGCCGCCAGCATCGGCAGCGCGGCGATCAGGCCAATAGGCATGGGTCCCAGCACATTATAATAAGCATCTGCCGGGGTAACCAGCACCTGCGGCAGCGCTGCAATGGCGTTGAACGCTCCATGCGCAATGGCGGGCACCCAGATGCACTCCGTTTTTTCGTAGAGGACATCCAACAGGGTATTCAGGGCAAAGCAGACCACGCACCACACCACCAGACCAAGCAGGGGTGCACCCAAATAGTCGGTGCCGTACTCGTAGCCCACCAGCAGCATCAGCGGCCAATGCCAGATGCCCCACACAACACCGCCCAGCAGGCGGCCGTTCAGCAGACCAAAGCGTTCCTTCAGGCGGGGCATCATGTAGCCGCGCCAGCCGACCTCCTCGCCCAGTGCGGGGAACATATTGATGGCCGGGGCAAGGAGCACCGCAAACAGACCGTTTTGCAATAGATAACTTAGAGTGGAGACACCCAGCTGGCTGCGCAGGGTCTGCGCGTCCATCTCGCCGCCGTAAGCGGCTACCAGCCAGCTGCAGGAAAAGTCCAGACGGGAGGGAAACACCGCAAAATACAGCACCGCACCCAGCAGGGTGAGCACCGCCGGGCCGAACCATGCCGCCAGCCAGAAGCGCCGCTTGCCCTGCACCTTCCAGCCGATGCCGGTGGGCTGGCGCAGAAAGGCCTTTTGCACCAGCAAAACCGCCAGCAGCGGACAGAACATGGTGGCAATGAGCGCCAGCTGATACAGCACGGCGTTATTCTGCTGCAAAAGTGCCATGCAGCCGCCCACCTGACACAGCCACGCCATGCCAAAGGCGAGCAGGAAGTACAGGCCAAAGCTCTGCTTTTCTTTTACTGTCATACAAACTTCACCGCCGTTCCGTAAGCAATGACCTCTGCAGCGCCCTGCATGACGCTTGCGGAGGCGTACCGCATCCCCACAATGGCATCTGCGCCAAGGCCTTCGGCGTCCTTGACCATGCGTCCGGTGGCGATCTGCCGCGCTTCGGTGAGCATATCGGCGTAGTCGGTCACCTCGCCGCCCACAAGGGTGCGGAAGCCGGCCATCATGTCGTGGCCAAGGTTGCGGCTCTGCACTGTGCTGCCACGCACCACGCCCAGTGCCTCCAGCTTTTTGCCCGGGATCTCGTTAATAGTTACGATAAGCATCTTCTTCTCCCTTTCCGATCTCTTCGATCCGATCCAGCAGCACCTTCAGGGTGCCCACGATGCAGCCCGCCGGGATGCCGAACATCACCACCAGCAGCGGCAGCGGTGGGGCATCCTGCGGGTCTGTGTAAACTGCCCAGCCCATGGTGGCCATTACAAAGGCCATCATAGCCACAAAAAGGGCAGCACCAATGCAGGCGCCCCGGATGCGGCGGGTCTTTTGGTCGGTACGTTCAATGTTCACAAAGGTCACTCCCTGTTCTTCCCGTGCGGTCAGGCGCGCCAGCGTCTGCTCCACATCCAGTTGTTCCAGAGGGCCGTTCTCCTGTTGCAGCAGCGTGCAGAAGCCGATAGCCTCCTCCAGATCGGCGCGGCGGCTGCGCAGACGTTCCAGCTGCCGGCTCATGCCCTCGGCCAGCGTGCACTGCCCTTCCAGCATCTCCCGGATCTCTGCCAGCGGCACGTCCAGCTTGCGCAGCAACTTGATGCGGCGCAGGCGCTCCACGTCCGCCTGCGAGTAGCTGCGGTAGCCGTTGCCCGGCTCCCGGCTGGGACTGATGAGCCCCTCCTCTTCGTAAAAGCGGATGTTCTTTTTGATCACGCCGACGGCGGCTTCCACTTCGTTGATTTTCATGGGTCACGACCCCCTCCTTACGGGAGTATTCTACACCTTCCACAAAGGGGAAGGTCAAGCTTTTTTTGCAAAAAGAGCCGCTGCACAACCTTGTACAGCAGCTCCTTCCTTTAAAAATAGCACTTGATTTGGAAACGGTCGGCGTTGTCCTGCTTTTTCTCCACCACGATGTGCTCATGGTTAAAGTCGAAGTGCACCGGGGTGCACAGGTCGGTATTGCGGGTCAGGCGCAGCAGCTCCTGCACGCGCTTCTTTTCCTCCGGCACATAGAACAGGTAGCTCACGCCCTCTTTTTTGGCGCGGCCGGTGCGGCCGATGCGGTGGGTGTAGTGCTCGTTCTCGCTGGGCACATCGTAGTTGATGACGGCATCCACGTCCGAGACGTCAATGCCGCGGGCAGCCACGTCCGTAGCCACCAGAATGGCCAGCTTGCCGTCCCGGAAGGCCTGCATGATCTGGTTGCGCTCCTTCTGGGAGAGGTCGCCGTGCAGGCAGTCCACCGAGAAGCCCAGCCGTGCCAGCTGGTTTGCCAGCGTGGCGGTGTTGAACTTGGTATCGCAGAACACCATGACCCGCTTGTAGCCCTCGCCGATGATGATCTGTGCCAGATCCGACAGCTTGTTGCGGCCGGAGGTCTCCAGCATATACTGGGTGATCTTGGGCTGGCTCTCCTCCCGGGGCTGCACGGTGATTTCCTCGGCGTTGTGCTGGTACAGCCAGCCGATATCCATCACCTCGCGGCTGATGGTGGCGGAGAACATGGACAGCGCCTTGCGTGCCTTCATCATTTCGATGATGTGGCGCACATCCTTATAAAAGCCCATGTTCAACATTTCGTCGGCCTCGTCCAGCACGATCTGGGTCACATGGGAGATATCGATGCTGTGGTGCTTGTAGTGGTCCATCAGGCGGCCCGGGGTGGCCACCACGATCTGGCAGCCCTCGGCCAGACGCTTTGCCTGTTTTTCCATATTAGCACCGCCGTACACGCAGGCCACCTGCACCTCTGGCATAAAGTAGGTAAGGTTGGTCAGCTCCTCAGCGATCTGCTGAGCAAGCTCCCGGGTGGGGGCCATGATGACGGCCTGCGGATATTTGTTTTCCGGCTGGATATGCTCCACCACCGGGATGCCGAAGGCACAGGTCTTACCGGTGCCGGTGGGTGCCTTGGCGATGACATCATGCCCGGCCAGCATGAGGGGGATGGTCTTTTCCTGAATTTCGGTCATTTCGGCAAAGCCCATGCGTTCCACAGCCTTGTGGATGGCTTCGCTGCACTGCAACTCGCTGTAAAGCATTTGGACAACTCCGTTCTTTATGGCGTTTTTCTCGTTGCAACAAGTATAGCATGAAATGCCGCGCTTGTCAGCAGAGAAACCAAAAGATGCCGTGCGCCGCACGCAGGGCGGGACGATTTAGAATGCCCTCCGCTTGTGCTCTGGGCATTTTCAGAGGAAAGTGATTTTGAATTTCGGGATATCGGAACGCCTGCGGGCGTTCCGATATCCCATTTTCACAACAGAGTTTTTGGCAAACAAAAAGAACCGCACCCGGGGTCACGGGTACGGTTCTCAGTGTGCAGGATCAGGCGGTCTCTTCCACGCTCTTCTTGCCGGCCTCCAGCTTCTGCTTGAAGCGGCCGCTGGCCTTGAAGCCGGGGATGGAGGTGGACTCCAGCTGGCTGGACACCTTGGTCTTGGGGTTGGTGTAAGCCTTCGGCTTGCGGGGGCGCATCTCAAAGCGGCCAAAGCCGGCGATGGTCACCTTTTCGTCAGCACGCAGGCAGTCCGCGATCTGGTCAAACATTGCATCCATCGTGGTCTCGACCTGAGCTTCGGTAAAGCCGGTCTTGCGTGCCACGGTTTCGATCATCTGGGAACGGGTCATGTATCGATATCCTCCTGGAATGTCCAAAAGTAACGTCTTTTGGCAAATTTTGCGTTGTTGAGTATAACATATTTCGCGCACTGTTTTCGATGGATTGCGCACGAAATGTAGTTTATTGCGCACGAACCACATTCAGTTCCGTGCACCCCGCACAAATACAGCGCCCACCGTTTCGGCAGGCGCTGTAAAGAGCTGTTTTATGCGGGTGTTACGGCTTATTTGCCGCGGTACAGGGTGGCAATATCCACCAGCGGGATGTTAGCCAGACTGTGCTCGCTGCGCAGGCAATCCACCAGAGAAGCGGCGGTGTCCACTGCGGTGATGCAGGGGATGCTCAGCTCCACGGCCTTGCGGCGCAGACGAACGGAATCGCGCCGGGGATCACGGCCCTTGGCGCTGGTGGAGAACACATAGTCCACCAGACCGCTCTGCAGCAGGTCCACGATGTTGGGAGCCTCGCCGGAGATGTTGCGCACCTCGTTGCAGGGAACCATGTGCTTATTGAGCCATGCACAGGTGCCGGAGGTGCCGTACAGCTTATAGCCCATATCCTTCAGCTTCCATGCAATATCCACGAACTCGGGCTTGTCGCTGTCCTTCACGGTGAAGATGCAGCAGCTGCCCGGGCCGGGGGTCTTGAAGGTGTAGCCTGCACCGATCAGACCCTTGAGCAGGGCGTCGTGGTAGTTGGGTGCAATGCCCAGCACCTCGCCGGTGGACTTCATCTCGGGGCCGAACTGGGTATCCACGGCGTGCAGCTTTTCAAAGCTGAACACGGGTACCTTTACCGCCACATAGGGAGCGTTGGGGTGCAGACCGGTGCCGTAGCCCATATCCGTCAGCTTCTCGCCCAGGCAGCAGCGCACGGCCAGATCCACCATGGGCACGCCGGTGACCTTGGAGATGTAAGGCACAGTACGGGAGGAGCGGGGGTTCACCTCGATGACGTACACACGGCCATGGGAGACGGCGTACTGCACATTGACCAGACCGTTGACGTGCAGCTCGCGGGCAAAGCGGCCGGTGTAATCCACCATGGTGTCGATCTCGTCCTGTGTCAGGTGCTGTGCCGGGTAGACACAGATGGAGTCGCCGGAGTGCACGCCGGTGCGCTCCACCTGCTCCATGATGCCGGGGATCAGGAAGTTTTCGCCGTCGCAGATAGCGTCCACCTCGCACTCGGTGCCCATGATGTACTTATCCAGCAGCACCGGATGATCCATGTCAACGTGCTCGGTGATAACGCCCATGTACTCGATGATGTCAGCCTTGTTGTAGGCCACGATCATGTTCTGACCGCCCAGCACATAGGAGGGGCGCATCAGCACCGGCAGACCGATCTCCTCGGCAGCGGCCAGAGCCTCGTCCAGATTGAACACGGTACGGCCCGGAGCGCGGGGGATGTTGCAGCGCTCCAGCAGCTCGTCAAAGCGCTCGCGGTCCTCGGCCTCGTCAATGGCGTCCGCCGGGGTGCCCAGAATGGGCAGACCGATCTCGTCCATGTGCTTGGCCAGCTTGATGGCGGTCTGTCCGCCGAACTGCACCACGCAGGCATCCGGCTTTTCGGTGGCAATGATGTTGTCCACGCTCTCCGGGTTCAGCGGGTCGAAGTACAGGCGGTCACCGGTATCAAAGTCGGTGGAGACGGTCTCGGGGTTGTTGTTGACCAGAATGGCCTCGCAGCCGTTCTTTTTCAGGGTCCATACGCAGTGCACAGAGCAGTAGTCGAACTCGATGCCCTGACCGATGCGGATGGGGCCGGAACCAAAGACCAGAACCTTCTTCTTTTTAGGCTCACCCTTGGCAGCGGTCTCGGCTTCCTTCTCGGCAATGAAGCTTGCAGCCTCGTTGTCGCCGTCGTAGGTGGAGTAGAAGTAGGGGGTATTGGCCGAGAACTCGGCAGCGCAGGTATCTACCATCTTGAAGCCGGCGCGGTAGTTCTCCACGGGCAGGGTGTCCACCTGTGCCAGACGGCGGATGGTCTTATCCTGGAAGCCGTACTTCTTGGCAGTCTTGTACTGCTCCACAGACAGCTGGCCGTTGCACTGTGCCAGACCCTTTTCCAGATCTGCCAGATGCTGCATCTTATCAAGGAACCACCAATCGATCTTGGTGATATCGTAGATGACCTTGTGGTCGATGCCGCGCTTCAGCGCTTCATACACGCAGAACACGCGCTCAGCGTCCTGAACGTGCATGTGCTCCACTACTTCCTCGTCGGTCAACTCCTCAAAGGGCTTGTGGGTCAGGGTGTCCATGCCCAGCTCAATGGAGGAAACAGCCTTCATCATGGCAGCTTCGAAGCTGTTGCCGATGCTCATCACCTCGCCGGTAGCCATCATCTGGGTGCCCAGAGACTTGTCGGCGTAGACGAACTTATCGAACGGCCACTTCGGGTACTTGACCACGATGTAGTCCAGCGCAGGCTCGAAGCAGGCGCAGGTCTTGCCGGTAACGTCGTTGGTGATCTCGTCCAGCGTGTAGCCGATGGCGATCTTGGTAGCCACCTTGGCAATGGGGTAGCCGGTGGCCTTGGAAGCCAGCGCGGAGGAGCGGGACACACGGGGGTTGACCTCGATGACCGCGTAGTCGAAGCTGTCCGGCTTCAGGGCAAACTGGCAGTTGCAGCCGCCCTCGATGCCCAGCTCGGTGATGATATCCAGTGCAGCGGTACGCAGCATCTGGTACTCGTGGTCGGTCAGGGTCTGGGAGGGAGCCACGACCACCGAGTCGCCGGTGTGGATACCCACGGGGTCGAGGTTTTCCATGTTACATACGGTGATCACGTTGCCCTTGTGGTCGCGCATCACCTCGTACTCGATCTCTTTCCAGCCGGCGATGCACTTTTCCACCAGGATCTGATGAATGGGAGAAAGGCGCAGACCGTTGGTGCCGATCTCGATCAGCTTTTCGCGGGTCTCGCAGATGCCGCCGCCGGTGCCGCCCATGGTAAAGGCCGGGCGCACGATGACCGGGTAGCCGATGCGGTCGGCGCAGGCCAGCGCATCCTGCAGGGTCTCCACCACCTCAGAGGGAATGATGGGCTGGTGCAGCTTCTCCATGGTCTCCTTGAACAGCTCGCGATCCTCGGCACGGTCGATGGTCTCGGGCTTGCAGGCCAGCAGACGGATGCCGGTGCGGTCCAGATAACCGGAGCGTGCCAGCTCCATGGACAGGTTCAGACCCATCTGGCCGCCGAGGTTGGGCAGCACAGAGTCCGGCTTTTCGATATCCAGAATGCGCTCCACGACTTCCAGCGTCATGGGCTCGATATACACATGGTCGGCCACGTCCGGGTCGGTCATGATGGTAGCGGGGTTAGAGTTCAGCAGAACGGTCTCGATGCCCTCTGCTTTCAGGGCGCGGCAGGCCTGCGTGCCGGAGTAGTCAAACTCCGCAGCCTGACCAATGATGATAGGGCCGGAGCCAATGACCAGCACTTTTTTGATTCTGGGGTCCTTCGGCATTTCAGCGTGCCTCCTTTGCTGCTTTGACGTTGTTCAGGAAGCGGTCGAACAGGAATTCGGTGTCCTTGGGGCCGCCGTTTGCTTCCGGGTGGAACTGCACGGTAAAGCAGTTCCACTTTTTGTACTTGATGCCCTCGCAGGTGCCGTCGTTGGCGTTCACCTGTGCCACCTCGCCCATCTCGGCGGGCAGTTCCTCGCCCACGACCGCATAGCCGTGGTTCTGGCTGGTGATAAAGGTGCGGCCGGACTCAAAGTCGGTCACAGGCTGGTTGGCGCCGCGGTGGCCGTACTTCAGCTTCATGGTCTTGGCACCGGCTGCCAGTGCGGACAGCTGGTGACCCAGACAGATGCCGAAGGTGGGGATGTTCAACTCAAAGATGTGCTTGAGGTTCTCGATGATCTCCACCGGCTCGGCGGGGTCGCCGGGGCCGTTGGACAGCATAATGCCGTCCGGGGCAAGGGCCTTGATCTCTTCCGCCGTTGCAAAGGCGGGCATCACGGTCACCTTGCAGCCGCGCTTGACAAGGCAGCGCACGATGTTGCGCTTGCAGCCGTAGTGCATCAGCACGATATGGGTCTCGCCTTCCGGGTTGAACACCTCGGGTGCGGCGCAGGTCACGTTCTTCACGGCATCGGTCACGGCGTAGGCGCGGATCTCGGCCAGCAGTGCCTCGGTCTCGGCCTTGTTGGCCGGGTCAGCGGGGTCAAAGGTGGTCAGGATGGCGCCGTTCATCACGCCGCTCTCCCGGATGATGCGGGTCAGGTGGCGGGTGTCGATGCCCTCAATGCCGATGGTATTATTCTTTTTCAAAAAGCTGTCCAGCGTCTCCTCACAGCGCCAGTTGGAGGGGGTGGTGCAGGCTTCGCGCACGATGTAGCCCTTGGCCCAGATGCGGTCGGACTCCATGTCATCGTGGTTCATGCCGTAGTTGCCGATGAGGGGATAGGTCTGGGTGATGATCTGGCCATAGTAGCTGGGGTCGGTCAGGGTCTCCTGAAAGCCCACCATGCCGGTGGCGAACACCACCTCGCCCACGGTCACGCCCTGCGCGCCCACGGACTGTCCGGCAAAGACCATGCCGTTTGCCAAAAGAAGATATGCGTTCATAGTTTTCCTCGTTTCAACAAAAGCTTTCAGTTTACAGGGTCTGCTTTGCTTCCTGCTTCATCTTGCGGCTGCCCAGATGCACCAGCGGCAGTTTGCCCTCCTTGCAGATGGGGCACTCCTCCGGGGTGTAGTTGGGCAGGTCCAGCTTCAGGGCGCTGGCCAGAATGGGAATGGGAGACGGAGCCTCAGGCTTGGTGCGATCCACCACACAGGTGATGCCAAGGCAGATGCCGCCGGCCTCTTCGATGACGCGCTTGGTCTCCAGAGAGGAGATGCCGGTGGTCACCACGTCCTCTGCGATGATGCACTTTTCACCCGGGTGGATGGCAAAGCGCTTCAGGCACATCACGTTATCCACGCGCTCGGTAAAGATAGCGCGCTTACCGGTCTGGCGGGCCAGCTCGTAGGCGTACACGATGCCGCCCATGGCAGGGCCGACGATGACGTCCACGTCCAGTTCCTTGACCTTATCAGCCACAGCCTTCATCACCTCGGCGCAGCGGTCCGGGTACTGCTGCAGATAAGCCATCTGGCAGTATGCGCCGGAGTGCCGGCCGGAGGACAGCAGGAAGTGACCCTCCAGAAATGCGTCACAGCTCTTCAGAATTTCAAGTGCTTCACTCATTGTACTTCTCCCTCTCTTTTCAGTGGTGTATATTCCTTTGGGTGGTATTGTACCACGCTTTTACGGCATTTGCAAATTTATGCGTTAAGTTTTATTTTATGCGCATAAATGTAGATATTTTATGGATATATCAGTTTTTATTCTGCATGGCGGGCACAGCCGCGGATCTCGTCCAGCGTTTTCACGCCGTTCTTGTCCATCCATGCTGCCATCTCGTCCGCAATGGTTTCCATGGCGCGGGGGTTTGCAAAGTTTGCGGCACCCACCTGCACTGCGGTGGCACCTGCCATGATGAACTCCAGTGCGTCATGGCCGGTGGCAATGCCGCCCAGACCCACCACCGGGATGTTCACCGCGCCCACGGCCTGCCATACCATGCGCAGGGCGATGGGGCGCACCGCCGGGCCGGACAGACCGGCAAAGATGTTGTTGAACACCGGGCGGCGCTTTTCCAGATCAATGGCGCAGGCCTGGAAGGTGTTGGTCAGGCTGATGGCGTCCGCACCGGCGGCTTCCACAGCCTTGCACATCTCGGGGATGTTCTCGGCCTGCGGGCTCAGCTTGACCATCAGGGGCTTTTTGCAGGCAGCGCGCACCATGCGCACCACCTCGCCGGCAGCCTCGGCCTTTACGCCGTAGGCCATGCCGCCCACCTTGACGTTGGGGCAGGAGATGTTCAGCTCCACGATGTCCACTGCGCTCTCGCTCAGCATCGCAGCGCCTTCCACATACTCTTCCTCGCTGTGGCCGCCAAGGTTTGCAATGGCCACCGTGCCGTACTTCTGCTTCAGCTCCAGCATCTCGGGCAGCTCCACGTCAATAAAGTGCTGCACGCCGGGATTCTGCAGGCCGATGCTGTTGATGAGGCCGGAGGGGGTCTCCCACAGGCGCTCGCCCTTGTTGCCGTACTGGCCGTACAGGGTAAGACCCTTGCCGGAAATGCCGCCGATCTTTGCAAAATCGGCCAGCTCCTCGTACTCCACACCGTAGCCCACGGTGCCGGACGCGCCGATGACCGGGCTGTTCATCACAAAGCCCAGCAGGTTGGTTTTCAGGTCTGCCATCAGAAGAACACCTCCGTTGCGTCAAATACAGGGCCGTTCTTGCACACGCTCTTGCCCTCGCCGCCCTTGGTCTCGCAGGTGCAGCCAAGGCAGGCACCAATGCCGCAGGCCATCTTCTTTTCCATGCTCACAAAGCAGGGGGTGCCTTTTTCGGCACACAGGCGGGCAGCGTTCTTCATCATCACGGTGGGGCCGCACACCAGCACCACATCGTAGTCGGCGGGGTCGTACAGCTGGGTGACAAAGCCGTGGAAGCCCACCGCGCCGGTGTCGGTAGACACCTTGACGAGGTTTGCGATGGAGCGGTACTCCTCCATGCAGTAGGGGGTATCACGGAAACCGAAGAACACATCCGGCTTCACCCCGGCAGCGGCCAGTTCGCGGGTAAGCTGGAACATGGGCGCAGTGCCGATGCCGCCGCCCACCACGGCGATTTTTTTGTACTTGCTCAGGATCTCCGGCACATCAAAGCCATTGCCCATGGGGCCGGTGAGCTGGAAGGTATCCTTTTGCTTGAGCTGTGCCAGCTTCTTGGTGCCCTCGCCCACCACCTGATACAAAAACTCGATGGTGCTGCTGTCCGGGTTCCAGCGGTGCACGCTGATGGGACGGGACAGGAAGGGGGCTTCGTCTGCGCCCCAGGAGCGCAGGGTGAAGAACTGGCCTGCGTGGGGGGCGTGGTCGCGGTCCGGCCACACCACGGTCAGCAGGCGGATGTCCGGGGCAATGACCTCATTGCGCAGGACGGTGGCTTCACAGCAGGCTGCACGCATGAGCAATGGCCTCCTTCATGTTCACACACTCGTTGTAAGCGGCCTCGTCAAAGGCAACGCCCGGCTGCTTTTTGTAAGCCAGCAGGATGCCGCGGCTGGAGTTGACCACGCCGCCGTTGCCCTTGGTCAGGTACTGGGCGATATCCTCGGCCTTGCCGCCCTGTGCGCCGTAGCCGGGGATCAGGAAGAAGCTGTCCTGATACTTTGCGCGGATCTCGGTGGCCTCCTCGATGTGGGTGCCGCCGATGACCAGACCGATGGAGGAGTAGCCGTGCTCGCCCATGTAGTCCTTGCCCAGCGCGTTCAGCTTGTCGCCCACCAGATCGTAGACGTGGCGGCCGTCGGCCAGCTTCTCGTACTCAAAGTCCTTGGCACCGCCGTTGGAGGTGCGGCAGAGCACGAACATACCCTTGCCCTGCTTTTCGGCGTAGGGCAGATAGGGGCTGATGGAGTCCAGACCCATGTAAGGTGCCAGCGTAACGAAATCGCTCTCAAAATCGCCGGTAAAGTGACCCATGGCGTACATCTCGGCGGTCTTGGCGATATCGCCGCGCTTGATATCCGCGATCACCGGCACACCAGCCTCGCGCACAGCCTTCAGAGTGTCGGCGTAGGCCTTCATGCCCTCCATGCCCAGAGACTCATAATAAGCGATCTGCACCTTGTAGCAGCCTGCCACAGCCTTGGTGGCATCAATGAGCTTCTTGTTGAAGCGCACGATGTTCTCGCCCTTGGTCAGGGTGCTGTCCACAAAATCGGCAGGCAGGTAGCTGAAATCGGTGTCCAGACCCACGCACACCGGGCCGCGGGCTTCCACAGCTTCGTACAGTTTGTCCATGTTCGTCATTTGGGTGTCCTCCTGTAAGTCGTATTGTAGAACCCTCTCAGGCGCTTGCGCGCCAGCTCCCCCAAAGGGGGAGCTTTTTCTCTTGAGGGCAACTGTTTCTTTTCGTAATATGCGAACTGCTTTCCGTACTCTCAGGCAAAGCCTGACGGCTTTGCCTGAGAGGGTCTCGTTCTTTTTACTCCTCAGCCTGATAGGTGATCTTACCGGCCTTGATGGTGGCAAACACCTTGCCGTAGAGTTGTGCGCCGTCAAAGGGGGTGTTGTGGCTCTTGGAGTGCAGCTTTTCCTTTTCCACCGTGTAGGGGGTGTCCAGATCCACCAGCACAAAATCGGCATCGAAGCCCGGCTCCAACTGACCCTTGGCAAGGCCCAGGATCTCGGCGGGACGGGTGCTCATCAGATGCACCAGCAGCTCCAGCGGCAGTCCCTCCTGCTTGCAGAGCTTGGTGTAGCACACGCCAAAGGCGGTCTCGCTGCCCACCATACCGGCCATGCCCTTCAGCTTGTCCTCTTCAGAGTGGGGTGCATGGTCGGTGGCAATGGCATCCACGATACCGGTGCGGATGCCCTCCACCAGCGCCTCCACGTCGTCGGCGGTGCGGATGGGCGGGTTGACCCGGTAGTCGCAGCTGTCGTTGGTGAACCACAGGTGATGGGGGGTCACCTCACAGGTGACCGGTGCGCCCCGCAGCTTTGCCATGCGGATGGCGTCCAGCGCGCCCCGGGTGGACACATGGCACATGTGCAGCCGGGTCTGGTAATACTCGCTCAGCCAGCAGTTGCGCACCGTCTCGATATCCTCGGCCAGCCGGTAGTCCCACGGGCTGATCTCCATATCCTCGGCGTGGCTCATGACCGTGATGTCCTTCTGGGTGCAGATGGCAAACGCCCGCGCCATAGTGGCGTTATCCTGCACGCCGTGGCCGTCCTCGGTGATGAACTTCACGCTGGCGGGCAGGGTCTTGAGGTGGTCGATGCTCACACCGTCAAAGTTCTCGGTGATGGAGACGGTCTGGTTTGCATCGCACAGCCCTACCTCGGCAGCCTTCTGCTCCACCATCATGGCCTGTGCGGCAGAGGAGCAGACGGGCTTTGTGTTGGGCATCAGGTTTACAAAGGTGTAGCCACCGGCAGCAGCGGCGCGGCTGCCGGTCTCAATGTCCTCCTTGTACTCAAAGCCCGGGGTGCGCCAGTGGCAGTGCAGATCCACAAATGCGGGCAGCACAGTCAGCCCACCGGCATCCACCACCGTCTCGTTCTCGGCGGCAAGGGCAGAAAGATCCTGCCCTACGGCAGCGATCTTTCCATCCTTTACATAGATCTCCAGCGGCCGTCCCTCGGTGTTCACAGCGTTTGTCAGCAGCATCGCGGTTCCCTCCTGTAATGATATTTTGGGGTGTCAGGTGCCCGAAAACGGGCAAAAAAAAACTTTTCCCCGCAAAGGGAAAAGCTCATTGCGCAAAAAAAGGAAACAACGAAGCCACGGCAAAACCGGACGCGAACTGCTTGTTCAGTTTCGGGTTCTGGGCGCTGCACAGCATGGTGTTTCTCCTTTTTACGATGGTTGCGTTTTCATTCGTATTATTTTATCATAGAACCGCAAAATATGTCAATGGCTGTACGCAAAAACAGGTGCTAAAAGGTTTCCGGCATCTCTCGCCGAATTTTGGATACTCTACCCAAAACCCGAGTCACGCGGCAAAATAAATGCCATTTTGTTCCACAATCCCTAGTACGGCACTGTACTTTCGTTGCCTGCTGTGCTATTATAATACGGTAAAAGGGAGAGCCCCGCCGCGTGGGCGGGTGTTTATGGGAAAGAGAGGTTTTCCGCATGGGTTTACTTGAGGACGCGCGGAACATCCAGCGCAAGGACCCCGCCGCACGCAGCGTGCTGGAGGTAATGCTGCTGTACCCGGGATTCCACATTCTGGTGTACCACCGCATTGCGCACTGGCTGTACGAGCACAAGCACTTTTTTCTGGCGCGATGGGTCAGCCAGCATGGCCGCCACCGCACCGGCATCGAGATCCACCCGGGTGCTACCATCGGCAAGTGTCTGTTCATCGACCACGGCATGGGCATCGTGTTCGGCGAGACCTGCGAGATCGGGGATAACTGCACCATCTACCACGGGGTAACGCTGGGCGGCACCGGCAAGGATACCGGCAAGCGCCACCCCACGCTGGGCAACAACGTGCTTATCGGCGCGGGCACCAAGGTGCTGGGCCCGGTGTTCATCGGAGATAACGCCCGCATCGGTGCGGGCAGCGTGGTGCTGCGCAACCTGCCCGCCAACTGCACCGCCGTGGGCGTGCCCGCCGAGGTGGTGCGCATCAACAATAAGGCGGTGAACCCCGCCGACGATCTGGACCAGCAGGATCTGCCGGACATCGTCTCGCAGCGGCTCACCGATCTGGACCGCCGCCTGAGCCAGCTGGAAAAGACAGCACAGGGCGATATCCCGCCCACTGCCGCGCAGATCGCCGCCCGGCAGCGGAAATAAAAGATACCTTTGATAAAAAGAGGAGACAGGCTTCCCGGAAAGGGTCGCCTGTCTCTTTTTTGTTGTCAGCTGCGGTTATAGCACCTGCTCGCCGTTTTCTTTATTGCGGTACATCCGGGCATCGGCCTGCCGGATGGCCTCGGTCAGGGGCTGCACATCGCATACCCCGCCAATGCTTACCGAAAGCCGAAGTTCCGGGTGGCTGGGCACCCGTGCCGCCTGCACGGCGTCCTGCACACGCCGGATGACGCTTTCTACGCCGTCAGGGCAGTTCTGGGGCATCAGCAGCAAAAATTCATCGCCGCCGTAGCGGATCAGGATATCGGTCTGGCGCAGGCAGCTCTGCATGGCTGCGGCCACGGTTTGCAGCGCCTCGTCCCCCACCAGATGCCCAAAGCTGTCGTTGACCGACTTGAACTGATCCACATCGATCATCGCCACGCCGCCGTGCATCTCGCCCCCGGCAAGGAACTTATCAAAATAGCGGCGGGTGTAGGCCCCGGTCAGGGGGTCTACGAAGGCGCTGCGCTCCATTCCATCGCAGCGGTCCAGCAGCAGCCGGTGGCCGCCCATATCCAGCCAGCGGCCATCCGTCAGCCGGGTGACCATTTCCAGCATACAGCCCCTGCCGCCTACCTCGATGTACTTGGAGATGACAAAATAGGCCTCCTCGTCCTTGAACTCGATCTTATTCAAAATGGTCTTGCGGGCGTAGGCCGTGGCCGAGATGCAGTTTTCGCACCGGGTATCCTTGTTCCATATCATGTGGCAGTTGCCGGGCTTTTCGGTCAGGATGCCGTCACTGTCCAGCGCAAGCACCTTGCGGTGCTCCGGGTCTACCAGACGCACCACATCAAAGATGCCCTGCAACCGCCGTAGGAACCGGGCGGGATCTTCCTCCGGGTCGGTGGCGGTCAGCAGCTCTGTCTGACGCTCTATGCGGTGCTGTTCATCAGTGAGCTGCCCCAGCACGTTCACGCAGCAGCGCACCCCGGCACCGCTCCAGATGGTATGCAGCGCCATCCGGTGCAGGTGCGGCTTCCCGTCCCGCTGCACCATGACCGGCAGCACCACGTCCGGTGCTTCCGGTGTGGCGCGGCTGATGGCCTTGGAAAGCTTGCGCCGATCCTGCTCGTTCAAAAAGCCAAGTCCCCTGCCCTGTGCAAAATCGGCCACCGTTTTTTGCTGCAATGGCTCGGCATGGTAGTCATACACGGTCACGCTGCCTGCCAGCAGGTCATAGTCGAACCGGATGCCGCCGCACTGGGCGGCGTAGAAATCCGTGCGCTCCTTTTCCTGCTCCAGCAGCAGCTGGGAGTGGTTCTCCCGGGGCAGCGCTTCCCGGTGCAAAATCTCCTCGGAAAGGCGGTGGGTCTCCTGCCGGAAGCCCCTGTCCCACTCCGAGCGGTTCAGCTCGGTGCGCAGCTGCTCCGAGGACTCCCGCAGGCAGTCCAGCAGCAGCGGGTTAAAAGCGCCGCACTCGCCGTTCAGGATCATGCGCAGCGCGGTGTCGTGGTCGTAAGCGTGCTTATAGCAGCGCTCACTGGTCAGGGCATCGTACACGTCCGCCAGCGCCACCACCTGCGCCGCAATGGGGATCTCGTCCCCTTTCAGCCGGTCGGGGTACCCATTGCCATCCCAGCGCTCATGGTGCCAGCGGCAGATGGCGTGCGCCACCTGCAACAGCGGCTCGTCCTGCGCAATCGCCTGTCCCAGATCCTGCAGCATCTGCGCACCCGCCACAGTATGATTTTTGATGATGGCAAACTCTTTGGCAGTCAGGTGGCCGGGCTTGTTCAGGATCTCCTCCGGGATGACGATCTTGCCGATATCGTGCAGCGCCGAGGCGGTGCTGATGCGGGCGATATCGCTTTCGTCCAGCTGATAGCGGTCGGTCTTTTGCGCCAGCCGGTGCAAGAGCAGATCGGTCAGAGTGCGGATGTGCAGGACATGAAGTCCGCTCTCACTGTTGCGGAACTCCACCACATGGCTCAGGATGCTGATCATCAGCACGCTGTTGTGTTCTTTTTCGTACACCTGATCGGTGACAAGGCGGGTGAGCCGCTTTTGCTTGGCATACAGCATGAGGACATTCTTCACCCGGCGCAGCACCATGATCCGCTCGAAGGGACGGCGGATATAGTCCGTTACCCCAAGATCGTAGGCGCGCTCAATGTTGGCGGTGTCCTCTGTCGCCGAAATGACGATGACCGGGATCTCGTCCAGCCATGCGTGGTACTTCATCACCCGCAGCACATCAAAGCCGTCCATGCCGGGCATCATCAGGTCCAGCAGCAACAGAGAGATATCCGTGCGCTGCCGCATCAGCTCCACTGCCGCTGCGCCGTCCTCTGCTTCCAGATAATCATAGCCATCGCCCAGTATCTCCTTGAGCAGGGCACGGTTGATCTCGGAATCATCCGCGATCAGGATCTTCGGTTTCTCGTTCATGGCCATGTTTCTCCTTTTGCGGCGCATCCATCTGCCCCGGTTTTGTTCCGGGTGTACCGTCCGCACTGACTGGATGTAATAGGTTTTCCCTGACATCCACTTTATTGCATTCATTTATACTTTACTGGATTTTACAGCAAAATGCAAGGCTGCGTGCAACATTTCTGCCATTTTTCGGTATTTTCCGCAAACGTTCTCATTCCCGGTTGTATAAATGCAATTCAATCCGTACTGAAACCTATTTCTGGTGAAAGGGCAATTCTGGAAAATCCGCAGATTTTCCAGAATTGCAAATTAAAAACAATCTTTCCTCTGATGATGGCCAGAGCGCAGCGGAGGCCATTTCAAATCGTCCCACGCAGAAAGAAAAAGGACCGCTGCGCAAAACACGCAGCAGTCCTTTTAAGATTCATTCTTGGGGCATCATGGCATCGAACCAGCCCATCAGCTCCGCAGCCATATGTTCCAGCCGGGTCTCCGGCTGCCATACAGGCTGTGCGGGCTCCGGGGGCTGTGCCGGTTCCGGGGCACAGAGCAGTTCTTCCGTTTCCGGTGCAGGCTGTTCCGGGGCAGCCTCGCACTGCGGCACAGCCTCGGGGGCGGTGTCCGGCTGCGCGGGTGTTTCAGGGGCGGTCTGCTGCATGGCGGCAAGAGCAGCCTCGGCTCTGCGGCAGGCGGCTTCGGCCTTTTCTGCCCGGGCATTGGCCTGTTCCAGCTGCTCCCACGCCTGCTCACAGGCGGCTTCCAGCTCTGCATTATCGTGCTTGAGGGCAAGCAGAGTACGCTCAAAGGCGAACATCCGGGTCTGGTACCGGCGCACCTCGGCGCGTGCGGCAGCCAGCTTGCGGCTCAGCTGCTCTGCCTGCGCCCGGGCGCTTTCCGCCTGTGCTGCAGCAGATGCCTGTACAGCGGCCTGCCGGGCAAATTGTCCACACAAGGCGCCGGTTTTCCGCTCTGTCTGCACCATGATGCCCTCCCATGCACACCTTGCACGGGGCTTGCGCTGACCGCATGGGCGCAGCTGCCAGCCCCATTGTAGCCTGTAATTACTTCCGCTTGTTCAGGATGGCCAGCAGCTCGTCGTAGTAACGGTTGTCGCTGCTTTCCTCCTCCACGGCCTTCTTTTCAGCCGGAGCAGCAGCCGGGGCGGCATTGGATGCCGGGGCTGCGCTTGCGCCGGTATCGCTGCTGAACACCGCAGACGGCACAGACTGTGCACCACCCATGGCGTTGTTGATGCTGTTGCGCAGGTCGCTGGCGCTCTTGTTGTCGAAACCGGTGGCCACAACGGTCACGCGCATCTCATCGGACAGGTTCTCATCAAAGGCAGTACCCCAGATGATGTTTGCATCGGGATGTGCGCTCTGGGTGATGAGGCCTGCGGCGGTCTCCACGTCCTCCAGACCAATGTCCGGGCTGGAAGTGATGTTGATGATAACACCGTGTGCACCGGCGATGCTGGTCTCCAGCAGCGGGCTGGAGATAGCAGCCTTGGCGGCGTTCTCAGCCTTGCCGGCGCCCTTGGCGCTGCCCACGCCCATGTGGGCGTAGCCGGCATCCTTCATGATGGAGCGCACATCGGCGAAGTCCAGGTTGATGAAGGCGGGCACATTGATCAGAGCAGAGATGGACTCAACGCCCTGACGCAGCACGTTGTCGGCGGCCTGGAAGGCGTTCATCAGGGTGATTTTTTCCTGACTGATCATCTTCAGGCGCTCGTTGGGGATGACGATCAGGCTGTCAACGTGCATCAGCAGGTTGGCAATGCCCTGCTCCGCCAGACCCATCTTGCGCTTGCCCTCAAAGGAGAAGGGCTTGGTAACGATGCCAACGGTCAGGATGCCCAAGTCGTGTGCCACCTCGGCCACAACGGGTGCTGCACCGGTGCCGGTGCCGCCGCCCATACCGGCGGTGATAAAGACCATCTGGGAGCCCTTGAGTGCGTTGGCGATCTCGTCCTTGCTTTCTTCAGCGGCGCGCTGGCCGATCTCCGGGTCTGCACCCGCACCGCGGCCCTTGGTCAGCTTGGAACCCAGCTGCACCTTGACCGAGGCATGGTTCTTGGCCAGTGCCTGCTGGTCAGTATTCATAGCGATGAACTCCACGCCCTGCAGGCCATCGCTCACCATGCGGTTCACGGCGTTGCCGCCGCCGCCGCCCACACCGATCACCTTGATCGTCGTAACGTTCTCGTCCAATTCTTCGTCGAGCATCAATGCCATAACTTTGTCCTCCATCGGATTTTTATGTGGAACTGCGCAAAAGCCGCACAGAAATTATCATACGATACTTATATAACAGTATCGTATCATTTTTTTGTTCCGATTGCAAGACAAAATTGCTTTTTCGTGGGTGTTTTTTTCATAACCCCACTCCGGGCGGGTATTTCCTGCCAGATCTGTGCGCCCAGCCCCGCCAAAAGCCGGTCAAGATCTGCATACCCGCGCCGGACAAATTCCACCCCGCCAAGGCGGCTGCTGCCCCGGGCGGCCAGTGCCGCAAGCACCAGCGCCGCCCCGCCCCGCAGGTCCGGTGCGGTCAGTTTTGCCCCGTGCAGTGCCCCGCCGGGCTGCACATATAGCGTGCGCTCTGCCACCCGGACATTCGCGCCCAGAGCCGCAAAGCCATCGGCGCAGGCAAAGCGGTGCTCAAACACCCTGTCCTGCAAGCTGCTTTCGCCCTGTGCGCAGAGCGTCACCGCCGCCAGCAGCGGGGCGGCGTCCGTGGCAAGGCCGGGATAGGGTGCAGTGTGCACATTTCCCGCGCCGCGCAGCGCCCCGAACCGTGAAATGGCGGCGGCATCGTGCGCCCGCTCTACGGTGCAGCCCATTTGTTCCAGAATTTCCAGCAGCGGCGCATACAGCCCGGGTGCGCAGCCCGTCAGCTCCACCCTTCCGCCCGCCGCAGCCGCCGCACAGGCCAGCGTAGAGGCGATGATACGGTCTGCCACCGGCGCAAAGGTGCAGCCCGCAAGGCAGCGCTTTCCCTGCACCCGGATGGTGTCGGTGCCCGCACCCTCCACGCAGCCGCCGCAGGCGTTGAGGAAAGCGGCAAGATCTGCGATCTCCGGTTCTTTTGCAGCGCCGTGCAGCACGGTCTGCCCCTGCGCTGTGGCAGCGGCCAGCAGCAGCGTTTCGGTAGCGCCTACGCTGGGAAAAGTAAGACAAATTTCCGCGCCCCGCAGCCCCGCCGGGGCGTACAAAGTAAGCTGTCCGGGTGCTGCGGGCAGCTGCCGCACCCCCATCTGCGCCAGCCCCTGCAAGTGCAGGTCGATGGGTCTTGCCCCGATGCGGCAGCCCCCGGGCAGCACGGTGCTCACCCGCCCCAGCCGCGCCAGCAGCGGCGCGCAAAACAGGATGGACGCCCGCATCCGGCCTGCGGCCTCCGGCGCAAGGTCGGTGCGCATGGGCCGCCCCTGCACCGCCAGCGATGCGCCCTGCCAGCCCGCCGTGCAGCCCACGCCCCGCAACAGGGCAAGACAGTCCTCTACATCGGTCAGGCGCGGCACATTTTGCAGCCGCACCGGCCCGCTGCACAGCAGCGCTGCTGCCAGCAACGGCAGTACACTGTTTTTGGCCGCAGGCACTTCCACCCTGCCCTGCAAAGGCCGCCCGCCCGTAATGATCCAATCCCCAGCCATGCCAAGACCCCCGTTCTGCAAAAGATACCCCATGGTATGCAAAACGAGGGTCTTTGGTCAAAGAAATACGCCAGAAACGGCTTCCCTGCTGTCTGCGAGATTTGTCCGGTCATTTGTCCGCTTTTTTCCGGCATTTCCGCGCCGGTTTTGCACCACTGCGGCAGGAAATGCCGGTCTTTATCAGCTTTCGCCCCGGGAGACGGAAAGCACGATGCCCATCTCGCCCAGAAGCATCATCAGGCTGGTGCCGCCGGAGGAGAAAAAGGGCAGACTGATGCCGGTGTTGGGGATGGTATTAGTGACCACCGCAATGTTCAGCACCGCCTGCAATGCCACCTGTACCACAAAACCCACCACCAGCAGTGCGCCAAAGCGATCCGGCGCGTGCGCCGCCAGCGTAATGCCCCGCCACAGCAGTGCACTGAACAGCAATATCACCGCACACGCGCCCAGAAAGCCCAGTTCCTCGCAGAGGATAGAAAAGATGAAGTCGTTCTGCGGCTCGGGCACGAACAGATGCTTCTGGCGGCTGTTGCCCAGCCCCAGCCCCGCCGCACCGCCGGAGCCGATGGCGTACAGGCTCTGGATGGTCTGGTGGCCGTCGCCCAGCGGATCGGCAAAGGGGTCCAGCCACGAGTTGAGCCGGTCGGCGGCGTAGGGCACCAGCTCCGGCATCAGCACGATGGCCGTGCCGATGGCGGCAGCGCCGCCCGCCCCTGCCAGCAAAAACCACCGCAGCCCGGTGCCGCCCACGAACATGAGCACCGCGCCGATGCTTAAAATCAGCACCGTACCGGAAAGGTGGGGCTCCAGCAGCATGAGCACCGCCACTACCCCCAGCACCAGCGCAAAGGGCACTACCCCCACCGCAAAGCTGCCCATGCGGTCGTGGTTCAGCGCGATGATATGGGCAAATACCAGTACCACCGCAAATTTAGCGATCTCGCTGGGCTGTAATGTGCCAAGCCCCGGCAGCACCAGCCAGCGCTTGCAGCCGTTATATTCCGGCATGAACAGCACCGCCGTCAGCAGCACCAGCGAGAGTGCCAGCAGCGGCCACGCCAGCTTGTGATAAATGTGGTAGTCCATCCGGCTGGCCATCCACATGGCCGCCAGCCCCATGGCGGCGTACAGCAGCTGCGGCCGCACATAGGCAAAGGCGTCCTGCCGCCGGTACAGCGCCACCGCGCTGCTGGCGCTGCACAGCATCACCAGCCCAAAGGCTACCAGCGTGAGCACCAGCACCAGAAAGGGCAGGTCCATGGGCGGCAGCGGCCGCAGCAGCCCTTTGCGGGCAGCAGTTCTGTGCAATCCCGGTCACCTCCGTTTCTGTTATTGTACGCGGGTGCGGGGGCGGTTAGTCATACAAGCTGCCGCCGGACGCATAAACTGCCCGCAAAGGGGGTGCTGCCATGCGCGGCTCAAAACCCACGGACGCCCTGCGCACTTTGCCGGAGCGGGCGTTCCGTCTGCGGGCACGGCTCATTGCGGTGGGGCTGTGCGCCGTCTGCTTTGCAGGGCTCATCGGGCGGTTGTTCTGGCTGCAATTATGCACCGGCGGCTGGTACACCCAGCGGGCGCTGGGGCAGCAGCTGCGGGACACCGTCGTGCCCGCCGACCGGGGCAAGATATACAGCGCCGACGGCGCACTGCTGGCTGCCAACAGCAGCTGCTGGACCCTGCGCGCCAGCCCCCGGGAGATGCCGGAGGAGAAGCTTGCCCTTGCCGCCAAGGGACTTGCGGAGATCCTGGAGCTGGACGAGGCAAAACTGCTGGAAAAGTTCAGCGACCGGCGCTCCAACGACTGCCTTCTGCGCTACCGGGTGGAGCGCGAAACCGCCGATGCCGTGCGGGATTTCTGCGCAGCGAACGGCATCACCGGCGTGCGCATCAATCAGGATTCCAAGCGCTGGTACCCGCAGGGGGAGCTGCTGGCCTCGGTGCTGGGGTTTACCAACGTGGACAACGCCGGGGTCAGCGGGCTGGAACTCGAATACAACGACACCCTTACCGGGCAGAACGGAGTAGTGCTGACCGCCGTGAATGCTTGGGGCTATACGCTGGCGCAGAGCTACGAGACCGAGCTTGCCCCCGTGGAGGGCAGCGGACTGCGGCTGACCATTGATGCAAACATTCAACATTATCTTGAAAATGCGTTGAATTATGCGGTGCAGGAGCACCATGTAGCTGCCCGTAGCGTGGGCATCGTGATGGAGGTAAACACCGGGGCAGTGCTGGCCATGGCCACCACCCCGGCCTATGACCCCAACCAGCCCCGGGTGATCGCCGACAAGGCCGCACGCGCCGCCGTAGATGCCCTTTCCGGTAAAGAGCGCGCCGCCGCCTTACAGCTGGCGCAGCAGACCCAGTGGCGCAACAAGGCGGTGAGCGACTTATACGAGCCCGGCAGCGTGTTCAAGCTCATCACCTGCGCGGCGGCGCTGGACGCCGGTGCCATCACCCGGCACTCCACCTTTTACTGCGGGGACTCTATCTCGGTGGCGGGCACGCGGTTCCACTGCGCCAACCACAAGCGCCACGGCAGCCAGACCGTGACCCAAGCGCTGGAAAACTCCTGCAACCAAAGCTTTATCCAGATCGGGGCGCGGCTGGGCAAGCAGGCTTTCTGCGATTATTTTGCCGCCTTTGGCCTGCGGGAGCCCACCGGCATCGACCTACCCGCCGAGCCGAAAAAGAGCCTGTACTACACCGCCGACCGCATGGGGCCGGTAGAATTGGCCTCCTGCGCCTTCGGGCAGAGCAGCAAGATCTCCTATCTGGAAATGGCTGCTGCCGTCTGCGCGGTGGTGAACGGCGGCAAGCTGATGCAGCCGTATCTGGTATCGGACATTCTTGCGCCGGACGGCAGCATTTTGCAGCACAACGCCCCGGTGTGCAAACGGCAGGTGATCCAGCCCGCCACCTCTGCCGCCATGCGGGAGATGATGGAGGCAGTTGTGCTGTACGGCGGCGGGCGCAACGCGCAGATCGCGGGCTACCGGGTGGGCGGCAAAAGCGGCACCAGCCAGAAGCTGGACAGCGCCGACGAGAAGGCGCGCATTGCCAGCTTTGTGGCGGTAGCACCCATCGATGACCCGCAGTTTTTGTGTCTGGTCTGTCTGGATGAGCCCCACAGCTGGACTACCGCCGGCGGCAGTCTTTCGGCACCCGTCTGTGCCGAGGTGCTGGAGCAGACGCTGGTATACAAAGGCATCCCCCGGGCAGCAGACAGCGGCAGCGCAGACGCGCAAGCCGCTGCTCTGCCCGCCGATGGGGACAGCTTTGATGGGGCGTGACGGCAAACGGCAGTTGCAGCTTTGCTGCCAGAGAAACTTTCTACTTGCTCAAGCGGGCAGGGACGCTCCGCTGGGCCAGAGGCAGGGAGGGGTGTTCCGACTCCCCCCTCC
>OGJV01000443.1_pt1 | contig 24238 bp, 17 predicted proteins | sample 1572271 | NCBI WGS metagenome assembly OGJV01 (sample SAMEA2582107, study PRJEB24529) | metagenome | biome: Human gut stool | place: China | collected 2011
CGAAACTCTGGAGCATCTTGCAGGAGAAGGATGCGCTTTACTGCAAGCCTGACTTCTCTGACGAGGATGGAATCAAAGTGGCAGAGCTGGAAGAGAAGTTCGCCGAAATGGGCGGATACAATGCCGAAAGTGACGCGGCAGCTCTGTTAAGTGGTCTGGGCATCAAGGAAGACAAGCACTACATGCTGATGAAGGATCTCAGCGGTAAGGAGAAAGTGCGCGTGCTTCTGGCGAAGGCACTTTTCGGAAATCCCGACAACCTGCTTCTTGACGAGCCTACCAACGACCTTGACCTTGAGACCGTGGCTTGGCTTGAGAACTATCTGTCAAACTGCGATAACACGGTGCTCGTTGTGAGCCACGACCGTCACTTCCTCGACGCCGTGTCGACCCACACCCTCGACATCGACTACAACAAGATAACGCTGTTTGCCGGCAACTACAGTTTCTGGTATCAGTCGAGCCAGTTGGCTCTCCGCCAGCAGCAGCAAGCCAACAAGAAGGCAGAGGAAAAACGCAAGGAGCTTATGGAGTTCATCCAGCGGTTCAGCGCCAATGTGGCAAAGTCGAAGCAGACTACAAGCCGCAAGAAGATGCTCGAGAAACTCAATGTAGAGGAAATCCAGCCATCGTCGCGCCGCTATCCGGGAATCATCTTCACGCCCAACCGTGAGCCGGGCAACAAGATTCTTGAGGTGAAGGGCTTGAAAGCCACTCAAGACGGCGACTTGCTCTTCGACGACGTAAACTTCCAGATTGAGAAAAACGACAAGGTGGTGTTCCTTAGCCACGACCCGCGCGCCATGACCGCTTTGTTTGAAATCACCAACGGCAACCGCAAGGCCGACGCCGGCACTTACGACTGGGGACAGACAATCACTACGGCTTATCTGCCGCTCGACAACACCTCGTTCTTCAACACTGACTTGAACCTTGTCGACTGGTTGTGCCAGTACAGCAACGACTCGAGCGAAATCTATCTGAAAGGATTCCTCGGAAAAATGTTGTTCTCGGGCGAGGAGGTGCTGAAAAAAGCATCTGTGCTCTCCGGTGGCGAGAAGATGCGCTGTATGATTGCCAAGATGATGATGACCGACGCAAACACTCTTGTGCTCGACTCTCCGACAAACCATCTCGACCTTGAGTCGATTCAGGCGTTCAACAACACGCTGCAGGCTTTCAAGGGCAACATCCTGATGTCGAGCCATGACCACGAGTTCATACAGACGGTCTGCAACCGTGTGATTGAGTTGACGCCTAACGGAATCATTGACAAGATTATGGATTTCGACGACTATCTCTCCGACGAGAAAGTTCAGGCTACACGTGAAAGAATGTACAACACCAAATAAATATATACAACGATGGTAAAGCATATCGTAATGTTTAAACTCAAAGGCACGGCTGAAGAACGCCGCGCCGTGGCTTCTCAGTTCAAGGCCGCCCTTGAGGCGCTTCCTGAGAAAATCGACGTGCTCCGCTCGATAGAGGTGGGGCTCAATCAGAATCCGGCAGAAACGTGGGACGTGGTTCTCACCGCAGTTGTCGACAAAATGGCGGATGTGGAGGTCTATGCCAAGCATCCGGCGCATGTGGCTGCGGCAGGGCTGCTCGGTGAGCATAAGGATATGCGCGCCTGCGTTGACTACGAGCTGTAGGCTTTGTGCCTATGGGCAACAGACACAAGGCGGGGTAATCTCTTTTGAAGGGATGCCCCGCTTTTGCATTTTTTAGGGGTGTGGAAATTGTGCGGATTCCCAAAAAATCACGTAATTTTGCATCATACAAAACAGACCAAACCAAACATATAACTATTATGAAATTATTTAAACCAATTGCAGCCGTTTGCTTTACGCTTGTCGCTTCGGCATCGGCTTTTTCAACCCCATCCACTGTCGACCTGCAGGGCGAGACGTTTACCGTCGACACGCTGCGTCATTACAAATGCGGTCCGGGAATGACACGCACCGCGCTTGAATACCGCTCGACCACAGGAAACACGCGCATTCAGGCGTTTGTGATAAAAACAATACTCCGCGAGGCAGAAAATGTGAAATTCAAGGTGGAGATTGGCAACGACTCCTGTCTTAACGCCGAAACGGTTACTTCGATGGGACGGCGTCACTCAGTGGAGGGCGAACGCTATCTTACGGGTGTGAACGGCGACTTTTTCATCACCGGAAGTTTCGGCGGACCGTATTCGCAATACGGCATCGTGGGCTATCCAAACATGTCGAGCGCAAGTCGAGGAAAACTGATGTCGCCCGACGTTATCGACTGGGTGAGCCGTGAGAACGCCTTTATAATCGACAAGGACGGATATATGCGCATCGATGCCACCGACCTGTCGTACAGCGCGTCGATAGGCGGCGTGGAGATGCCGATTTCAAATGCTAATTTCCATCGGCTTGACGGAGAAACGGTGGTTTACAACTCTTATATGGGAAAATACACCAAGACGGCGGCAGGAGGCGTGGAAGTGGCTTTCACGCTCGCTCCTGGTGAAACTTGGGCATTGAACAAGAATCTGAAAATGGTGGTGAGCCAGGCGGCTTACGACGGCGGAAATATGGCGATACCTGCCGACGGAATAGTCATCTCGGCCGACAAGGCTGCTACGGCAAACATCGAGAAGCTGCGGTCTTTGAAACCGGGTGATGAAATTACTGTCAACTATTCGCTGTCGTTGCCGTCGTATGGCAATCTCAAGCCCGAGGGCGTGCAGGAGATTATAGGCGGCGATGTCAAAATCCTTCGCGAAGGCGAGACGGTGATGGAGGCGAACCGATGGATCAATCCTCGCGACGCGTTCAATCCACGCACGCTGATTGGCTATGACAAGGAGCGCACGATGCTCGTGATTTGCGCCATTGACGGACGCAGCACCATCAGCAGCGGCACTACCTATCCGCAGGGTGCCGACCTTATGCGCTCATACGGATGCTACGACGCTCTTGATTTCGACGGCGGCGGCTCTACATTGATGTGGGACGCGATGGAAGGCACAATCAACCGTCCGTGCGTGTCGCCCGAACGTGCGGTGGGCAACGGCATCTTTGCGGTGCTCCACGCTCCCGACGATGAGGAGGTGGCTGAGATACGTTTTGCCGACTATGCGGTGCGGATGCCTCGGTATGGCTCTTATCGTCCGGTTTTCTACGGCTATAACAAATATGGCAAACTCATCGATATGGATGTTGAAGGCGTCACGCTTTCCTGCGACGGCGCGCTTGGCGAGATTGTGGCAGACGGATCCACTCTCTATGCCACCGGCAGCGGCTCGCATGTGCTTATAGCTTCGCTGGGAGCAGTAAAAGCGGAGGTGACGGTGGCGATTGTCGCTGCCGACGATGTCAAGGCGGCTTATCCGGAAGTGGTTCTCGACAACTGTCGTGAATGGAAGATTGGCTTGAACGCTATTGTCGGAGGCAAGGAGATGGCTGTCGAGCCGCGTGCGCTTGACTGGACATCAAGCGACGCATCGGTAGTGACTGTTGCTGACGGCGTGGCGAAGGGATTGAAAAACGGAACGGCGACACTGACGGGTGTCAAGGATGGCATTACGTGCACTGTCGGCGTTACGGTGCAGTGCCCTACGGCGGAACTGATGCCTATTGAAGACGCATCGAATCCGGAGGCTTGGAAAATTGAGAGTTACAATGTGAAGGGTGATGCGGCGATAACTGCGCTTGCCGGAGGCGGTCTGGCAGTCGACTTCGCTCTGTCGGGCACGCGTGCGCCCAACCTTACGCTTGTCCCTGTTCAGCCGACGCTTCTCTACAGCCTTCCTGACGAGCTGCGGCTTACGATGAAACTGACTGGCGGAGTGGCTGTCAAGAACTCGGTGGTGTCGTTCACGCTTGCCGACGGCAGCAATGTGTCGGCTAATCTGTCGGGATTTGAGTCGGGCGACGCTCAAGATTATACGGTTGACTTTGCGCAAATTGCCGATGTCGACAATGTGGGCATTTTCCCGATACGTCTCAATTCGTTGCGCCTCAATCTGTCGGGCGGAAAGAAAGACACTGCCTATCGTCTTGAAATCCCGTCGATTAAGACGCGCTACAAGCATTTCAACGACGCCGGCGTATATGATTTGACTGTCGACGACGCCGATGTTGCGCCTGTCTATTACAACCTGCAGGGCATGCGGATTGCAAAACCGCAGTCTGGAACTGTGGTAATCGTGAAACGTGGTGCGAGAGTGACAAAAGAGATTGTTGTGGAATAGTGATTGCTGTTCTGCAGTTGACAAAAAAACGGGAGGCTTGGCGGCTTCCCGTTTTTTTGTATGTACTGTCAATCTTCCTCCGGAGGAAACTTCGGAACGAGGCGCATAAGCCTCAGAATCTGCGAGCGGCGCTTCTTCATGTATGACGAAGGATTGGCGGAGTCGAATCGCAGCGGATTGGGCAAAGTGGCGGCGATGAGTGCGCATTGGCGGGCGGTCAGCTGGTCGGCGGTGGTGTTGAAGTTTTGTTCAGCCACAGCCTCCACGCCGTAGAGTCCGTCGCCGGTCTCGATAGAGTTCAGATACACCTCCATGATGCGCTCCTTGCTCCACAGAGCCTCTATAAGCACAGTGAAATAAGCCTCGAAGCCTTTTCTCACCCACGATGACGACGGCCATAGAAACACGTTTTTAGCCGTCTGCTGGCTTATCGTGCTTGCACCGCGGTGACGGCCTCCGTTTTCAGCCTCGCGCACGGCTTTCTTGATTTCCACGAAGTCGAATCCGTGGTGAGAGGCGAAGCGGTTGTCTTCAGAGGCGATTACAGCCATCGGCATGTGTCGCGACATCTCGTCGAGCGGCACCCATTTATGCTCGCAGCGCACCTTGCGTCCGTCGAGCATCTGCTCAACACTGCGTATCGCCATCAGAGGCGTGTATCTGACAGGCGCCCATCGGTAGATGGCCACGCTGACCACCGACAGCAGCACAAAGCCGAGAATGATTTTGCCAAAGAGCATCATGAAGATGCCGAAAGTTAACTTCCTGACCATTTTGTTTGAGAAAAAAGCTGCATCAAAGCCTGCTTTACGCAAAGCGGGACAATGATGCAGCACATTGATAGCTTTTTCTATTTATTCACGCCTTCGACAATCGATTTTGTGTCGCAGGCAATCATATATTCCTCATCGGTCGGGATGACAACTACGCGCACCTTCGAGCCGGGACGTGTGATTTCAACCTCCTCGCCACGGCAGTTGTTGCGTTCTGGGTCGAAATCGATGCCGAGAAATTCCAGTTGCTTGCATACGCTCTCACGCAGCTGAATCTGGTTTTCGCCCACACCGGCTGTAAACACAATCACGTCGACACCGCCAAGCGCCGCTGTGTATGCACCAACATATTTAACGATGCGGTATCTGTACATGTCGAGAGCCAGTCGCGCACGCTCGTTGCCGGCGGCAATGGCAGCGTCGATGTCGCGCATGTCGGAAGAGATGCCAGAGATGCCGGTCAGACCGCTCTGCTTGTTGATGAGTTTCTGCATTCCGGCATTGTCGAGATGCTCTTTCTCCTGGATGTAGAGCAGGGCAGCAGGGTCGACATCTCCGCAGCGGGTGCCCATCATCAAGCCTTCTACCGGAGTTAAACCCATCGAAGTGTCGATTGACTTGCCGTCTTTTACGGCGGTTATTGAGCCACCGTTGCCGATGTGGCAGGTGATGATGCGCTGCTGCTCGTAAGGCAACCCTAAAAATTCGCATGAACGGCGTGCCACGTAGCGGTGGCTTGTGCCGTGGAAGCCATAGCGGCGCACTCCGTATTTCTCATATACCTCATACGGGAGAGCGTACATATATGCGCGGGCAGGCATTGTCTGGTGAAAAGCAGTGTCGAACACACCCACCTGTGGCACGTCGGGCATAATCTCGCTGATAGCCTCGATGCCCACGATGTTGGCTGGGTTGTGGAGCGGAGCCAAGTCGTAGCATTCCTTCACCTTGGCGATAACCTCGTCGGTGATGAGCACGCTCGAATTGAATTTCTCGCCTCCGTGCACCACGCGGTGACCTACGGCGTCGATTTCTCCGAAATCCTTGATGCAGCCATATTTAGCGCTTGTCAGATTGTCGAGGATGATGCGGATAGCCACATTATGGTTTGGCATAGACGTGGTGATTGTCACCTTTTCGCCGTTGTATTTGAATTTTAGGAAAGAGTCGGGCAAACCCACTTTTTCCACGCCGCCCTCGGCGAGGACGTTTTGCGCGTTGTCGTCGAGTTCAATCAGCTTGTATTTCACCGATGAACTTCCGCAGTTGAGTACGAGGATTTTCATTATTTTTGATTTGCTATTATGCTTTGGTTGCAAGTGATGATAACAGTTTTATAGATGTCTTCCCAAGAGCATCCGCGCGACAGGTCGTTGACCGGCTTTGCCAAGCCCTGCAGGATAGGGCCCACTGCCTGTGCACCGCTGAGTCGTTGCACGAGTTTGTAGGTGATGTTGCCCACTTCGAGCGACGGGAACACAAGCACGTTGGCAGTGCCGGCGATGTCGCTTTGCGGAGCCTTGCTCTTGCCCACTGAAGGCACGATGGCTGCATCGGCTTGAAGTTCGCCGTCGAGATCCAGCTCCGGAGCCATTTCTTTGGCAATCTTTGTAGCCTCGATAACTTTGTCTACCATCTCATGCTTTGCGCTGCCTTTGGTTGAGAAGCTGAGGATGGGAACACGCGGATCAAAGCCGCCGAGCACCTTGGCTGTCTCTGCCGCCGATACGGCGATCTGTGCCAATTCCGGTGCCGTAGGATTAGGCACTACGGCGCAGTCGGCAAACACCATCATGCCGTCAGTCCCGTAAGGAGAACCTTCGGGAAGCAGCATAAGGAACGCGCCGGAAACAACGCTGATGCCTTTCTTGGGCTTGATAATCTGGAAAGCGGCACGAAGCACGTCGCCTGTGGTGCTCAACGCACCAGAGACCTGACCGTCGGCATCGCCGTTCTTGATGAGCAGACAGCCCAGATAGAGCGGGTTGTGCACCTGTTTGTGCGCGCCCTCGAGCGTCATGCCCTTGGCTTTGCGCAGCTCATAGTAGAGTTGCGCATATTTCTCAGTAAACGCCTCGTCGGCAGGGTCGACGATTGTGGCATGCTCAATGTTTTTTAGACTCAATTCCGCTGCAAGTTGTTTGATTTCAGCGGGATTGCCGATTAGAGTGATGTCGCAGATGCCGTCGGCGATAAGATGGTCGGCAGCGGTAAGCGTTCGTTTTTCCGCACCTTCGGCGAGGACGATGCGTTGTTTGTTTGCTTTGGCTTGTTGGGTAAGTCGTTCAAATAGAGTCATAATCAGTATTGATTTTGTATTTTTTTCTGACTACAAAATTACCAATAAAAATTGTTAACGAGGTATAAAAACTTGACTTAAACTTTCAACCAATGTGCAAAAAATCTTCACGAAACTTAACGAGGCTTTAGCCTCGGCAAAAGCACTGTTGCATGCGTCGCGCCACGTGGCAGAATCAGATTCTGTTGCCTTGCAGCAGCACCGCATGTGCGCCGCCCTTGAATCCTCTGTGAAAGAGCGTGGGAAGGTATATTTCGCCGACTTCTACTGCTCTTGGAAGAAGGGCGCAATTGAGAACGCCAACAAGCTTATCTGGAAGTACATCCCGAAGAAAGCCAATTTTGCCGACTTCTCAGACAGAAGAATTATGGAAATTCAGAAGAAGCTCAACCGTAGACCAAGGGAAAAATTGACTTTGACACGCCAAAAGATAGATTCTTCAAGTTCTTTCGCTAATTATGCACTTGCTGATGGACTCTACGAGATAGGCTGCGATTCGGAAAAGAAAATTGAGCAAGCTCTTTTCTTTACACTCACCTTGCACTATCTTTTGATAAGATAGGCTGCGGCTCGGAAATGCAAAATCAAATAAATTTGTTTTGCGCTTCGCTCGCCTTGCACTATCTTTGCAGTCGGTAAAAAAGAAAATAATTAACTAAACGATAATAATATGAAGAAATTTTACGCATTGTTATTGATGGTTTTTGCCGTGGCTATGGGCGTGTCGGCACAAACTTACTACAACGGGAAATTGGACGTTGAAATGTTGAGCGAGAAGATTGCCGACGGTATGGATGCTCGTGTGTCTTTGTCGGAGTCGGCTGACGGCACTTATGTGTTTAAATTGCCTGATTTCCGCATCACAATCAATGAAGAGGAACTGCCATGCGGCGACATTGTGGTTGAGGGCGTGACACGCAAAGATGGTAAGCTGTCTGGCTCGGTCAACGACCTTAGCCTTGCTGGAGGCGTAATCCACGCAAAGGTTGATTTGGTGGGCACTGAGACTGCCGAGGGTGCTATGGATTTGGCTATCACCGTTGGCTGGTATACTGATTATCCAGAAGATTTGGAGGCTACAATGCCTATCAACGTTACTTTCAAGGGTCAGCGTGACGCTGGCGTGAATGTGGTTGAGGCAAGCGGTGCGGCAGTGCGTGGCACAGAAGGCGCAATCGCTGTCGATGGCTTCGCAGGCCGTGTGAATGTCTACACAGTAGACGGCCGCTTGGCAGCGTCGGCACAGGTTGACGGCGAGGCAACCATCACTGTGGCAGCCGGACTCTATGTGGTTCGTGCAGGCGAGAAAGCAGTGAAAGTGGTAGTGAAGTAAAAATCATTACAACATATTGATAATGGTGCACCCCGGCGGATTCCCGTCGGGGTGCGTTGTTTCTACTATACCGTAGTAGCGCATATGCGACGCGCCTGCCATCACGCACTCCGTCGCCGACACGGCATCATACAGACGGTAGATTCGCGCCAGCGTCGCCTATATCGTAGACGTGCACCACGGAGTGTGGTGGTAACGCATATCGGAAAGATGAGAGGGAGGAAGTCCGCAAAGCGGACACGTTTTCAGTTAACCCCGGACTGCGTCCGGGGCTGGGAGGCTGGAGGGGTATGCACCGCAGCGCGGTGCCGCTGAGTGATGGGCGACATCGCTGCAAGGCGCGTCAGCAGTGGGTTTGGGACAGACGCCGCTGTCGGACAGAGAAATATTTGTCGTAAAATAGTGTTGGTTAGCATAAAAGTTGCTACCTTTACACCGAATTTTCAATATTTGAAGAGCGATAATGCGCATCTTTGCACGCTTAAATTCACGGGGTTGCCGATAGAGGCGCATGCCGGAGTGCATAGGATAAGGATGCGTTGCGAATGAGTATATTTGCATAATTGCTCGTGAGGGCAACAACAAAATAGGACGTTGAATTGTTTTAAACTCTGAGTGTTAAAAAATAGAATACAAACTAAAAACTGAAAATATGAAAAAATCATTTTTATTGAGCGGCGCTTTGCTCTTGAGCATCTCGGCTTTTACGGCTAATGCGCAGCAATTGCCTAATGTGGGCTTTGAAAGTTGGAAGACGACTTGCGGGAGCTCTTGGAATCCAAATGGGACCGGAACGGATTATGTACGACCAGGTGTAGAGCCATCGGAATGGAATGGAAGTAATGTAAACCAATTAGGTATTGTAAGCGTAGAAACGCTTGTAACGCAGGAGGTTGAAAAAAATTCAAAATATGTTGTTCTGAAAAATAAATTTGTTGGAATTAGTTCAAGTTTAGGATCTGTTGCACCAGGCTTTATTTCCATAGGTAAGCCTTGGGTTTTTGCTTCTTCAAATATGCTTTCTGCAGCAAGTGTTGCAAAAGGTGATGGTGGAACATATGGTGGCGCAGAGTTTGCGAAAAAGCCAGATGCTTTGACTCTTAAATATAAAAGGACTGCAGTTGATAATGAAGTTTCGCGAATTATCGCATGTTTGTGGAAAGGAACTTTCGTTTCAAAAGATATACCTAATAAAATAACTATAGCAGGAAAAGTTACAAAAGGGGGTGTCCTAAATGATGTGGATCGTGCAATAATAGGAAGGGCATCAGCTTCAGAAAGTGGGGAGTTAGTGGCAAAAATTGATGCGGAATTGAAAGAAGATGTTTCAAAATGGACAACAATTGTAATGCCATTTGAATATTCCACAAAACTTATCATGCCAGAAAAAATGAATGTCATCATATCGGCTGGTGACTATTGGAATAGAGGCAATTTGAAGGAAAATACAACTCTTCTTGTCGACGATGTAGATTTCGTTTACTACTCAACATTGACATCGTTGACTGTCGGAGGCGAGACAATTGCATTGCAGGATGGCGTTTACAACTACAACTTAAAGACGGATATGCCTTCAGTGAGCAAGGAGGATGTAGTAGCTGTTTGCAAGAGCCAATTTGCCGATGCAGACGTTACAATCGACAATGTTAATAAACAAATTAAGATTGTAGTGACAAATCAAGGAGGAAAAGATACCGATGGCGCAACTTCGCACACTTATACTTTGCAATATCCGGTGGAAACAACCTATCATGGTTATCTTAACGTAAAGATGGGTTATGGTTATCTCGCTGGAAATGATGCACACGATATTATCATAACTGATTACAATGATGGAACCTGCGATTTCTTGTTGCCGGATTTGACGGTGTTGATGCCTCTTGGCGATATTGAGATTAAGAACATGAATGTGACCTCTGATGCCAGCGGTTTGAAGACATATAGTGGCGTTGAAAACAATAAGAAATTGATGAACGGCGCTATTACTGCAAACGTCAGGGTAAACGGCACAATCGACGCAAAAGGAACAGTCAATATGGATGTGGATGTAGATTGGCTTAATGGAGAGGACGTGATTCCAATTAAAGTTAAATTCACATCAAGCGAATTGTCGGAAGCTGTTGATGGTTACTACTTTATTGTGAAAGAAGACAAGTCAAAGACTTATGGTTGGGCTACAATCAAAGAAAACCAGCCAACACAATTGCTCGTTTATCCTAAATCAAATGGAGAAGGAGGTGCAGATTATCGCCTGACGGTTAAAAACCTTGTATGGGATGGAATGCTTAATGGTGACTTTGTTGTAGAAGGAGCAACAATTGATGAGGATGAAAATAGTAATCCTATTTATTTTGTAGAAAATGCCCCAGTTTCATTTATTGGAGGAAAGACAGCCAGTGTTTCTGTAAATTCTGGTTATGATATGACAAAGGATCCATACGAGTATGATATGAAATTCAACACCATTGTTGATGGCACTAATTATATTGTAGGATTTACAACCAATCAAGTTTCTTCATCAGTCAACGACGTTGAGGCAAGCGGCGCAGCAGTGCGTGGCGCAGAGGGCGCAATCGTTGTAGAAGGCTTTGCAGGCCGCGTGAACGTCTACACAGTCGACGGCCGCTTGGCAGCGTCGGCACAGATTGACGGCGAGGCAACCATCATTGTGGCAGCCGGACTCTACGTGGTTCGTGCAGGCGAAAAAGCAGTGAAAGTGGTTGTGAAGTAACATTATCACAACATATAATAACAACGCACCCCGGCGGCAATACGTCGGGGTGCGTTGCGTTTTGCGGAGCCTGTCGGTTGTTATAGAAGTAAAAAAAATGTATATAACATAAAAAATGGCGATTTAAATGTTGATGCATATCCAAAATATCGTAACTTTGTGAGTACAAACCATCAATAAAATTGTATATGAAAAAACAATTACTTACTTTGGCTGTTTCCATGTGCGCCCTGTCGATGACGGCGGCTGAAACACCCCAAACATTCACTATCGACGGAAAGGACTACTCCTACAATTTGATTACAAGCAAGCAGGTAGGACCTGGTGTGGTCTACAACCGTATCCGCATTGCCGACTTCCCGTTGAACATCAACTACATGACAGTAGATTTGACAAACCCCTACAACCGTATCGAAACCCAACAGGCAAACGAGAAAACCGGTACGACAGAGAAACTTGCCGATGCCTACACCCGTATGCAGAAAGCCGGAAAGAAGCCAATCGGCGCTCAGAACGGCAACTTCTGGTGTGTGTCAGGTCAAGGCATCTACTCTCAGTTCGCCCTCGGCACATCGTTCAACGCATGTATGCGCAACGGTCAGATTGTGAATGAGACCAACTGCTACAATGACCAATGGGACGGCGGTCCTGCACGCACAGGTGTGGTAGGTATGGGATACGACAAAGACCTGCACATCGAGTCAATGTCGTGGAAAGGCTACATCTCGTCGCCACGCTTTGGCGCCGACCAGAAGCCGGAGTTCTATCTCGTCAACAAATTCTGCCGTTCAAATGGAGAAATGGCGCTTTACAACTCGTTCTACGGCACTACAAAGAAATTCCAGACAATCGAATATGTCAACGGTGCATGGACCACTGTCGACAACAAGACATGCGAGGTCTACCTCAAACTGAAAGACGGTCAGAAATGGACGTCGAACGGCGACATCGTGGCGACAGTGGGCGAAATCCGCACCAACACCACCGCCGGCACACTCGGCGACTACGACATCTGCATCGCAGGCTCTGGCTCTTACAAGACAATGCTCGAGCAGCTGCAGGTGGGCGACGAGGTGACGGTCAACTATGCATGGTACTCTGTTGCCACAAACCAGCCTATTACCCTTGAGCAGGCTATTGGCGGCAACGCCATGGTGATGGTTGGCGGCGAACTTACAGGACGCAACGAAGACGAGTCATACAACTCGCAGGTCTACAGCCGCTCGGCATACGGAAAGAGCCAGGACGGCAAGACTCTGTATATGTTTACAATCGACAAGTCGACCGACCCTGTGTACGGAGTATCGGCAGGCTGCAATACGTCGGTTATGTGTCAGATTCTCAAGCAGCTCGGCGCATGGGACGTGTGCAACGTCGACGCCGGCGGCTCTGCCCAGCTGATGGTGCAGGGAGCTGTTGTCAATAAAACGACCGAGGGCACACCGCGCGCCGTGGCAAACGGCTGGATGGTCTATTCAACCGCACCCGAAGAGGATGCCGCAACGATAACATCCATCGCATTCCTCGACCCGGCAATCCGCGTTCCGGTCTACTCATCCTGCAAACCGATTGTGCTCGGCTACAACAAATACGGCGAACTCATCAGTGAGAACGTCGAGGGCGTTACGTTTGCAATAGCTCCGGAATATGGCGAAGTGACAGACGAAGGCATCAACATCCTCGGAAAAGAGGGCGAAACCACGCTCACCGCAACCTACAACGGCATCAAAGTGGAAAAGGCTATCAATGTGATTTCAGCGGAGGTGGGCGCAAGAGTGCCGCAGCTGCTCAACGACGGCCGTGAATATCCTATCGAAGTTGTCTCGAAAGTGGGATTCGACTCGTTTGTAACCGACCCGTCACGTCTGGACTGGACAGTTGCCGATCCGGAAATCGTGAAGGTTGAAAACGGAGTGCTGAAAGGTTTAAAGAACGGCACAACAACCGTTACAGGCCGTCTGCAGACCGTTGAGACACAGGTGACAGCCACCGTTGAACTTCCGGAGGGCGAGACAATGGCAGCCATCAGCGAATATCCGGAGAAGTGGACAATGAATCAATTAGGCGGCACCGGCCTTGCCATCTCAGCGTATGAGCAGGGCTTGAAATTCGCTTACACAGGCAACGGCGTTGGCCGCGGCGCATACATACAGGGCGAAGCGTCAATACGCCTGTGGAGTATGCCTAAGGCATTGCGTTTCAGCGTAAACCCTGGCGACGCCACCGTGAAACGCCTGTCGTTGACATTCACCAACGGAGCCGGCAAGACCTATCCGGCAGTCAATGTCACAACCGACGAGATGGCGAAAAACACCATCTCCACGTTCGAGCTTCCGCTCGAGAACGTGATAGACATCAACGACGTTTCAAACTATCCGTTGACCGTCAACGCAATCCGTCTGGATTTGGGCAAGTCGGACAAAGGCAAGGCATACGAATTGCTCATACCTGAGTTCAAGGCCGTCTACAACACATACGGCTCGGTGGAGACACTGAACGCCGAGGCATCGTCGATGCGTCTTTATCCGAATCCTGTGGTTGACGGCGTGCTCAACATCGCCGCCGAAGGCGTAGGCACCCTCAGCGTCTACAACAATGCCGGCGCGCTTGTGCTCAGCCAGCCGCTCGACTGCTCGGCAGGCGTGGCTGCAGCCAATGTGGCATCGCTGCAGGCAGGCATCTACTACGCCCGCTTTGTCACCGCAAACGGCGCTTCTGTGCAGAAATTCATTGTGAAATAACTATTTCTAAACATAACTTATGAGAACTAAACTTTTGATCCTTGCGGCTGCATGCTCTTTGGCGGCATCGGCGCAGCAAGTGGAGATCACCAGCCGGCAGCAATTGCTGAAAGGCACGGAGAGCGGCATCTGCAATCCTGTGCTCAGCGCTGACGGGCAGAAACTGCTGTTCACACATGCAGACTACAAAGGCTTGAAACTCTATGATTTCAGCAGTGACGTAACCACAACAATCGCAACCGACGATATGGCGGGATTCCATCCGTCGTTCTCGCGCGACGGCAAGAGCGTGTATTTCTTGTCGCAGACCCGCGAAGACATGCGCGTCTACCGCGAAGTGAAATCCTACAACCTTGAGGCCCGCACATCGATGGCTGTCACTGAAAAAGCCCGCGGAATGCAGGCTCCGGTGGCTGTCGACGGCGGTTTTGCCGCTGTCAGCGACAATGGACGCAAACTGAAGGCAGACCGTAAGGGAGGCACATACGTGTATGCACGCGGCGCACAACTCATCGTGGTGCGCAACGGCAAGGAGCAGCAACTGCAGCCAGTGGCTACCGACCACACATATATGTGGGAGTCGTTGTCGCCCGACGGCAATAAAATCCTGTTCTATGCCGGCGGCAAAGGCGCATACGTGTGCGACCTTGAAGGCAACGTGCTTGCATCGCTCGGACGCTATGAGGCTCCGCGCTGGGCTGGCAACGACTATGTGGTTGCCGAGAACGCCACAAACGACGGCCACCAGTATGAGTCGTGCCAGATTATGCTTCTGAAGGCCGACGGCTCGTTTAAATACGCCCTCACAAAGCCTGAGACAATGACAATGAATCCTTCGGCGTCAGCCAACGGCTCGCGTATTGCCTACAACACCATCGACGGCCGTCTTTTCGTTATGGATATCAAAATTTCTGAATAAAACCGTAAACCCGCAAGAAAATGAAAAAACTGACAGTTACAACGTTAGGTTTGGCAGCAGCCCTTTGCGTGGGTGCGGCCAATCTGAAAGATTTGAAAATCTATGTGAATCCAGGTCATGGCGGACACGACAGTGACGACCGCAACGTGGTTGTGCCTCCGTTCAAGCAAGGTGACCCGGAAGGTTATTGGGAATCGAACTCAAACCTTGTCAAAGGTCTTGACCTCCGCGATATGCTGCAGAAGTTTGGCGCAAGAGTGATGATGTCGCGTGTCACCAATACAACCGCCGACGACCGTGGCCTCCACGAAATCGGATATGAGGCAAATGCCTATGGTGCCGACTTCTTCTTCTCAATCCACAGTAACGCGACTGGTACGTCAAGCCGCGTGAACCAACCGTTGATGCTTTACCGCGGCTTTACAAACGACCCTGTGTCGCCAGAAGCCAAAGAGATGTCGCTCATTCTCAACAAGCAACTGCTCGAGAATCAGGTGACTTCATGGTCGAGCACAAACACATGGCTCGCCGGCGACTACGATTTCTATGATTGGGGCGTAGGTGTCGGACTCGGTGTGCTCCGCAAGCTAACTGTGCCGGGAATGCTTTCCGAAGGTTCTTACCACGACTACATTCCAGAGACTTACCGTCTGCTCAACAAGGATTACTGCTGGCTTGAGGCTTACCACTTCACCAAATCAGTGATGGAATACTTCAAGGCATCGGAAACGTTTGCAACAGGTGTGGTCTGCGGCTCGCTCTACGACTCCCGACTTATCCGCACAGAGCCTATCTACAACAAGATCTTCTATGGTCATGACAAGATGAAGCCAGTTTGTGGCGCAACAGTGGAACTGTTGCAGGGCGGCGCGGTGAAATACACTTACACAACCGACCAGCTTTTCAACGGCGTTTATATGTTCAAAGATGTGGAGCCTGGCAAGTATACACTTAAGGTGTCGCATCCGGAATATGACGCTTTTGAGCAGGAGGTGGATGTGACTGCCAACAACGTCACTTACCAGAACCTTGCGCTCGACCGCACTCGTTCGACTGCTCCGGAAGTGGTGAAATATTCACCTGTATGGAAAGAAGGCGACGCTGATTTGGCTTGCAACGTGCCCGTTGTGATTGACTTCAACTGGGATATGGACGTTGAGTCGGTTGAGAAGAATTTCTCCATCACTCCTGCTGTCGAGGGAACAATCCGTTGGGAAGACTCGCAGTATCGTCTCGTTTTCGAGCCGAAACGCGCTTACGAAACCAACACTCTCTACACCGTGCGTATCGGCAAGGACGCTATGCATCCAGCCGGTATGAAATTTAAGGAAGACTTCGTGATGCAGTTCCGCACCGACAATTTCAACACGTATGAGGTGGCTACAAGCTCACCGTCGGAAGGTGCTTTGGTACATTATAAAACTCCGTTGGTTGAGTTCCGTTTCAACGGTCAGCCATCAACCGTCAAGCTGCAAGATCAAATTGTGATTAAAAACAGCGCAGGTGTGGCTCAGTCTTATTCTGTGCGCTCAAGAAAGTTCAGTAAGCCTGGTGACGACTATGGCTATTTCCAAATCAAATTGTCGAAAGACCTTGTTGTCGGCGAACAATACACTGTAGAGGTTTCGGGCGATGTCTGCGATGAAAACGGCATCAAGTTGGCAGCGCCTATGAAGTTCAACTTTACGGCTGTCGACGCCGCTGTCGATAATGCTGTCGTGACCGCTGTCGACAATCTTGACGCTGACGGTGCGCTCGTGAAAGACGAAGAGGCTGCAGCAGGCTGCAAGACGCTGACTGTGGCACGCAACACATCGACTAAACTTGAAGGCGCGGCTGCCTACAAGGTGGATTATGTGTTTGAGGCAATGGAAGGCGGCAACGCCGCTGTGAAATTTGCCACAGCGCCGGCGGCGGCGTTTACAAACGCAAACATGATCTCGCTGAAGGTGTATGGCGACTTGAGTGGCAACCAGCTTAAAGCCGTGTTTGCTAACGGAGCGGAGAAGAAAACCGTTTCGCTCGGCGCTCTCGACTATCTCGGATGGAAAGACGTGAAGGCTTCACTTGAAGGAATCGGTGAAGGCAGCTACACACTTCAGGGATTTGTTGTTGAGCAGGTTGGCAACGTATATGGCAAGAAGGGCATCATCTATCTCGACAAGGTGGCGCAGGGAGCCGCTGCCGACGGGGTGGCAAAGGTGGAAATCGCAGGTCTGCGCATCTATCCTAACCCAGCAAGCGAACTGCTCATCGCCAATGCCGACGGCACAATTCTTGGCGTTGAGGTGCTCACTCTCGACGGTCGTACCGTTGCCCGCACCACAACCAATGTGGTCAACGTAAGCGACCTTGCCGAAGGTGCGTATATCGCTAAAGTCTATACATTGTCGGGCTGCGAAAGCCGTCAAATCGTCGTTAAGCACTAATCCGCATATACGGCCTATCATAAGAAATCGCCACGCTGGGAAACTCCGGCGTGGCGATTTCATTGATAAATCAGTCTGTATTGTTAATCTTCAAGCATATATTCTATTGTAGTGACCACTCTCACTTCCTTAATGTAAGGCGTGTTTTGGTCGCGGTCGTCGATAGAGAACTGTCCCTGCGACGCCGATTTGATTTTGCCGAGGCTGCTCTCTGAGTCGGCGGCAAACTGCATCGCCGCCTTGCGAGCGTTTTGCGTCGCTTCCTTGATCATTTCAGGCTTCACGGTGTTGAGGTCTGTGAAGTCAAACTGTGTGGTGGCGCTGTAGTCGAACGAGATTGCCACGCCCTGCTCTATTAGCGACGACTGGTTCTCGATAAGTTTCAACACGGTGTCAACCTTCTTGGTGTTGACCGTCACAACCGAATTGATGCGGTAGCGATAGGGTGTGAGGTTGGAACTATAGGAGTCGGCTTGAAGGTCGGTAACCACAACGTTTGTGCTTATTTCTGAATCCTCGATGCCGCTTGACCGCAGGAATTTCTTCACAATCTGGTTTTTGGCGTCAACGCGGTTGTAAAGGCTCGGCAGGTCGTCGCCGAGTTCCTTAAACACAATAGGCCAAATCACCTTGTTGGCTTTCACTTCACGCACAGCCAAGCCTTTCACGGTCACTACCCTCTGGTTTTGCAGGAAACTGCCGAGTCCGGCTTTGATGCAGAACCCCAATACTACGATTCCCACGGCGACTATCGCAGCGGCAATCACTGTTTTCATCTTGTCCATAGTCAAAAACTTATGTCGTTTCAATTATAGACAATCAGAAGAGGCTTTTGGTTTAATCTGCCCGATAGTATTTTTGCAGATACAAGCGAGCGAGGAAGTCCCAGTTGTCGTGAAGAATCGACGTGTCTTTTGCCGACGGCCAACGGGCGGCCGGAACCATATCATTTTCCAGCTGTTAGCGGAGCAGGTCGACAGGGCATACCCCTTGCTCCATCACGAGGCGGTGGGCATCGGTTGCCGTGGTGTCGAAAGCCGTGTTTGAAGGGTGGTTGACGTATTGCGCTATGTCCTTGGCGATAATCATTCCCTTGTGGCGGTCGGCATAGATTACGAAGTTGTTGTGTCCACGCAGGTGAGGAAAATGTCCGCCAGGCTCGTCGCCCCATCCGAGTCGCTCCGACAGAAAACGCTCCAAATCGTCGTATGTGGCGCAGAACGCTATCGGCTCGCCGCCGGTGGCACGGCACAAGGCGGTGAAATATTCATGTTCGCCACCGCGGTGCGGATTTGCCGTCGCCGGTATGCGGTCGTCGACAATCAGTCGCAGCCATTCGTCGGCAAGCAGTGCGAGCGGTCCTGTAGGCTGCTCGAACGTGGTGTGCAGACGTCTCTCGTCGGTCAGCGTCTCCTCGACCGACAGCTCTTCATTCTCATCAACCTCCGGCTCATAGTGATGCTTGCTGACAGGACGCATGAAGTAACTGTTCCAGAACAGCCATCCCGATGTCAGGAAGATGTTGCGCACCTGCTCGCGGTCGTCAAGGTCGAGCTCTTGAAGCGGCTTGAAATCGGATGCTGCCGGAGCGTCATCGTAGATGTATGCGAACAGGCGGTAGACCTGATGCGACAATCGCAGCAGGTCGCTGTCGACGGGCGACACAAGTCCCATGAAGCCGAGGTGCGACTCCAGCGAGTACCAGGCAATGAACTGCACGTCGATTTGATTCAGCTCCGCGTCGACATATCCGTCAGGCTCATCGTAGAACGGCACAGGACGCCCGTAGAGATGACGGCACATTTTGACAAACGAACGCCAGAGTCCGGCATCTGCCACTACATCTTGAAAATATCCCACAAGGTCGAGTGCCACGCGCTTGCGCAGTCCTTCGCCCACTTCGGGCAGCACCTTCATGCCAGCCCACAGTTTGTCGACATATTGTGCCAGCATCAAGTAGTAGTCGTCTGTTGGATGCCCGGCGTCAGGATTTGGAAGCATACGCTTCAAATCATCTATTCTGATTTCCATTTTTTCAAAGATTGTATTGTTTCCTCAATTGCTTGTATTCATCGGTTTGCCTCACGTTGTGCAGCCACTTGTTCATGCGCTGCAGCAGGACGGTGTCGTTTTTTGCCATAGCCCATGCCTGGAATTGGTTGAAGCTGATGGCGGTGCTGACGTCGATGTCGGCATAGCGGACGGCAAGGCTGCGCGCTGTGTTGTCGCTGACCACGGCATAAAGCTCGTCGCCTGCTGCGACAAGCAGAAACAGCTGTTCCTGGCTTTTGTCGAGCGTACGCACATGGATGCTGTCGCCGATCTCGCGCGCCAGATTGGCAATGCGTGTAGCCACAGGCGACCCGTTTGCCACACACACCGTCTTGCCGGCAAGGTCAAGTTGCGACTTTACAGCCACGGCGCCGTCTTTTCCGCGCCGTTGCACAAGCACCTGCTTGTCGATAGCCACAGCGTCGGTAAAGAGATATTGTTGCTTGAAATCGCTTGTCGACGGCATTTGTGCCGCTACGATGTCGACCGTTCCCTCGCGCAGTTGCTTCAGGCTTCCGTCGAGCGACGTCATCGGATGGAATTTGATGTGCAGATGCTCGCGCTTGGCAATTAGATTCAGCAGGTCGTGGCTGAATCCGCCGAGGGTGTCGGCATACATGTACAGCGACAGGGGAGAATACTCTATAGCCACATCGATGGTGTCGCCGCCGCTGCTCTGCGCTTCCTTCGACGCATATTGGCGGCTGCAGCGTCCGAGAGCCACCATCAGTGCTATGGTGGCGACAAGCAGTGCCGCATAGATTTTCAATTTGGGCTTCATCAGCATTGGTGTCTTCATAGCGATGCCAGTTTGTGGTTTGTCAGTTCGCGAAATCAACCGACAGTCCGAGTTGGAAACGGCTTGGATTTATTGGATGGTGAAGGGCTGAGAAATACTCCTTTCCGCCGAACAACCCTTGGTTCAAGTGGCTGTACATCACAAAAAATCTGGTCTTCTTCAACTTGAAGTCGGCATATGCGTTCATCAGCGGATAGTTGCCGATGAGTTTCTCATGCTGGGTGTGGAACGCCATTGTGGCTGGTTGGTAAGCCGGAGCGTAGTAGCGTGTATAGTAGCTGCAGTCCACACCGAGGTTGACGTGCAGCACTCGGGCAATCTTGAACTGGAAGTACAGGTTGCTGTAGACCGACAGTTTGGGCAGCGACAGCACCTCTTCCTTGCTTGAAGTCTGATATGTCACGGAGTTTTCCCAATTGAACGCGCGGAAATGCAAGTCCTGTTTCAAGCGCAGCGACAACACCTGCACGCTGCCACTCTCTTGAGCAGGGAGAGCGTCGTTGTTGAAATAGACATAGTTCTGCAGGTTTTCGACACCGGCAGAAAATGAAGTCCAAGTGTGTGGAATGTCGAGTGTGCCGCCCACGCGCACGCGGCGAATCTTGCCGAAATCGTTTTTCCAGGCGAAATGGTTTGAAATATAGTCCTTTAGCAGATATGGCGCTTCGGTGTTCTTGAAAAATCCTTCGCCCGTGATGCGCACGGTGTCGCCGAAAAGACGGAAGCGTGTGCTCACAACGCCGCTGATGTCGATGTCGCCAGCCACCGGGCCTACAAGTCCGAACTGAGCCGTCGCCGAGTATGTCAGCACCGATCCGCGCTGCTTGGTCAGCTGTCCGCCCACCCACAACAGATTCTCCGTCTTGCTGTGGTCTATGCCGAACGAAGGGAATGGAGTCAATCCCTCAGGTTTATATTGGCTTGTGAGCATAGTGTCGACAACCTGTGTGTAGCGGCGCAGCTCATGGGTGGCATAAGCCGACAGTCCGAATTTGGCGTTCTTCTTGAAACCCTCGATAAGGTCTATTCCGAAAGTGTTGCGCAGACGCCAATATTTCGTTTCCTCGTCGGTGCCGTCCAGGCTGAGGTAGTTGTTGGCAAAATATTTGGCATCGTCGGCAGCGCTCTGGTTCTTGAACTTGTGGGTGTTGGTTTTGTAGTCCATAGTCCAGATGAAACTCGACACAGGCACGTATGTGCGCCGTTTCGTGGTGTCGTTGACAGTTTCCTCCTGCCAATAGCCCACTTTGTAGCGATGGTTCATGTAAACCTCCCAACCCTTGACGCGGGAGAACGCCGACGACAGATTCACGGGTATCGCCTTGGCGTCAATCTTAGAGTCGCCGCCCTGCAGCTGTGCAGGGTCGCTGATGTAAAGATCGTCGGTGATACCGCCGTTTTCATGGTTCAGCGAATTGTAGCTGAAAAACATGGCGTGCATGTCATATCGGTCGCCGATATACGATGACGAAAAACCCCAACCGAAATTTTTCAGAGCCTGACGGTCATAGCCACCCTTTGAGTAGAGATAGTCGAGTTGGGCGCCAAACTGCAGCCGCTTGTTGACGTTGCCGGAAAACTCGCCTTTCAGCCGGTCCTGTCCGGAATTGCGTCCGCCACCCCAGCTGTAGCCGAGCAGAGTCATCGGCACACGAGTGTTGTAATAGCGCTGATTGTCGGCGCTGTGGAGCCAATGGCTCAACACATCCTCAAATTGAAATTCCGACCATTCCTCACGGTTGAAAAATATCTCGTCAACTCCGGCACAGCCGAAATTGCCGGTTGTCGCGTATGCGTCGGTAGTCATCGCCGGCACAAACTGGCGGTGATAGCCTTGATAAAGGGTGTCGATGGTCGACGGTGTGCGGAGTCCGAGCGGTCCGCTAACCTGCCAAGAGTATCCCGGCTCAATTGTCTGTTTCTTCTTTGCCGCGACGCCAAACGCCATGACAAAGCACACTATATATACGAATATCCGTTTCACGTTGCAAAGATAGTGCAAGCCGAGTGGAAAGAAAAGAGCTTGCTCAATTTTCTTTCCCGAGGCGCACGGCTCTTTCATTTAAAATAACATCTTTTTCGAAAGAACAAGTCAATCTTAAATGAAAGAGCCGTGGACACTTCAAAATTAATCAGCCTATAATGACCACTAAAAGACAGAAATTTCGTAACTTTGCAATTATAATAATGATGAATCAAACATGATTAGAATAGAAACGTGTGGAGGATTTTACTTGACAGAAGTTTATGTGCACATACATCCATTCAATAACATAAAGGATGTATTAGGGCTGTTCCCATATTGTTATAAAAGAGCTTTTTCTGCAAATTTTAATATAAAAGATGGAGCACATAACAATGTTTTGCGTTGGGGCGGAATTATGTGTGAACTAATGAAAGTTGCAAAATTTCATAAAACTTTAATGTACAATCCATCAATTTTTGCAGATTATAAAATTGTAATCGAGAATAAATTATTCATGGGATCATTAAAGTATGAAATATCATTAGATACTAATTACCATGAGAATGGATATAAAGGGAAGATTACAATAAAAACTGGGCAACCGTCACAAAGTGGTGGAGGAACATATCTTGCATGTGAAAACGAAATTAAAGACTTAGTGCGACATATGTATTATGATATTGGTTCAACTGAAACAGAAAAACATTGCAAAGAATATTCAAGATTCGCTGATGTCTAAAGTTATTAATGTCAGATTTACAATTTGTTGTTAATGCTGGTGAAGAACACGAGGTTGTAGCCGAGTGGTTCGAGTGGATTTTTCATTGAAATCATAGTCGCGCCGGACGTAACGAAATCGTCAAAGACGATGATGTTCCGTTGCTTGGGCGGTTCTGCGCCAAAGGTAAAGATTGCTCCGACACGATGCTTTGAGTGGCTCTCGGCAAGATTTTCAATGAAAGGCACATTTAATAATTCTGATAAACGAGCCGAAATCATTGATGCGAAGTTGCGCTCCTTGTGGCGACGTTTGGGAGAAGTAACGATGCACCAGTCGCCTGTGGCGAGTGAATGGCCGAGGATTTGGCGGATAAGGGTATTCATACCCTGCGCGAAAAACTCGACCATACTTTTGTCGCTCTTAATGTCGGTCAATGTCTGGCCATAGAGCGACTTTTTCCAAAGTGAGATAATTCCAAACACCGGATTGCGGTATGAAATTCGCACCTTGTTTGGAGCGAAGTCGCAACGAGCCTCCGCTTTCTGCACATCTTTCCACGCAGCCCGCTTCTTCTCCGCAAAAATGTCGCGTCCGTGAGGCGCATGGAAAATTAGCTCCGAGAGGCTGTGTCAAAATATAGGGAGAGAATTTTCTCCCTGCCTTGTAGAAAAATCGGAAGCGTCAAGCTCGGGAACATTGATAGCAGGGACTTCAATCTTGTCTAAGATTTCAGTCATCGCAATCGCCCCCGGTCTGACGCTTCCGTTGTCGTTAAGGGTTGGTATCATTTATCGAGCAATCGACCTCTATCACGGCTCTTTGGGATTTTTCCACGGCACAAAAAAAGTCGGACAGCCATTATTGCCGTCCGACTTTTAGTACGCCCGTGGGGAGTCGAACCCCAATCGTCGGAACCGGAATCCGATATTCTATCCATTGAACTACGGGCGCATTTTTCCGATTTGCGTTGGCAAAAGTACAAAATAAATGTTAGCTTTGCAAAAAGGTTTATGCAGAATTTATGAATGTAAAGATAGAAGACAGTTGGAAAAAAGCGCTTGGCGAAGAGTTTGAAAAAGATTACTTCCGCACGCTTGTCGATTTCGTGAAACGTGAATATGCTTCATCACAGGTGTTTCCGCCGGGAAATGAAATCTTTGCGGCGTTTGACGCCACCCCGTTCGACCGAGTGAAGGTGGTGATTCTTGGTCAGGACCCATACCACGGCGAGGATCAAGCCAATG
>OGJV01000448.1_pt1 | contig 24125 bp, 45 predicted proteins | sample 1572271 | NCBI WGS metagenome assembly OGJV01 (sample SAMEA2582107, study PRJEB24529) | metagenome | biome: Human gut stool | place: China | collected 2011
GAGGGAATCCTTAGAACTATTAAGTCCTTTAGAAATTCTTGGTGTGGATACTGAGACTTTAGGATTTGATGTTTATACTAAACCACTATTGTCCTTGCAGATGGGAAACGAAGATATACAAGTCCTTGTAGATTGCAAGACAGTAGACATATTAATTTATAAAGAAATATTAGAATCTAAGCTATTAGTTCTTCATAATGCCAAGTTTGACTTGAAGTTCTTATATCATAAGAGAATTGTTCCAAGTCAAATCTATGATACTTATTTAGGTGAGAAGCTATTATATCTAGGATATCCACCTGGTATGCATGGATTGGGATTGAAAGATTGTGCCAAGAAATATTGTAATCATGATATGGATAAAACAGTCAGAGGTAATATCATATGGGAAGGATTGACTGAGAGGGTGATTGAGTATGCTTGTGATGATGTTAAGTATCTATTGCAAATTAGACAGGCACAAATGGAAGAATTGGCTAAGAATGACTTATTAATAGCTGCAGATGTAGAAAACCAATTTGTTAAATGTTTAGCTTATATTGAATACTGTGGAGTAAAGTTGGATGTAGAAAAGTGGAAGAAGAAAATGCAGAAAGACCAACAAAAGCTACAGGAATCATTACAAGAATTAAACGATTGGGTAGTACATTATTGCTTACAATGTCCAGAAAAGCAATTGTCATATAAGGACACATTATATATTGATACGTATCCAGGAATAACAGTTAGTGAGCTTGAAAAGGAAAGACGCAAACTTCCAAGAGGAGCTAAAAGAGCTAAAGACTATGACTATACTAGTAGTGATGGCGTATTTCATGAAGCTTATGAGGCTACTGTACAGAAGACTTATATTTATCAAGATTTACAAGGTGATTTATTCTCTGGATTTAGTGGTCCTAAATGCAACATCAATTGGAATAGTGCTAAACAAGTAATTCCGTTATTTGAAGAATTGGGATTTAATCTTAATACTTTTGATAAGGAACTTGGTAAGATGAAAAAATCTATTGATGCCAACATTATAGAGCCTCAAGTTCATGTATCTGATATTGCTCCTATATATTTGAAATATAAGGCTGCAATGAAAACTACTTCTACTTATGGACAAAACTTTATTGATGCAATTAATCCAGTAAGCGGTCGTATCCATACTAACTTTAACCAGCTAATGGATACTGGTAGATTAAGTTGTGGAGGTAAAGATAAGGAAAATAAAACTTCCTATTTAAATCTACAAAATCTACCTGCAGACGAAGAAACTAGAGCTGCCTTTGTTTCTGAGAAAGGTAACTTATGGGCATCTGCAGACTATTCAGGACAGGAGTCAGTAATCATAACTAATGTTTCTAAAGACCCTAATCTAATATCGTTCTTTAATGATGCATTAGGAGATTTACATAGTTATGTAGCTAAGCTAACTTTCCATGAAGAGTTAAAAGATATTCCACTGGAAGAAGTTAAGGCTAAAGCTAAACATTATAGACAAATTGCAAAGAAAGTAGAGTTTGCTGCCAACTATGGAGGAGATGGTAATACTATTTCTGCTAATGTTGGAGTTTCTAAAGCGGAAGGAGAGTTAATATATGCTAACTATCTAAAGGCATTTCCAGGTCTTAAGGATTATTTCGACTATTGTCGTGCAGATGTTATGGAAAAAGGATATATTCTATTAAATCCAGTTGTTAGAAATAAAGCTTATATTTATGATTATGACAAACTATCCTCTGCTATGCAGAAGTTTGATCAAGTATTCTGGTATGAGTATAGAACTCTTAAGAATAGGGGAGAAAGAATTTATCCTACTACACCTATGGATAGAAACTATATGTGGGATGAGTTTACAATGTATGACAAGCCTATCCATGAGATAGCTGAAATGTACAATGTAAATGATTACACAGTATATACAGCAGTTGTAAAGCATTTCTTTAAAAGAAGGAGTGCTTCAGAGAAACAATCTATTAATTATCGTATTCAAGGTACTGGAGCATTATGTTTTAAACTAGCTAGTATTAAATTCTTTAACTATTTAGTTAAACATGACTTGCTATTTAAAGTGAAATACTGTATTCCAGTTCATGATGAAATTAATATAGAATTTCCAGAAGAACTTAAGGATACTATTCCAGACATTCTAATACAATGTATGAAAGCTGCTGGTGATGTATTCTGTAAAATAGTAAAGTTGGATGCAACTATAGAAGTGTCAGACCATTGGATTCATTAATATGCAATTATCAGAAGACCAATTAACAGCCTTACAAAAGATGAAAGAGTTTGTGAAGCAGGAAAAAGAAAGGGTATTGGTTTTACAAGGGTATGCAGGTACAGGTAAGTCTTTTATAACCAAGGAATTCATGGAATACGTGGATGCTAAAGACATACCTTTTGTACTCTGCGCTCCTACCCATAAAGCCAAACTGGTACTTGAAAATGCATCAGGGTATAGTGCAATAACCCTTCATAAATTACTTTCAATGGCTCCTAACGTAGAAATCTTCGAATTAGACTATAAAGACTTAAAGTTCTATTCTAAAGGACTTACAGAAGTACCTTATAGAGGATTAATAATTGTTGATGAAGCATCAATGGTTAATTCTTCTCTATTTAAGTTATTGACTGATGTCTGTAATGCGTTTGAGTCGAAGATACTATTTATAGGAGATGATAGGCAATTACAGCCCGTCAAAGAAGATGGCGTTTCTCCAGTATTTAAGTGCACAAATATAATAACTCTAACTAAAATACATAGGCAAGACTCTAATAATGGGCTACTACCATTACTAGTAGATTTGAGAACCCATCCTAAGAAAAGATTTAAACCAATATCAGCACCAGTAGGTTCTCTTAACGTATATGAGGATACTAAGGACTTTATAGCAGAAAGTCTACCATTCTTTAAAAACGCAATTAGAAGTAACAATGTAAATGAAGTTAAACTACTTGCATATACGAACGAAAGAGTGTCTGGTTTTAACCAATGTATACGAAGAAATGTATTAGGAGAAAAAGCCAGTAATCTATTTAATAAGAATGAGATCATTACTGGGTATGATAATTTTGAATATAACAAATCCATGATTTGGAATTCGTTAGACTATGTAGTAACTACAGACCCTATTAAGACAGAAAGGAAGATTCCTTACTTTCTTAAGCTACCTGGCTATGAATTGGAATTATACGATACAGTTTATGGAAGTCTATTTAATGTATTCGTATTAGATCCAGAAATTAATCAAGACACTATAGAATCCTTAGGTCAAACTATGGAAAACTGTAGAATGAATGCCATTACTGCCAAAAATGCAGGAAATAAAACAATGTCCTCTACTCTTTGGAAGAGGTATTTTCAAATGCTAAATAGCTTTGCCTCTACTAAAGATTTAATGTGGGATAATAGAACTGTCAAGAGAAAGACGTTCGATTATGGATATGCTTCAACTGTACATAAAATACAAGGTTGCAGTATAAACAACATATTTATGGATATGAAAAATATATTGTCTTGTCGTAATATTGATGAAATAAGACAAATGCAATATGTTGGATTATCTAGAACTAAAACTAACGCATACATATTACAATGATTTGTAAATTAGTATATAACGAAAAGTATGAGTCATTTAAGAAAGATTTGGAAGCACTTTGTGCTAACAATCAGATTCAATTTGAAGGTTATGATGAGAACTATTATAAGGATAAACGTAAGTCGATAACTATTAAAGCTGGTTGTGGAACTAAAATAACTCCTTTTGTAGCATTTTATAATGATAAAGAACTCATTAAAGCCTTTTACATGGATGATAATAGTTGTACAATTAAACATATAACAGAATGGCTATCAAATTAGACACAGGAGGACAGATTCATTGTGACATTTCTGATTTGGAAGAATTGCAGAGAATGCATGATGAAGCTGATAGAAAAATAGAAGAAATGTTCAAGGATTCTCCTAGGAGAGGACATTGCACATTAACTAAAGTAAATGGAGTGCATAATGAACGATTTAATCCTGGTTATACAGCTTCAGGTTATTGCCCTGGCATTGTAGTAGGATTAAGCTGTAGAGTAGATAACGTCCATCGGTGGTTTATGACTTCTGTAGTTACTTCCATTGATTGGGAAAAAGAAGAGTTTACTACTTTAAATTCCATTTACAAATTCCATTTTGATGAAGATAACGGTAGAGTCAATCTATAACATTGGAGATACACTATATATAGAGAAGAAGGGAAAGATTCTTCTCTATAAAATTATAGACGTATACTATTCAGGAAAGACAGAACAAATCTATTATGATATATGGAATCCTTCTGCAGGAACTGAAAGCATAAGTGAGACAGTTGCAATAGATAGCTATAATGAAGATCCTTTAGTAGTATTAGACAAAGCCTTAAAATCATTAGAATAATGGCATTATATAAAGTAAACTTTTTAGTAAAGGAATGGGCAACTGCCTATGTAGAAGCTAGTTCGGAAGAGGAAGCTAGACAGAAATATAATGATTGGGATCTAATTTCAGATCCAGATAAGTTAGGAGAATTTGAAGATGAAATATTAAGTATTTCCGTAGTAAGTACAGAAGATGGAGAGTTCAATTGATATGCCTTTGGATGTGGCAAACGCTCTTATGTATGCTCTTCATGGACGTAAAGTCATTATTAAGCATAATGGCTTGAAAATGAGAGGAAGAATTACTGATATGTCCTATGATGGTAGATGCATTAGGCTTAAGTTGGATAAAAGTAACGAGATTATTTCATTGTATTTAAACACTTATTTCAAACTATTAAAATGAAAGTGGACGTTATTAACTATTCGAACAATGAGCTTCCCAAATATGAAACTCCACGTTCAGCAGGAATGGATGCTAGAGCGAGTTTCAGCAAGTTACAATTAAAGGATTTCAAAAGATACGGTGTTGTAATCTGTAAACTTGACGATACTGGAAACAGAATTGTAAGTATTACTTTACAGCCAGGTAGTAGGTGTTTAGTTCCTACTGATCTGTATGTAGCTATTCCAGAGGGGTATGAAATACAAGTAAGACCTAGAAGTGGATTAGCACTTAAACAAGGAATTACTGTGTTAAATACTCCAGGAACTGTTGATTCTGATTACAGAGGCAATGTGGGAGTAATTCTAATTAATCATGGATTAGAAGATGTAGTAATTGAGGAGGGAGAAAGAATCTGCCAATTAGTACTTAACAAGGTAGAAAGAATAGAGTGGAATGAAGTGTTAAGTTTAGATGAAACAGACCGTAAAGGAGGATTTGGACATACAGGAATAAAATAATGGGACTGGATATTTATTTTAGTAAACAGAAGAAAGAAGAGGAAGATACTTGGGAGGAACTAGCATACTTTAGAAAGGTAAATTGTCTTGTTGCATTCTTTGAGAAACATTATGGTTATGATAGGAATGATGTAGAGATGCCTATTACTAAAGAGATGTGTAAACATCTAGTAGAGCTATGTCAACTAGCACTAGATAATCCAGAGGAAGCTGAAAAGTACATGCCAAATACTGGAGGATTCTTCTTTGGAAGTACACTCTATGATGATAGTTATTTCGAGGATCTTGGCTATGTTATAGAAAGTGTGAAGAAGAGTGTAATTCCAGCATTCCATAATTTGAAAGATGATGAAGAAATAGTATTTGTTACATCTTGGTAAATGAATAATATATTAGTATCCAAAGATAGCAAAGGAAAACTAAGAATAGTTGATATTAGCTATGAGTGGGATGACGATAAACGGGGATATGTAATTAGAAGATACACATCTCAATATGGTGGGAAAGTAACTACCCAACCAGAAATCTGGATATTCCAAGGGAAGGCAAAAAGAACAGTATCCGAACAAGTGAAGTTGGAATATGCATCCCATATAAAGAAATACCTAGATAAAGGATATAAGCAATTACCTGAGGGTTCTAACTTAGATAATTTCAGTAAAGAGGAATTAGAAAAGTTTGTTCCAGATGATAAGACCGATGCCAATGGGTTTAAAAAGCATATGAATGCTAAGGATTTCAACAAGATTTCAACTAGCATATATGACAAAATAGACTATTGGTGGGCAAGTAGAAAAATAGATGGAGTAAGAAACTCTTTCTATTGGGATGGAATAGAGGTAAAGTCTGCAAGTAGAGGAGGAGAAGATTACAACAACTCTACTAAACATATTAGAAAAAATCAAAGCCTAATAGACTTCTTCAGAGCTAACCCAGACGTTATATTGGATGGTGAGTTATATATCCCAGGACGCTCATTACAATATATATCTGGTCTTGCTCGTACAGAAATCGACATAGACGATGAGTGTGATGAATTAGAATTTTGGATATTCGATTTAATGGAGGATAAACCATTTGAAGAAAGGCTGGAACATTTACAAGAAGTAGCTAATACTTTAAAGTTAAGCTTTGAACCTACTAAGACATTTGATCCTTGGGATCTTAAAATGAGAATGGTTCCTCACGAGAAAGTAAGAGGATGGTCTGAAATTAAGAAGTTGCATGACTTTTATGTATCAGAAGGCTATGAAGGTATTGTCATTAGAAATCCAGACAAACTGTATGGTTATGGAAAGAGAACTAATGACATGATTAAGATTAAAGAATATCAGGATGGAGAATTTGAAATTACTGGTATTTCTGAAGGACTTAGAGAAGAAGATATGTGTTTCACTATGATTACAGCAGATGGTAAACCCTTTGAAGCCAAACCAATGGGTAATAGAGAACTAAAGCAGTGGTATAGAGAACACATAGATGAATTAATTGGAAAAATGGGAACTGTTAAATATTTCTATTTCTCTGATGATGGTAAACCATTACAACCAACTTTTAAATGTGTAAGAACCTGTGAATAAAGAAAAGTTGATTAAACTTATTGTTGAGTTTGCCCAAAACCATTGGACTAAACATCTTAATGAGATGTGCTACAATAGGGAGGACAGTCAAAAGAGATTTATAGAGAGCATTCAAAACAATGAAAACGAAGCAATTTGGTGGTTTATGTGTGAACCACTATTGTGGGATAAAGAAGTCATGAGTACATTTCCTGTAGAAGTTCTTGACGAAAACGAAGAATCTATAATATATACTTATGAGGGAACTCCATTTAAGATCGAATATGATGATGATCAGAATGTTACAGATGTATATGATGTAGAGGAACAAGTAGTGTATGTTCCAGTTCAACGATGGGTGCGATGTACTACCACATAACAGACTTTAAACCATATGAAAACATAGCAGGTAGTGGAGCTTTAACTACTTCAATCTGCTTATGGGACTCAGAAATAACAAAGATACATTGTGTGGATGATGCTGTTGCTCATATGACTAAATATTATCCACACATAAAAGAGTACAAGATCACAGAATCGTTATTACCATTAGACGAATTTCATGAAACTAACTCAATCTGCAAAGATTAATTTAAATTATGCAGCAAAGATTGTTAAAATAGAGGAATTCTTTCCTCATCCAAATCCTAAATGTGAGCGGCTTAAATGCTGCTCCATTGATGGATATAACATAGCTGTAGGAATAGATACTGAACCTGGATTGTATATTTACTTCTCAGTAGAATCACAAATAGATAAGGCATTCTTAGCTGCAAATAATCTCTTTAGAGACAAAGAGTTAAATGTAGATAAAGAAGCAAAGCCTGGATTTTTTGAAGATAAAGGTCGAGTAAAGATCATTAAACTTCAGGGTTATCCATCAGAAGGATTTATTATTCCAACGTCTTCTATAGATAATTGGAAGAAAGTAATGGGATTGAGAGATTCCATTGACAACTTAAGAGAAGGAGTAGAATTTGACTCTATAGGTGATTATAATATTTGTAAGAAATATGTAGTCAAAATATCCCAAACTCCAGGACAAGGTGGAGGGAATAAGGGAGGTAAACAACCTAAAGGTTTAGATAGAATTATAGAGAATCAATTTAGATTTCATTATGATACTGTCTTATTAAAGAAGTGTCCATATGTAATATCTCCAAATGATATTATATCTATTACTGAAAAAGTACATGGAACTTCTGGAATATCATCTAAGGTATTATGTAAAACTAAGCCCACTTGGAGAGAAAGGATCTGGGGGTGGCTAAATAAGGGACCTATATGAGTATTTAATGATAGTTGGGCATCTAGAACTGTAATTAAAAACAGATACATTAACAAGAAAGTGTCTGATGGGTTCTACGGTGTGGATGTTTGGGGACTTGCTCATAAAATAATATTACCTAAACTAACTAAAGGTTTAACTGTGTATTATGAAATCATAGGATTCCTTCCTAATGGTGGTTATATACAGAAGGATTTTGATTATGGATACGTACAACCAGATGCTAATTCCAATTACACACATGGAGTTCATTATGGTATTAGAGTATATAGAGTAACTTATACAAATCCAGATGGAATTGTTTATGAGTTCTCGGCTAAACAAGTACAGCAATGGAGTATAAAGAATGGCTTAGAACCAGTTAGGGAGTTCTACTATGGCTATGCTAAAGATTTATATCCAGAGTTGTCATTAACCGATCATTGGCATGAAAACTTCTTACAGAATCTATGTAATGATAAGAGATTCTATATGGAAGAACTATCTCCTGTATGTAAGAATAAAGTTCCACATGAAGGAATAGTTCTTAAAATAGAGAATGGATTATCACAAGCCTATAAGGTTAAGTGCATTAGATTCTTAGAGAAAGAAGGCAAAATGCTAGATAAAGGTGAAACTAATATAGAAGACGAAGCATGATAACAGACTTATACAAACATTTACTTGAACGTAACTTGTTCTTGACTGGAGACATAGATCAACAACTATGTGTTGCAATTACCAAAGAAATTACTAGAATTAACATTAGTGATTTGGAGGCAGAAAAGTATATAACATCTATTGGAGGAACGTATACTCCAAAGCCTATTAACCTCTTTATAGAGTCTTACGGTGGAGAAGTATATCCTACTTTAGGGTTATTTGATGTTATTAGATCATCAAAGGCTCCAGTACATACTATTGCCTTAGGTAGTGCAATGAGTTGTGGTCTTATCCTGTTAGTTGCAGGAAAAGAAAGGTATTGCACTGAGCATAGTACAATACTTGTTCATTCTATTTTTAGTGGATCTATGGGTAAAATTGAGGACATGGCAGAGAATATGATCGAGAATGAACGCACTCAGAAAATGTTAGATGATATTGTAACATCATCTACTATTATTAATCAGGATAAGCTTAACTCTGTTAGAAAGAAAAAGCAGGATTGGTATTTAACTGCAGAGGAAGCTATCAAATATAAAGTAGTAAACGGAATATGGAAATAAAAGAAAAAGCTGTAATAGTAGCTCAGAAGTTGCTTAATAATAAACCAATTATAAGAGCTCGTTATGCATGGTCTTCACTTCGTTTAGATTTTACAGAGGATATATCAATTTATTACCATTGGAATGAACCATTCCATGTAGATTCAACTACGCTAAAGTTCGTTCCTCACTGTAAGTTTACTGTAGAAACTCAAATGGGAGAAGTTGATATTACTGACACCCTTACAGAAGATCAAAAGATGAATCTTTATTTAAAAATGAAAGAAGTGGCTGAGTCTGCTCAGTCTAAAGCTTTGGACGAATTGCTTGAATCATGTTAATATTAGCAATTGATTGGAAAGCTAACATAGGTATGGTTCATATCCCAGGATTGGATCCCATCTTGCTTAGCGATATAAATTTTAGAGAAGGAATAGATGCATACTACGTTGAGGGTATGAAGGAAGAGGAAAAGAATTACTTCACTCTTCCTAAACAAGTAACAGTATTAGCAGAATCAAATAGAGATGGTGAATAATTTTAAACAAATATCAAATTTACTCAATTTTAGGTCTGACGATGATTTCTACTTTCTTCAATTAATACAGAGAAAGAAAGAACATGAAGAACTTGGATCTAATAATAGAGTAATTAATACTTACTTTATAAGAAGTAAGGATCATCTTCTTTCATTAGAGGAGGAAATTAAGGCTATATGTGATGTAACTAAAAGTAGAGCATATATTAACCTTAATAGAAGATCATTCAGAAGAATAGGTCTTGCAACTCTTAAGAATGTAACTGACCATGTACTGAATGAAGATTATGACCATATATACAGAGCTTATACTACAGTATGTGGTCAGTATAAACATGAAAATAGTCCTACATTTATAGTTGATATAGATGAGGAACTAGGAAGAAAGCATAATGATATGATTAGATTTATAGAGTCAGAATGTGAACCTATTGGTCCTAAATATGTAACTATAATTCCAACTAAAAATGGAAGTCATATTATCATGCGTGCATTTAATTTACAAAAGTTTAGAGAAAAATATCCTGATGTAGATGTGCATAAGAATAATCCAACTATATTATATTGCCCTTAATGCAAGGTAAAACGCTATTACAATTTGCATTAGCCAATTGGAAACTAGTTTATATGGATAGAAAACTCCATAAAACTGGTTATGAGAAAAGGTGGAGAGTAATAGGTACAAAAAAGCTAAGAAGATTCCTTAAAAGACAACTAGATACTGAATTAAAATCTTTAAATTTGAAATAGTATGTGGATATACGTTAATGGAATAATTTACAACACCAATTCGTTTGATTTGATTGAAGCAGTAGAAGTACAAGTACCAGCAGTAGATGAAGAAGGTAAACTAATTGAAGGTGCTGAACCTCAAGTAATACCATATGTAAGAGGAGTTCTTGACGTTACGGACAAGAAAGCTCCAGCATTATATATTGCTAAATGTGAAACACTTGATACAGCTAAAGCTTTAGTTAAGTTAATCTTCAAACATATTGAAGACGAGGACGAGGCATTTGAAATTGACTCTAAGTTATTGAGCTAATGAAAAAGCTGATAATATGCAGAGGAATCCAAGGCTCAGGTAAGACTACCTGGGCTAAAGGATTCATACATAGTGAAGGAGCTGATAAGTGGGTTAGAATTAATAGAGATGATATCAGAAATATGTTAGGTGACTATTGGATTCCAGATAGAGAATCTCTAGTTACTAGAATAGAAAACGAATTCCTTAAGGCAGCCATGTTTTCTGGATATAATATTATTTCTGATAACATGAATCTAAATCCTAAAACGGTTGAAGCTTTGAAGAGACTAGTATTGGCTCATAATGCACAAGCTCAATCTCTAAGAAATCCTCACATAGAAGTTGATGGTTCTTTGGAAGAGTATGAAATTGAGTTTAAAGATTTCTTTATTCCGTTAGAGGAAGCTATTGTAAGGGACTCTTTAAGACCTAATCCTATTGGAGAGAGGGTTATTCGTGATACTTATAAACGATACAGGCATATCTTTAATGAGGAGCAATTAAATTGGTCTCCTATGGAACAGGATTCTAAATTACCTCATGCTGTTATTCTTGACTTAGATGGCACAGTAGCTCTTAATAAAACTGGTAGACCATATTGGGGATTAGAAGCTGACATGGGATTCTTAGAGGATGAATGTGTTGAAGGAGTGGCTCAAGCAGTGAGAGAGTTATGTAACGCTGGCAAAGCTCTTATAGTGCTAACTGGAAGAACTGGTACGGCTTTGGGAAGAGAAAATACTCTTAAGTGGCTAGACCAGCATTTTCTATATCCTGATGAACTTATTATGAGAGAACCAGAGGATTATAGAAAGGACGAAGTTACCAAGAAGGAATTATTTGAAAAACATATAGCTGGTAAGTATCATGTAGATGTTGTGTTTGAAGATAGAAATAATATAGTCAAAATGTGGAGAGATATGGGGTTATTGTGCTTCCAAGTATGGGATGGTAAATTTTAATTATGTTTAAAGACGTTGATGGAGAAGAACATCTATTATGTGATAGATGTAAGCTGGATATTACTGAAGAAAAAAGTAGACCAGAGCAATACTTCATGGTAAAGGATGAACTTTGGAATGAAGTATGTGATGCTAATGGTATTAATAGAGAAGATGTCTTGTGCTTAGATTGTTTTGAGAAATTATTAGGAAGAGAAGTAACTCCAAGTGATTTAGCTACATGGGAAGAAGGCAACCCATTTGGATACCCTCCAGGATCCATAGTTCCTGTAAACTTTAATATTATTAGTGCTAGGAACTGGTGGAAAGAGTGCGAGCAATCTTTAGCATCATATAGTGAATGCTTTGAAGACAAAATGACAGTAGTCGGAAAAAGTATTATAATAACTGATCCCTGTTATATAGTTAAGACCCCAGAAGATTGGGATAAATCGGATTGTGGTGAGAGAATGGATTTGCTTGGATTTACTAACTATATTAGTGAATCTACAATTTATGGGGACTGGAGCTGTTCTACATATAAAGTTTCAGGAGGAGCTAAAGAACATCTAGATCAAGTCAACATCTGTTGTAGAAATATGACAGGAGAAGAACATACTGAAGACAATACAGCAGCTTTAGAACATTTAGCTTCTGAAGAAGAACATATTGGAAGCTTCTGTGCAGATGCAGGAATGGTAGGAGTGTTTCTATTGGATGAAGTCTTAGCTTATAATCCTGAATTTGCTAAATTTATGGGAGAACATAAGTTTGCTGTTACCAAGATTGATAATTTCGAGGGAGAGATTACATACTACGTAGATGAAGAAACTGAAGCCCATATAATAGGAGAGGGCAATGTTAATTTCTTTACAATTCAAACTGGATTTTAATGAGTAAGAACTTTTTTGAACCACAAGGGACTCCTTTTGATCCCAAACCATCTATTAAATTGGAAGATTTAGAATGTACAGCAGTTAATGATCCTGTATCATTCGGAACTATAACAAAGCAAATGGAAGAAACATACGAAGCTAAAAATGCAGATTATGGTAATTCCTTTGATAAGAGCTTAGATAAGTACGGAATTATTGGAGCTTTAGTAAGAATGTCCGATAAGATGAATCGTCTAGATTCTTTGGTTACTAAAGAGGCTAGAGTAAAAGACGAGTCATTAGAAGACACTCTGTTAGATTTGGCTAATTATGCCATTATGACAGTAATGTGGATGCGTAAACAGTAATGGAAACATTTTACCATATATTTGTACCAGTTGTTTCGTTTGAGGGCACACTTTCAATCTCATCTTATACTAATTTGGATAAGTTGGAATTTCATCTACGTATATATGATTTATATAGTTTAGATCAGCTAGCAAACGACTTAAAGTGTGTAGAAAACATTGTAGAAATTACTCCAAGATATATACAAGCTTATATGAATTCTATAGATAGTACTGACGAATCAGATATAGGAATGTATATGTCTAAAGAAAATGGAGAATTAGAGGTAGCTGAAGTAGATTATAAATTACTTACACAATTTGTAATTGCTGAATTAAATGAAGCTGATTAAGCCTTCTTTCGAAATAATTGAACAACTTTCTGGAGAAGAAGGAATATATAAACAGATTGAAAAAGTAGGAAGAGTTTGTTACAAGTCTGAGGATAAAATAACAGAAGATTCTTATAAGAAATTTGTTGAGATGCTTAAAAGCAAACAACACGGTGCTATGCTAGAACATGGCACTGTGTATTTAAAAATATCTGGCGATAGAGTAGATGCTTTTGGTTCTCTTGAAGCAGAGACAGCACAATCTCTTATTAGAAGAGATGAAAATTCTATAGTTGAGTTTTATAGACGAAATCCATACTCTAAAGTAGTAGAAACAGAATACAGGTCTAGAGAAACTGCCTTTATTACTACTAACTTAAGAGTACTAGTTGAGAATAACAGGATGGAAGATTTGTATTATCTATGTAATCCTTATCCTCAACATAAAAGAAGAATTACAGCTAAGTTCATTTGTGATAGAGGAGTGTCTCATGAATTTGTAAGACACAGAGTATTTAGCTTTGCCCAAGAATCTACTAGATACTGTAATTATAGTAAAGATAAGTTTAGCAATGAAGTTACTTTTATTATTCCCTGTTGGATTGATGAACTAGCTTTACAGAAGGCTGCTAGTGGTACTGTTATAAACCATGACGATTTTGGAGAGCTAATTGGAGAATATTACTATAGTTTAACTGGTAAGGAAGAATCCTATTTTAAACCTTGGGAAATTACTCCAGAAAACAATTTTGTGGCATCTCTACAAGTGTCAGAGAAACTTTATCTAGAGTTACTTAAACAGGGATGGACGCCTCAACAAGCTAGAGCTGTATTGCCTAATAGTCTTAAAACTGAATTAGTAATGACAGGATTTGTGGATGATTGGAAACATTTCTTTGAATTAAGATGTGCAGAAAGTGCACATCCACAAGCAAGGGAACTTGCTATACCATTACAAGAAGAATTTAAACGTAAAGATTTAATAAAATGAATATATCTCTAGAAACTTTTATTTACTTGCTATCGGAATCAGGTATAGAGTTAAATGAAGATTTAGATTGTTGGTTAGACAGTGGAGATCTCGATCGAGATTTATTTGAAATAGCCAAAAAGAATTACAAATTTGTTACTCTATGTAGTAACTTTTATGATGAGAGATTTGACGGGTTTCTTATGCACAGATTAGTGTTTGAATATAACGGGCAAATATATTATCACCCATTCATTTATGAAGGCGATTTTACAGCTATGGACTGGTATGATTATGAGGGAGAATCTTATCCTGCACATGCAAAACTTGTTACTGTTTATGTAATGGAAGATGATGAAAAACCTATAGAAGAATCTACAGAATTTATGTATTAATATGGAAATAACAGAAAGAAAGTCAATTCATGACGACCTTAAAGTTTATGATTGCCTTGCTAAAAGTTCAGACTTTATTGAAGTCACTGAATGGACTAATGGAGAAGGTTGGGATATTGCAATTAACGAGAAGGTAATCTCATTAACTTTTGGTCAATTGGAAGCTATTAATTACTTAGTAAAAACATTAGATTACAAAAAATGAAGTGGAAATTGCAACAATTTAGTGAGGCAGAGGTATTATTTACCTCTGATACTCACTTTTGTCACAAAAACATAATTCGTATATGTAACAGACCTTTTAAGGATGTGGAAGATATGAATGACCAACTGGTTGAAAACTGGAATAAAGTTGTTCATAAGGACTCTCACGTGTTTCATTTGGGAGATTTTGCTCTTGGTGGTGTAACAGCTTGGAATAGTATTTTAGACCGTTTAAATGGAAATATTCATTTAATTATGGGAAATCATGATTATCAAAATGCTAGAGCTATTCCAGTGGATAGATTTGCATCTATAGATGATATACTTCAAATTCAAATTAAGGAAGATGAACAATTCCTAATTCTATGTCATTATCCTTTTCTCACTTGGGGAGGATATGAAAGAGGAGTATGGAATCTTTATGGGCACTATCATACACAACCAGGGCATATCTTACAAGGGACTAGCTGTAAACAGTATGATGTAGGAGTTGAACAAAATAACTATACTCCTTTAACATATCAACAAGTTAAACAAATTATAAATGAGCAGGTTAGTAGATTTACTGCAGAAAGTAAATAGTCGAAATGTAGAGTTCGATGATGCAGTTGAGTTTGTTGAGCTTACTTATCCTATGGTTTTTGGAGGAGAGGTTGTATCTAGAGAACAAGTAGCTAATTCTATAGCTTCTGGAATGGGACCTCAAATAATCAATGATATACTTAATATTATTGAAAGCAATCCTAGTAGCTATGGAGTAGAAGTAACGCATTTATTCAGTAAAGAAAACATTTTAATAAGAACGTATTATGCCGATACAGAAGAAGTTTGTAATGACGGAGATGAAAGTATTTCCTAGTAATGAAAATACTATAGAAGTTTTTCCTCAAGATGGTTATGAAGGAGCCCACAGGTACAGAGTACAATTGTGTGCTGGATTTGAAGATGGAAAAACTAAGTATGTGGATAAGACTGATACTATTCAGTTTGTTCAGAAACATGATGATGGTACTGTAACACCTGGGTTCCAATCGGAACAGCTTGCTCTTATCTTGTTAGATAGAGTTTGCAAAATGAATGAAAGATTTCCTTGTGCTCAAAACGAAAAGCAAATAAAAGGTTTACAAATGTACCTTGAAGCTTGTAAGGAGAGAGTACAGGAAAGAATTGATAGAGGTGTAATGGGACAACTTAAAAAGTAAAGTAATGAAAAGATTTGGACATACCTTAAAAGTGGATTATGGTCCTTCTTCATGTAATCCTGATGAAGCTAGAGAACCTGGAAGAGTAGTAACTTGTGATGTTATACCTTGGTTAAAGTTTGATAACGAGTGGATTAAGTTAGACCTCCAATATAATCATGAAACTTCTGTATATGCAGAAGCTATTCATTGTGAAGACGAAATTGAATTATTAGAATTTATTGATAAATTAAGAGAATATGAGTGAAATAAGGGCATATATAGTAAAGGGTAAATCTGGAAGGTCTGACTTTGATACAGACAGATTTATTCACATGCATGCAACAGAACCTCCAGTGTTAAATTCTGGAGGAAAGAGCTGGTCAATTGAAGGGGGAGGTTATTGGGAAAGATGGATTGACAATGCTCCTAATCCAGAATCTAAACTAAGTAGAGAACTTGTAGCTAGTCTGCCAGATCCAGAACTAAACTCTGATCCAGTTGAAATTTACATAGACCTTGAGAAACAAACCTGGCATTTTCCTACTGGTTTAGAAACTATGTTCAAAGAATCTAAACTAGGTGAAGCACTTAAGCCAGGTCATTTATGGTTTGTAACTGATGAAGATGGCAACTCTTATACTACTGATTGTGAATATTCTCCAATTCGCAGCGGAGATGAATGGACTTCACCAGCAAACTACCCTGGAGACTGGAAATGTACAGACAGTGAAGAATATGAAGACGTGGTTTTTCCTATTCGAGATTGGGAAGATGAACCAATTCAAATTCAAATTATTGGAAATTCAGTAATATGGCAACGATAGAAGGAGACAATGGAGTTTATTGGTTTGTAGTCAATAGTAATGGCTCTATGTGGATGACTGATGCTAGTAAAATTCCACATAGAGATGATGAAAGGGATGGTTGGATTTATGAGGGATTTACTAACATTGGTTGGATTAATGTAAGTGACAGAAAATGGGTAAACAAAACCTTGAGAAGTAGAACTTATAATGATCCTCCAATACAAATCACTCTTGAAAACAATGAATTAGTTGATCCAGTTGATGAAAACCCAGATTTCTTTTGGTATGCAGTAGATAAAAATGGTAAGGCTTATATATACAAAGACAAACCTAGTCGTGAAGGAGATATTTATGTTTGTAATGGTCATTATTTAATAATACCAGAAGATCAACTCATTTCTGGAATAACTTTTGAATCTGATCCGATAAAAGTTTCTATAAATATTACTCTGTTTAGACTTAATGACCTACCTAAAGAAGATGAGAGTATTAATGAAGAAGAGTTCTTTTATTAATGAAAGTAGTAGCAATATCTGATTTACATGGCAATCTAATAGACGATATTCCCGAATTTGACTTATTGTTAATTTGTGGAGATCTATGTCCTACAAGTTGTCATGGAAGGAAGTTCCAAGAAGATTGGCTTAATCAAGAATTTGTACCTTGGTTAAATACAATGCCATATAAGGATTCGTGGAGTAAAGTAATATTTATTGCAGGGAATCATGATTTCTTTCTAGAATCTAAAGGTAAGGATAAATTGAAGATGCATAACATGTTTACTATGGCTACCAATGGTAGAGCTGTGTATCTTCATAATGAAACAACCACATTTCAGTATCTAGGAGCAAACGGCATAGAGGAATATACTATATTCGGAACTCCGTATTGTAAGATATTTGGAAACTGGGCATTTATGAGACAATCAGAAAGTCTAGTTACATATTATGATAAGATGCCTCATAATGCTGATATAGTAATTACTCATGATGCTCCTCAGTTATGCGGATTAGGAGTAATACACCAATCTATGAAGCAAACAGATGCAGGTAACGGTATATTAGCTAGTGTAGTCATGTCTCGTAAACCTAGATATTTGTTCTGCGGACACATCCATAGTGGAACACACAACTTAGTAACGTATGAAGAAACTCAAATGGCTAATGTAAGTATTCTAGATGAATTTTACACGCCAGAATTCAAGCCATTTGAGATTGATATAACTAAAACAAAAATAGAATGAAATTATTGCAAATTATTGATCCCCAAATAGACTTTATTGAGGGATCTCTTAAAGTAAAGGGAGCTACAATGGCAATTAATAAATTGTGTGAATTTATTGATTCTCAAGATATGTCTCAGATAGATGTAGCAATCTCGTTTGACTGGCATCCTTCAAATCATTGTAGTTTTGAAGCACAAGGAGGACAATGGCCTCCACATTGTATTCAACATACAATTGGAGCAGCTATGTCTACTCATTTGTCTAATACTCTCATAGCAAATGGAGTAACAGACTATATAACTGAACTTAAAGGTGAAATTCCTGAAATTGAAGAATATAGCTTTGTAGACCAATTAGTAAGAACTGAAGCCTTAGATGAGTTTACTGGTATAATAAACGAAGGTTATGATACTGTTTACATTGCTGGTATAGCAGGAGATTATTGTGTTTTGGAATCTCTAAAAGGCTTAAAGGACGTTTGGGATAAAGTAATAGTTCTTAAGGACTGTGTAGCTTCTATTGATGATGGTTCTACTCTTGAGAACTTCTGTAAAGAAAACAATATTCGTTATGAATGAAATAGTGACCATAGAAGGTAAGGAGTGCAGGGTAAAACCTGCTCCTACCTTTGATTTATGTTTAGGATGTATAGCTCAATTCGATCCTGAATTGTGTAATAGAATTACGATAGACTGTGAAGACATAGTATTTGTTCCGATAGACAAGTCTAACGTACATGATGAAGAGGTAGAATTAGCAAGACTAAAGCATAATAAATTTATGTATGAAAGGTTAATTGCTAATTATACTAAACAATTAAATAAGGTTATTGAAGAATTAGAAGCATATGATAGTAGAAAAGGACGAACTGAAGGACTGCTGGCAGGAACAGATGCGAGCAATTGATTGTAAGTACTTTGTAATCAAAGCTGATGATTTATTCAATTCTATTTCTAATGATCAGGCATTAGAATTTAGTAATATGTTAGCTGATTACAATGACTACAGGGAAAAGAACTTAGGCAAAGGAATTAATAGGTATTTCGTAGCAAATAGAGATGAATTTCCTCAACTTGCTGATGCGCATGAGTTTATTAACTTTCTGAACTATTGTATAGAGAATCATTTAGATGAATTTAAAAATAGAATTAAAGACGTATGATTAAATCACTTTTAGACAATGACCTATATAAGTTTACTACATCGTATGCTTATATGAAAATGTTTCCTCATGCTATGGGGACATTTACTTTTGTAGACAGAAATAAGGAAGTATATACTCAGGAGTTTCTAGAAGCTCTTAAGCTGGAAATATATTCTATGTCTGATAGAGTATATCTATGTAACGAAGCCTTCGATTGGGCAGTTCAAAACATTCCATTTGTACCTCGTCATTACTGGGAATGGTTAAGAGGATTTAGATACAATCCAGATGAGTTGAATCTCTATCTTGATAAAGAAGGTCACTTACATATAGAAGCTACTGGTCCTCTTTATAGAATCACCTTATGGGAAGTTCCTTTGCTTGCTATGGTTTCTGAACTCACTCTTAAAAACACCAAAGTTGTACAAAAGAAAGATGTAATAGAAGCTTTAAAAGAGAAAGTAGTATTATCTAATCTTAACGCATTACCTTTCTCTGAATTTGGAACTAGAAGAAGATTCTCTTCTAATGTACAAGATTGGGTATGTGAATATTTATCAGAATATTCTACTTATTGTACAGGTACTTCTAACTGTCACTTTGCAATGAAGTATGGCATGAAACCTATGGGAACTCATCCACATGAATGGTTTATGTTCCATGGAGCACAATTTGGATATAAAAATGCCAATTATATGGCTCTTGAGAACTGGGTTAAAGTATATGATGGTGATTTAGGTATTGCTTTATCAGACACGTATACTTCTAAAGTATTCTTACAGAACTTCAGTTTAAAACAAGCTAAGTTGTTTGATGGAGTACGACAAGACAGCGGAGACCCATTTAAGTTTGCAACCTCTGTAATTGACAGATATACTCAATTACGTATTGATCCAATGACGAAGACAATTGTCTTTTCTGATGCTCTTACCTTTCCCAAAGCTCTTGAAATACAGAACTATTGTAAAGGAAGAATTAGATGCTCATTTGGTATCGGAACTAATCTTACTAACGATGTAGGAGTTAAACCTCTTAATATTGTTATGAAACTTACCTCTTGTCAAATGACTAAGAATACTCCAGTTTATAACTGTGTAAAATTATCAGACGATGAAGGTAAACATATAGGTAAAGATGTTGGATTATGTAAAATGGATTTAGGATTATGATTAAATCAGACAAGTTGGATAGTTTAAAGATGAAAGATTATCCTGTTCTAAAACAAAGCAAACTATTACCTATAGTAGTATTATTTACTAGTAAAGGTGCTGGAGTAGTAGTTTATAGTAGAAACCCAGGCGTAGAAGTCGGAACTTTCAGTGATTCAAGAGATGAAAGTACTTATGAAGAATTCAAAGGCAAAATAATATTAGAAAATGATTGAAGTCAATTTAAAACCTGTAAAAGAAAAACCTGAGTACCCTAAACTTATGGCATTAAAGAGTGACCCTGAATATGTCGTATTATTTTATGCTCCTCATAGTGGAATTAAGTTAAGTGGCTCAGGAGTAGGTCCAGTTGGATATAATAGTACTACTTTAGATGAAACTTTTTTTGTAGAATATTTTGGAGAAATAACTTTAAGAAACAAATGATTAAGTATAAAAGAATTATAAGCGAAGGAAGTATTCTTTCCATTGAAGAATTAGAAAAGATAGGAAATGAGGGTTGGATTATGTGTGCAGCTACTCCTATTGGCAGAAATTATCATTATTTGTTTTACACTGTAGAAATGAATCAATGAGTCAGACAGAAGCTAAATATAAAGAGGTAATAAAATCTATTACTTATGGCGCTTATACCGAAGAGAACTTGTTCATACAGATGCATTCTGTGATTCCAGTATGTAGACATAACTTTTTTAATGTTGATTCTAATAAAACTTTGGAAAATCTAAAGAATGTTATTAAAGATTATTACATCCTGGAAGGAAATGAATATAGGAAGAAGGAAAACGCTATTTGCCTACAATTTAGAACTATCTGCTTCTATACCATAGAATGTCCTATTGTTATAAGGTTTGATGAGGCATTTAACCCTGAAGATGGAACATCTACATGTACTATAACATTTTTAGGAACAGGAGAATATCTTAGCATATTCAACTGCATAGCATACAAAGAAAAAACTGCAGTAATAAGATCATTTGAGTATATACTGAATGACAGAGGTGATTTTGTATCCCAATCCCTGAATGCTGTAGATATGCATATTGATCTATCTAAGAATTATAATGACGATCTTCCAAACGAGGAAATAATGGATTTCATTAATTCCGATAAACCAGGTTTAGCTATTTTATATGGTGCTCCTGGCTGTGGGAAGACCTCATATATAAGACATCTTATTTATAATTCCGATAAGAAGTTCATATATTTAGATCAATCCTTATTTGCTTATATATGTGATGCTTCATTTGTAAGCTTTTTAATGGAGCATAAAGATCATATATTTATATTGGAGGATTGTGAAACTTTATTAGCGGATAGGGTTGCCACAGGTAATACTAGACTGGCAACGTTATTGAACATTTCTGATGGATTACTAGGAGATTCTTTGAATATTAAATTTATCTGTACTTTTAATTGTCCATTGTCTAGATTAGATGGAGCTATTAAGAGAAAAGGTAGATTAAAAGTTCAATATGAATTTAAACCATTATGTAGAGAAAAAGCACTTGCATTAGCCGAATCTATCGGCTCTAATTTAGATGCCAGTAGTACATACAGTTTGGCTGAAATATATAATCCAGAAGATAATGGAGCTACTGAAGACATTAAAAGAAAAGTAGGGTTTTAATATGAAATGGGAATATTTAAGAGTTCCAGATCTTCCAGATAATGTGGAAGAATGGACAAGAGTATATGGAGATGATGGTTGGGAATTAGTAGCTCTAGTTCCTAACCAGGCTTCTCCTGGGTTTAAAGGTTATTTTAAAAGACCATGGAAATCACCACTCACGGATTTGACATTCACGGAAGAGTAGACGGAGTACATTTATTTCTAGATAGTAGTAAATTAACTTACGTTAAAAGAGAAGATACTATTTCTATAAGTAAATTAGACAACAAGTATTACTTAGTCATTAATGGTGAAATTTTTTGTGAAGGTACAAAGGATGAATTGGAAAATGTAGTACTATGTTTGGCCGAAGTACTTACTTTAGGTGACCCAGTAATAGAAATACTTACTGATGCAGAAGAAGACGAGAATCTCGAACACCAATGCTCTGGAATTATATACTAAGCATATGAGGGATGATTTGTACTGGACTACCAAGGAAGGTCAAGTCATTCCTTTTAGCCAATTATCAGATAGACATCTAGATAATATAGAATCTTTCATTAGGAAGAAACTAGATTGGTATGGTCCAGACGTACTTGTTAAGATACTATTAGAAAAAGATTATAGAGAATTTTATTGCATAACTATTCCCAATCAAGATCACTATCCAACAGAGGCAACTCCTATAGAGAAACCTAGAAAGATTAGGGAATGGAAAGAGACTTCTCACGAAGGTGATGAATGGGCTTATATGCATGGTAAAGCATAAGAATATGAGCAATTTAAAATATGAAAAAGTATTTAATATTTTAGTAGATGAGACTGAAAAATATCTTAAAGAACACAGCATACAAGCTATGGTTCTGGGCATTAGTGGGGGTATTGATTCCACTGTTACTGCTGCGATTTGTTCTGAAGTTAGTAAACGCACTGGTATTTCACTAATTGGAAGAAGTCTTCCTATTAATAACAAAGACGATGAATTTAATACATCCAAGTTAGTTGGGGAGGCTTTTTGCAATGATTTTAAAGTTCTTAAAATAGGAGGACTTTATTGGAATACTTTATCTGACTTATGTGAAGATGTTGGTGATATTAGTGCGGGGGATTTTAGTACTATACGGTGTTTAGAGGAAATGCCTAGTAGAACTCCTATTGCCAATGGTAATTTACAGGCTAGATTACGTATGATTTATTTATATGATCTGGCTAGTAGAAATAAAGGAATAGTAATATCTACTGATAATCAAACAGAATATCAGTTAGGATTCTGGACTTTACATGGTGATGTTGGAGACTTTAATCCCTTGTTTGGATTATGGAAGACTGAAGTGTATGCATTAGCTAAATGGTTAGAAGTTATGTATGGCACTAGAGCAGAAGAAGTAGAAGATGAGGACTTTACACAGTTATGTAAAAGAGAAAGTGCTATTCACGAATCTATTAAACTTACGCCTACAGATGGACTAGGAATATCTAATTCTGATCTTGAGCAAATAGGAGCTAAATCGTATCAAGAAGTTGATGATATTCTTCAAGAATTTGAAGCTTTTCAATACTTATATCCAAAACGGCTTGCAGGAATGACTTTGAAGGAGAGGGCTAAAGAGTTTTTGGATAATCAAGAAATGCTTTATATAGAGCCAGAAGTTATCATTAAGGTAATTGATAAGCACGTTAAATCAGAATTTAAAAGAAAAAAAGTAAGCAAAACTGCTCCGTATGACATTGCCATACGGAGCAGTTTTTTGCTTAGGGTATGCGCGCCTTACTTATAATTCGTCGTGGGCAAGGAGCCGGAGGGCCTGACCAACATTTTTTGCCGGGATCAGCTGCAGCTTTCCTAATGTACGAAGCTTGTGTGCCTTCTGTGCCTCGACAATACACCGAGAAAAGCCGAGGCGCTGTACTTCAGCAAGGCGCTGCTCTATGTGATTGATGCTGCGTATTTCGCCGGAAAGCCCCACCTCACCCATGGCTGCCAGTTTAGTGGGGATAGGCTTATCCAGATAGCTGGAAGAAAC
>OGJV01000454.1_pt1 | contig 23949 bp, 19 predicted proteins | sample 1572271 | NCBI WGS metagenome assembly OGJV01 (sample SAMEA2582107, study PRJEB24529) | metagenome | biome: Human gut stool | place: China | collected 2011
ATATTTATGCTAAATTTCGTTAACCGTATTCATTTTTATTATTATAGTTCATATTATCATTTATATTTTAAGTGATGCTGCAAAGATAGCATTTTTTAAAATACAAACCCGTTCAGATGATAAAAACCCATGGTGCAATTCGTAAAAACTTGCAGTTACCGGCTTTTAATCATCCAAACGGGTGGATTTTTTCGATTAACAGGAGTAATTTTCGCTATTTCTAGTTCTTCACGCTCTTTACGCCCTTGCCCTTGGTAAGATGCAGGGTGGCTGCCTTGAGCTTGTGATTGCTGTGGTCGAAGATGATGGCTGGATCCAGGCGCTTGCCGCCGAAAGACACCTCGAAATGGAGATGCTCTGTGGTGGCCCTGCCAGTGCGGCCCGTAAGACCGATTACCTGACCTGCCTTCACCTTATCACCCTTCTTCACCATGTTCTTACTCTGATGGCTATAGAGCGTTTCCAAGCCGTAGGCATGCTTGATGCGGATGCAGTTGCCATAGCCGTAGTAAGGTCCCGAGGCAACCACCACGCCATCGAAGGCGGCATAAATCTCGTCGTTAGGCTTGGTCTTCAAATCCACACCCGAGTGACGGCGGGCACCTCCGTATGGACTGATGACACGGGCATCAGGCAATGGATATGCCCATGCCTTCTCCTCTATCTTCTCCAGATCGAGACGGAAGGTGTTGGTGATGGTAAACGGGTCGTACACCTCGTCAGGGTCGAGAGTCATGGCATGATCGCCACGGCTGCTTCCCGATTTCTTATTTGTTTCCTTATTGTTTCTATCGTTCTTGGAAACGGAGGAGTCCTTGCCACCAATCACCTTGATGCCGATGCGGTTGCCCTCCTTGCGAAACTGCACGGTCTGTCGGCGGAGCTTATGGCTCTTCAGTTCGATGATGGTTTCCGGGTTGATGCGCGCACCGTTCACCATGATGGAGAAATCGCAATAGGTCTCTCCCTCTCGGGAGCCCACGATGGCGATGGTCTGTCCGGCATCTATCGACTGTCCCACCTTCACCAGGTTCTCGGCATTGTTGGCATACACGGTTTCCAGACCGTTGTCGTGGCGGATCACGATCACGTTGCCCATCGATTCGGTCTTGCGCGAGAGACGCACATAACCATCAAACATCGCCTTCACTGCATCGCCCTTGGCAGTAGAGATGCGCATCACGCTGTTGCCATTGATAAGGCTAGCCTTGCCCACAGGAAGCGGGAAGGAATATTCCTTGGCACGGAATATCTCAAAGTCAACATTGAAGGCTTGACTCTGGGCAAAGAGACCTGGCGTTGCGATGCTCACCTGCTGTTGCTCGGCGGCAGTAAACTCATTCTTGGCGGGCATGAAACTGCTCAGCGAAAGCATCAGCATTCCCGAGACGGCAGCCAGCCCGATTCTTCTTCTTAATCTTCTGTTTACAATCATTCTCTATTCTTTTTGATACATTTTTTAAATTTAACCATTAAATCTTAAAACATAAAAACATCCATTTTTCCCTCTTCGTTCATAGAAAAGAGAAAAATGGATGTTATCTTGAAAACTTACTTCATCAGAATGCCGGTATAGATTCTGCCACTCTCGATGCCCAGCTTTCTTGCCGAGAAGAACTCGTCGCTATGGGCAAAGGTACAGATGCCGCAATCCTGGATATTCTCCTCAGCCACACCGCAATGCAGCAGGATCTGCTTGTTGCAGAGCGGCAGGTTGATGTGCCACTTCAGCGGCTGCACGATGTTTCCTTCTGCAGCCAGGCGCTCACGCTCGGCAATATCTACCGAGAAGGCGGCATTGGGGCGCTGCTCGGCAATCTCTTCCATCGGGAAGGCTGCCTGCTCGAAAGCCTCATACACCTCATCACCTACCTCGAAATGCTCCAGCGAGATACCCGGACCAATCACTGCCTTCAGCTTCTTTGGCTCCGTATGATAGGCGAAAGCCATTTCCTGGATGGTCTTGTGGACGATGCGTGCCAGCGTGCCTCGCCATCCGGCATGGATGGCTGCCACGGCATGGTGCTCCTCGTCATAGAGCAGGATTGGGATGCAGTCGGCGGTGGAAACGCCTATGCATACGCCCTTCTCATTGGTCATCACGGCATCTACGCCCTCGAGAATCATCTTGCGGATGTTCTCAGGCATTGAGAAATAATCTCCAGCCACCTGACGGACCTCTACTCCATGCACCTGATGCGGCAGGATGATATGGTCGATGCTTATGCCCAGCTCATCCGCCAGCTTCCTGCGGTTCTCTGCCACGTGTTCGGCGCAGTCGCCGCAAAAGTCATTGATATTGAATTCGCTGTAGTTGCCCTGGCTCACTCCTCCCTTTCGGGTGGTAGAGAAAGCAGTGACGCCCTCAGCGATATGATATTCCTTATTCATATTCGAAATCATCTAAGTCATCTACATCCTCGATTTCATCCTCGTCAATATACTCCACGATGTCCTCGCCCTCAGCCTCGAGTTCCTGCTGGAAGCGGCTCATATCCTTGTCACGGTGAACGAGGGTATCTTCTGAAGTAATCTCCTGCAGCTTGTTGCTCTCTGAATTCAACTCCTTCCAGAGCACATCCTTGAGTTCCTGGATGCCCTGTCCGGTAACTGATGAGATGAATACCACCGGAAGATCGGTTGGCAGGGTCTCCTTCAGCATCTCGATGAGCTCCTCGTCCAGCAGGTCACACTTGGTGATGGCGAGCACGCGATGCTTGTCGAGCATCTCTGGGTTGAAGTTCTTCAACTCGCCCAGCAGCACCTCGTATTCCTTCTTGATGTCGTCGGTATCGCCTGGAACCATGAAGAGGAGCAGCGAGTTACGCTCGATGTGTCGCAGGAATCGCAGTCCTAAGCCCTTTCCTTCGCTCGCTCCCTCGATGATACCCGGGATATCTGCCATCACGAAACTCTGATGGTCGCGGTAATCCACGATTCCCAGCGATGGCTCAAGGGTGGTAAACGGATAGTTGGCTATCTTTGGACGGGCACTGGATACGGCAGAGAGCAGGGTTGACTTTCCGGCATTAGGGAAACCCACAAGACCCACATCGGCAAGGAGCTTCAGCTCCATGATGATGGTCATCTCCTGCATCGGCTCACCTGGCTGCGCATAGCGTGGAGCCTGGTTGGTAGAGGTACGGAACTGGAAGTTGCCCAGTCCGCCACGTCCGCCCTTCAGGAGCAGTACTTCCTGACCGTCGTAAGCCACGTCGCAGACGAACTTACCGGTTTCGGCATTATACACCACGGTACCGCAAGGCACATCGATATAGATGTCCTTACCATCAGTGCCGTGGCACTTGTCACGTCCTCCATTGCCACCATGCTCGGCGAAGAAGTGGCGCTGATACTTCAGATGCAGCAAGGTCCAGTAGTTGTGGTTGCCGCGAAGATAGATGCTTCCTCCACGTCCGCCATCGCCACCGTCAGGTCCACCATTCGGTTGGTACTTCACGTGGCGCAGGTGCATGGAGCCTTTACCACCCTTACCAGAGCGGCAGTTGATCTTTACATAATCTACGAAATTGGATTCAGCCATTGATTTTTCTTTTTAATTTGAACGTTGAATCTTCTCTTTTTGAACGGAAGATTCTTCTTTTTTTAATGAATAAATCTTCCCCGCAGCCTTGCGGGGAAGATTATTATATCTTGATTACAAGTTGTCGATCACATTGCAAACACGAGCGAAGATCTCATCTACAGTTCCGAGACCCTCGATGTGGTGGTGGATACCCTCCTTCTCATACCAGTCGATGAGAGGAGCAGTCTGTGTATGATATACGTTGAGACGCTTCTTGATAGTCTCCTCGTTGTCATCAGAACGGCCACTCAACTTACCGCGGTTGAGCAGACGAGCCATCAACTCATCCTCTGGAACGGCAAGCTCAATCATGGCAGCGATCTTGTGACCACGCTCAGAGAGCATCTTCTTCAAAGCCTCAGCCTGTGGAGTGGTACGTGGGAAACCGTCGAAGATCACACCTGCGTGATCCTTGCCGAAGCTGTCATATACACTTGCGAGGATGTCGATCATCAACTCGTCTGGAATCAACTGACCATTGTCAATATAGCCCTTGGCAGTCTTGCCGAGCTCTGTACCATTCTTGATTTCGTTACGAAGAACGTCACCTGTTGAAATGTGACCGAGACCATACTTCTCGATCATCTTGTCGCTCTGTGTACCCTTACCAGCACCTGGAGCACCGAAAATTACGATATTTTTCATTTTTACCTTAATATATATAAATTGTTTTATGTTGTGTCTCCCACATGCTTCACCCCCTATTCTTCTACAATCGTGTAGATGTCGCGGAGGTTTCTGCCTTCTTGGTCATAATCTAATCCATATCCCACGATGAAATCGTTAGGGATTTCCATTACGGCATAGTTGATGTCCAGATCCACCTTCAGATTGCCCGGCTTCACGAGGAGTGAGCAGATCTCGATGCTGGCTGGATTCTTCTTCTTCAGATCCTCGATCATGTGAGCCATGGTAAAGCCGGAATCCACGATGTCCTCCACGATCACCACGTGGCGACCGGTAAGATCCTGGTTCAGCCCCATCAGGGTCTTCATGCTGCCAGTAGAACTGGTGCCCTCGTAGGAAGCATACTTCACAAAAGAAATCTCGCTTGGTACCGTAATCATTCGCATCAGATCGGCAGCGAAGATAAACGAACCATTCAACACAGCCAGGAACACCGGAGTCTTGTCCGCATAATCCTGGTTCAATCGGTCGGCAACGACCTGTACCTTCTTCAGAATATCTGCCTCTGGAATGGAGGTCTTGAAGGTCTTATCCTTGATTTTTACTATGCCCATAGTCTTGATGATATAATATTTTCTGCAAAATTACGAAAAAATCGTGAAACTTCATCCATTCATCGACTTTTTTTAGTACTTTTGCATTAAAATAATCAGATAATCGGACATAACATACATTAATATATGAAAATATTCACTAGTGCTCAGATACATGAGCTGGATAAATACACCATTGAGCATGAGCCGATCACATCGCTCAACCTGATGGAAAGGGCGGCAAAGGCGCTCACCCGTGCCATCGAGCAGGAATGGTCTAACAGAACGCCGGTCGTGGTTTTCGCCGGTCCGGGAAATAATGGGGGTGATGCACTTGCCGTGGCACGCCTCCTCAGCGAAGACGGCTATGGAGTGAGTGTATTCCTGTTCAATGTGCACAACAAGCTTTCTGCCGACTGTGCCACCAACAAGAAACGACTCATTGAGGGTAAGCGCGTCAAGCAGTTTACAGAGGTCACCGTCAACTTCGACCCTCCTCAGCTCGAAGCGGAAATGCTCGTGGTGGATGGTCTCTTCGGCAGCGGACTCAACAAGCCGCTGGCGGGCGGCTTCGCTGCCATGGTGAAATACATCAACCAGAGTGCGGCAAAGATCGTGAGCATCGACCTGCCTTCCGGTCTGATGAGCGAGGACAATTCCTACAACATCAGCGCCAACATCATCCGTGCCGACCTCACCCTCACCCTGCAGCAGAAGAAGCTGTCGATGATGATGGCAGACAACCAGCAGTACCTGGGCAGAATCAAGGTGCTTGATATCCGACTCTCCCCAGAGTTCATCCAGCGCACCGAGAGCCGTTGCAGCATCCTTGAGGAGAAGGACATCCGCCAGCTCCTGAAGCCTCGCGGCGACTTCGCCCACAAGGGCAGCATGGGCACGGCACTCCTCATCGCAGGCAGCTACGGCATGTCGGGCGCTTCGGTCCTTGCCACCAGAGCCTGCCTCAGAACGGGTGTGGGAAAGGTGATTACCCATACGCCTAAGAGAAACTACGAAATCATGCAGATTTCCGTGCCCGAGGCGGTACTGCAGATGGATACAGAGGAAACCATCTTCAGCGAACCGGTAGATACGGAAGATTACCACGCCATGGGCATCGGTCCGGGACTGGGAACCAGCGAGGCTACAGCCATCGCCCTGATTGCCCAGCTCAGAAGATGCACCTGTCCGGTAGTGGTGGATGCCGATGCACTCAACATCCTTGCCAGTCACCGTGCCTGGATGCAGCAGTTGCCTAAGAACCTCATCTTCACTCCACATCCCAGGGAGCTTGACCGTCTGGCTGGCATCACCAGCAGCAACTGCACCGAGCGCCTCTACAAGGCATGCGAGCTTGCCGACCGTCTGCACGGCTACATCCTGCTGAAGGGACATTTCTCAGCCCTCTGTCATCCGGATGGTAAGGTTGAGTTCTGCTCTACGGGCAACAGCGGTATGGCTACGGCGGGCAGTGGCGATGTGCTTACAGGCATCATTACCGCTCTTCTGGCTCGCGGCTACAAGCAGGCAGATGCTGCCCGCATCGGTATGTACCTCCATGGTCTTGCCGGCGACCTCGCCGTCAAGGACCTGGGCAAGGAAAGCCTCATCGCCAGCGATCTCATCGATTACCTGCCGAAGGCTTTCCTCAGAATGGAAGAATAATATATTATAAGGAGTTAAGGAGTCTCCTTTAACTCCTTAACTCCTTTAACTCCTCCATAACTTCTAAACTACTATTCCGCTTCCACAGCCTTTCTGGCTTCATAGAAGCGCTTTTCCAGTTCGCGTCGCAGGTCGTCCTTGCGGTCCATATTCAGTTTCTTGCGGATATGGCTACGCTGGCTGGTGATGTTCGATTCACTCTTGTTCAGTTCGATGCAGATTTCCTTCAGCATCTTGCCTTCCAGTACCATCTGGCAGATCACTCGCTCACTGTTGGTGAGGTCGGCACATACCAGATCCCATGCCTTCTTGCTCAGTTCGCTGGTCTTCAACTGTTCTGCGGCACGGTCCAGGATTTTCTGCTGCTGTTCCGGGCTCAGTCGGCTCAACAGGTTCACCGCCATATCCTTCTCTTTATCCTTCAGGTCGGCAAGCATGTGCAGTGCCTTCTTCTCTTCTTCCCTCATCTGCTTGGGCTGTCTGAGTTTCTTGACCATAACTGGTTCCGAATTATAGAGCCATACATAAAGAATCATCAGGAAACCTACCAGAACAGCCTTGATGCTGAAGAGCAGCACGGAGATCTGCGTATGCGAGAGGGCTACCGCTACCACTGGCAGCAGAGCGATGGTAAAGCCGAGAGTAGTACGATTGAGCTGCTGGCTCTGGGCAGTAATGGCGAGTATAAACATGATGAAGATATTGCTCATCACGCTCAGGTTGTCCCGATCGCCCTGATAGTGCAGACAGAGCATACTGTCAATCGCCAGCTTCACGAATACGAGGATATAGAGCAGGGAGATGCCGGTCTTGAATACCACCTTGCGCTTCAGCACCACATACATCAGCAGCGCCAGTGCGAGGGTATGGACTACATTATAGAGCATGCCTCCCCATGCATCCATTATGTAAAACAAAAGGAAGTGGTAGGGAATAATGAGTATCTCTACCAGAGTCAAAAGGACGAAGGCGATCACCCTTCGGCGATCCACCACTCCACAGTAATCAGGGCATAAATGATGTTCCAAGCGCAAACACCAATTCCAAAGTTTGTTCTTAGCTTTCATTATTTGCTTTCAATTTACTTATAATTTAAACTGTCGTTTATATTTATTATAATCAAAGTCTTGCCCGCTTGGGGCACTTTGCATATCTTTCAGGACCTCTGAGTCCTGAATTCATTGATGGTTTACCAACTTATTCTTCTCAGTTGCAAAATTACTACTAAAAATCGAAAAATTCTAAGAAAACAGATAAAAAAGTGGATAAAAAAGCAAAAAACATATGAGAAAAAGCATTTTTCAAGTGTTTCATTTATGCGGTTTTTATTCGGTATCAGCATTTTTAGGCGCATTTTTCTTGGCTGCAATCGAAAAAGACACTATCTTTGCAACCGTAAAAACAAAGTCCGCGGTTTCAAGCCCGAATTTCCAATCAAACCCCAAGGTTGCCAACAGGCATCTAAGAGCTGAGGAGTAGATGATAAAGATGTTGATGAGTAGAAGAAAAGTAAATGATAGACTAACTATTCTTTAATTAATAAAGTCTAGGAGCAAGCCTATTGAAAGGAAAGAAGGAACCAGAAAAAGAAAAAAGTATAAGTAAAAGATGATGATGCGTTTCTCTAGAGAGACCATTTGTCATTCTTAAATCATTAAAAGATTTTAAGTATGAACAGAAGGATTTTAATTGCGCTACTGGCTGTTGGTAGCTTCATCTGCCCAGCCGTCGCTCAGAAGGTGGCCTTGAAGACGAACCTCCTTTATGATGCAACAAGCACCATGAACCTCGGCTTCGAATTTGGCCTTTCCCCAAAATGAACCTTGGATGTATCCAGCAACTACAACCCGTGGACATTTTCCAAGAACAAGAAGTGGCAACACTGGCTTGTTCAACCAGAAGCCAGATACTGGTTCTGCAATAAGATGATGGGCTCCTTCATCGGCTTCCACGCCCTGGGAGGTTCTCATAACATAGGTAACGTAGATCTTGACTTCAAGTTCCTCGGTACCGACTTCTCCAAATTGAAAGATTACAGATACGAAGGTTGGTTCGTAGGTGCAGGTGTTGCATACGGTTATACCTGGGCTCTCTCCAAGCATTGGAACTTCGAGGCTGAACTCGGAGTGGGATACGTTTATTCGAAATCGGATAAATATGAATGCCCACAGTGTGGTGAGAAACTAGAGAAAGACAAGGCGCATCACTACGTAGGACCTACCAAGGCGGCACTCAATCTGGTGTATGTCTTCTAATTCATGATACATTATTATATTAATAAGTAAAAACTGAAGATTATGAATACATATAAGATTTTAAACAAGACACTTGGAGCCGTCGCCCTCAGCATTCTGTTTAGCACTAACGCTATCGCTCAGGAACAGGCTGCCAAGGATATGAAAGTCCTCAACAAGGAAATCAAGAAGAAAGGCAATAAGGTGAACGTCTATATGGACCTCAATCTCGATGACGTGAAACTGGCAAGCAACAAGGGTCTCATCCTTACACCTATTTTATATAAAGGTGAGGATACGCTCAAACTCCCGGCTGTGGAGGTGATGGGTAACAAGAGATACATCTACTACCAGCGTACCAAGAAGACCGCTACCCAGAACCCGCTCATCGTTGCCAAGCGTGAAAACAAGGAGCCACAGACGCTCCGATACGCTTACTCCACTCCTTACCAGGACTGGATGAAGAATTCCAACTTCGCCATCAGCAATGATGCATGCGGATGTAACCAGAAACTGCTGGCAGAAAACCTGCTCACCAACAATGGCGAGGCGCTCGTTACTCCTCAGCAGCTCTATCAGGCTTATCAGCAGCCAAAGGCGGAGGCAGTGAAGATCAGACAGAAAAACGGTTCGGCTAGACTCAACTTCCGCATCAACAAGTGGGATATCGTGAAGGATCTCGGTAACAATACCAATGAGTTGGCTACCATCAAGCAGACGCTCGACCTCGTGAAGAACGACCCTGATGTAACCATCACTTCCATTACCCTCCACGGATATGCTTCTCCTGACGGCAGTTATGCCAACAACAACAAGCTGTCTCGCAACCGTACCCAGGCTCTCTACAACTATCTGTTGAAGACCTACCCTATCGACAAGAAGCTCTTCAAGGTAGAATCTACAGCTGAGGATTGAGCAGGAACACTGGAGTACATCAAGAGTCACAACATCCCTCAGAAGGAAGCTGCTCTCAAGATCATCAACAGCGATATGACTCCTGACCAAAAGGAACAGGCACTCGCAGCCAAGGCTGGTGAGGCATTCCGATTCCTCGTTGACAAGGTTTGGCCTAGCTTGCGCCGCACAGATTACACCATCGAGTACGACGTGAAGGCATTCAACCTCGAAGAGGCTCGCAGAGTGATCAACACCCGTCCGCAGAAGCTCTCTCTACAGGAGATGTACATGGTAGCTAACAGTTATCCGAAGGGAAGCGAAGAGTACAACAATGTATTCGACACAGCCGTGAAGATGTTCCCAGAAGATAAGCTCGCCAATCTGAATGCTGCTCTTGCTGCCATCGACAGAGGTGACAAGGTAAGCGCAGAGAAGTACCTGAAGAAGGCTGGCACCGGTGCCGAAGTAGATAATGCCCGTGGTTGCCTCGCTGTTCTCAATGAGGATTACGAAGCTGCCAAGCAGTACTTCCAGAAGGCTGTAGCCGGAGGCTTGAAGGGTGCTCAGGAGAATCTCAACAAGCTGAACAAGATTGTGGAGTAAGCTAAGCGCCCTGAAAGGGCAAAAGCTTCATAAACGCTTGATGTAATTTATATATAAGTAAAAGAATAAACATAAACAATAATATAAACTAAAAAATTTAATTTAAGAACAAGAAAAGAAAGAATAGTATTTGATTACCCCCGGGCGAAGCCAGTGATGAGGTCAGAGAGACCCGTCCATTTCGCAACTCAAACTAAAAAATTTGTATAACACTTAATAAGTAAAAGATTATGAAGAAAATGAATTTGCTCGTTATGAGCTTGGTATCAGCAGCAGCGTTATCTTTCTCAAGCTGCAGCAGTAATGATGATTTGACAGGTGGTGGCGCAGGTACACAGTCACAGGTTGATGGCTTCTATATGACATTGGCTATCCAGACTCCTACTAGCAATGGTACAAGAACTGTACCTGGTGCAGACAAAACTACATCAGCTTCAACTGAAGAGCAGACTGTAACCAAGGGTACATTCTTCTTGGTTGACCAGAATGGTAGTGTTGCTTTCAGCCGCTACGTAGATAGCTCATCTAAAAATGAAGATACAAAATGGAATGGAGCAAACGAGTCACAAACTGGCACTAAGCTCATTAACATTAAGGTTGATCAGGTAGCAGCAGGAACAACCTACAAGGTTTACTTCTTGGCAGGTGACAACCAGGTTCCTGAGAAAACAAACCCTACAACACATGTATTTACAGCTACCTCAAAGTTTGCGAACCCATTTGCAACAGCTAATAACTTTGCTATGTTCAACCAGAATGATGCAAATGTTGACGGTAATGGATACACCGTTGTTTTCACCAAAGATAATAAAGACAAGGCACACCCTGCAACTGTAACGTACACAAAGGGTACTGTTGTAAAGAACGAAGCTCCGATTGCAATTGAGCGTATTACTGCTCGTATTGATGCTCCTACATCTGGTGTAACAAATATCACTGCTACTTATGATGGTGGCAAAGAGCTTACTGAGGCTGTAAAGGCAGCAATGCAGGATGCAAGAGACAAGGTTAAGGAAATCAAATTGAACCAATATGCGATTGCAAACCTGACCAAGAAGGCTTACGTTATGCAGACTTGGAACAATAGTGCACTTTCTATTCCTGCTGGTAGTGAAATGTGGCAGCCAACAAAAGCATTTGGTGGTGAAAAACTCTTTGCAGACGGTGGTTTCACAACTGTAACAGCAACTCCAAACAACTACGTATTCGAGAACACTTCAAAAGACCCTACAAAGATGTACTTCGAGTATAAGGTTACTTTGGATGAAACAAAGTTTGTGAACAAGGCCGGTGAAGTTATGCCAGCAGACAATGCAGATGGTACATTCTATCGCTACAACAACATTATCTTCACAAGCTTTGCACAGATTTTCGCTCACTATGCTGATGTTACTGATATCTTTGGTACAGGTAAGACCGCTGACGTTATGAAGAAAGAATTGAAGGATATTCTCGCTAAGCCAGCAGGTACAGAAAGAGAGACTGCTTTGGAAACCTTCCGCAAGACATACGATATCGAAGTATTCGATAAGGGTATGACTTACTATCGCCAGGACATCGTTGACAAGAACCTCTTAACTACAGGTCTGTCATTAATTCAGCGCAACACCATCTACAAGTTGACAGTAAACAATGTCTTCAATATTGGTGCACAGGTTCCTAATGGTGAGGATGAGATTGACAAGAAGTCTTTGTTCTATCTCAACGTAACAGTTTCTGTTAACCCTTGGGTTCTCAATACACAAGATGTAAACTTGGGTGACTAATCCCAATCACTTCGCTTCATCGCAAAAGCAGAACAGAAAAAATGAATGATCTCGGGGATGTACCCCATCCCCCGCTCTCAAGATAATTCTTGAAACAACAATACTCTCAATCTCCCGGGGGCTACCCCGCCTCCGGGAGATTAAAAAAGAAAAAGATGATATTTGCCGCCAACAGATGGCGGGAACCCCTTTCGTGCTGAATCAGCACCACTCAACAAGAAAAAAAAGATGCCGCAGGCTACCCCACTTCTTATGCCCTACGGCACACTAGATATAAGTATAAGTAAAAGAATCAATAAAATACAAACGATATGAAACATTTCATCATCAAAAACGGTTGCAAAGTGGTTTGTATCTCAGCCATCGCACTCTCTTCGCTTTCATCATGCATGAAAGACGATCTGACGAATTGTCCTGCACCTAAGGTGTCGCTCAAGTTCGATTATACATATAATGTTGAGAACGCTGATGCCTTCTCCCAGGAAGTGAAAAACCTCAACGTCTATGTTTTCGATAAAAACGGTAAATACTTCGATACCTATACGCAGTCAGCCGACAAATTCGAAACGGGTCACAGCATGGACATCACAGACTTACAGGAAGGTAAATACACCTTCGTCTGCCTCGCTCGTGACAAGAAACCTACAGGTAGCAGAGCCGACGGTGACGACGAGATGGAGTTCAGCTTCACCCAACTCACACCAGGTGTTTCTACCATCAACGACCTGCAGGAGGAAATGGGAAAGAAAGACGGAGAGGCTTCTGTCAACAACAAGAAGTTCACCGCTCTCTACACTGCCCAGACATCTCTCGACTTCAAGGGCAAAAAGGACACATCCGGCAAACTGAGTCTGATGAAATGTACCAAGACCTACCGCATCGTGATGCTTCCTTACGATAACGACCAGCAGGGATTCGTGGCAGAAAACTTCGACGTAAGAATCAAGGGTTCGGCTGCCCTCCTCGACTACAAGGGCGACAAGGTAAAGGATGAAAACGGCGTAGAACAGAACAAGCCGATTACCTACGTGCCTTACAACGAGAAACTGGTGGTGAACTCCAGCGGTAATACCCAGGTAGAAGGTGAAGAAATCGACAAGGCTCTGGTTTACGACCTGTCTTCTTCCAGAATGTTCGAGCGCAAGGACGATGTAAGCACCCGCAACACCGAAAGCACGGAGTACGACGACAAGCGAATCGTAATCACCGACAAGCGCACAGGCAAGGTAATCTTCAACCACTCACTGCCATGGTTCCTCGCTCTCTGCGGCGAGCGCACCGACAAGGGTTGGGAGGATCAGGAATACCTCGACCGCCAGGATCACTACACCCTCGTATTCTACGTTCCAAGTCCAGGTTCCGACTACCACATGGATGCTAGAATCAAGGTGAACGGATGGGTTCTCAATCTGCAGAATGCAGACCTCGGAACCAAATAAGGAAACAGTGCTACCCACACTGTATAGAGAGAAAGAAAAGTATTAAGTATAAGTAAAAGATTAAAAAGATGAAACGCTATAACTCAACTTTGATCAAGATGACACGCCGGCTAGGCATGGCTATCGCAGCCTTGCTCATGTTGAGCACAATGGCATCTTGTTCAGACCAAGATTCGCAGGCACCTGCAACTGGCGATGAAGCTTACCTCAACCTGAGCTTCTCTACCGCCAGCGCCACGACTTCCAGAGCAAGCAGAGCTGAGGACATCGGAAACAACGAGACTCAAGCTAATCCTACCGCTGAGAGCGACATTCATAGCATCAAGGTATGGGTGTTTAAATCAGGAACAGGAGCAAGCGCCAATCCGATTGCTTACAAGGAAGATACACCATCTGCTGTTGACGGTAAACCCGTCAACGGCAACTACACGCTGAACTTGAGATTCTTGCGTAAGATCAACGGTGAAGAACTCAAAAACATCGACCTCTATATTCTGGCAAACTCAGAGAGTACCAATATGGCTGATAAGCTGAAGGGCAAGGATTTCCGCAGCATTACCCGTGCAGACCTGCAAGGTGTAACCTTCGATGATCCATTCGGCATTACAACAGAAGGCAAGGCTCAGACAACAGAGGTTCCAACCGGCAAGGGTCTCCCTATTTCCCGTGCCATTACCAATATAGAAATAGCCAAACACGTAGCTGATACTGAGATTGAGGCAAAGGACAAAGGCATTTCGATTCCTCTGGTTCGCGCCGTTTCCAAGCTTCACTTCTATTTCGCCCGCACGGCAGATGCTGATGCCTTGACAGAAAATGTGAAGGTAACAAGAATTGAAATAGATGGAAACACCTTCCCTACAGAAAGCTATGTCTTCCCTGATGAAGAGGATTATACCAAGGCAGATGCCAACAAGGCTGCTACAAGCAATAAGTACGGAACTCCTTCTTATGTTGCTACTCCCCTCAAACTTGACGGTGTAGAGAATGCCAAAATCAAGGCAGTAACTGATCCGCTTGCTTATAAGCGTGATGAAAAAACCGAAACCGCTCAGACTTATATGGACCGCATGAATAAGGAAATCGGTGGACATAACTTGAGCTATCTTCGTGAAACCAACAAGCCTATCACAGGTAAGATTTACTATCAGTTGGCAGAAGGCGGCAGCGTAAAATCTCAGGGATTCACCATTCCATCCAGCGGCAACGCTATCCGCAACCGAGAGCTCGTAGTTTACGGCTACTTCCTTCAGGGTGGAGCCCTCTGCCTCGACTGGCAGGTAATGCCTTGGAACAAGGTAACTTCTGAAATCAGCTGGAGCAATGTAAATTGCCAGATGTATGCTTGGCAGACAGGTTCAACCCTGAAACCAAAGGGAGGTGACGCAGAAGGTCTCTACTGTCTGGTAAACTATCCTAGATACAAGGATACAGAACATGAGATATTGGAGGATAAGAAATCAGGAGCAGCCTACTACTTCAAGGTAGAAAGCCCTGCAGGACTGTTTTGGAAAGCTCATCTCACCAACACTCATGAGTTTGCTTTCAACTATGATAAATCTACAGATAATACCAACTGCGTTTCTACAGGCATCGCCCGAAAAGATCCTTATCAAATCAAGGTAGAAGCCGTGAAAGCATGGACAAACGGTACTTCATGGACAGCTGAGTTGACCGACTGGGCAAAAGGTAAGGGCAGCAATCCTGTATATACCGACCTCTACGTAACCGTATCACTGGATGGAATCCATGAATACGAAGTAGTAATCAATCCTGATAATGCCGGAGGTATGTACAAGAACGGAAGAAAGTTTGCAGGAACCAATACCCGCATCCGCATCTTCCAGCTGCAGGCTACCAAGGGAACTGCCTACGATAAGCTTCAAAGCAATAGTGGACATTATACTAATTATTTAAAATAAGGAGGGCAAACAATGAAAGCAATATCAAAATACTTTGCGATGTGTGCAATCGCCCTCTTAGGGCTTGCAAACACATCTTGCATGAGCGATGATATGGACGGCACACCGAGTTGCGACTACGATGTAGTGCTGGAATATAAAGTAGGTGGTTCTGCTACTGAAACCCGTGCAGCTGTTACCCGCGCAGAAACTGAGGTTGGAAATGAAGATCTCAATGAAAACAAGAGCAATCGACTCGACCTCTTCGTTTTCGATGCAACCGGAAAACTCGTCAAGAGTCTTCCTCTTACAGATGCTTCCGTTCAGGGCAGTCCTACTACAGAATACAAGCACAAGAAGTTGGAAAGCGACCAGCTGAAGCGTTCGGAGATTACAGGCAACACTCTCTATCTGGTGGCAAACCTGGATAATATCAGCGGAATCACAACATTGAATCAATTGAAAGCTGCCACCATCAACAAGGCAGCCACCTTCAATCCCAAGGCAAAGCAGACTTCATTCGTGATGGATGCCAAGATGGAGGAGACGAAACAGATTGTGAACGGAACGATTCACATCCAGTTCCAGCTGAAGAGAGCGCTAGCCAAGATTCGCCTCAACGTAAAAGATGACAAGGGCAAAACAGTAGCTCCTACAGAGTATGCCTGCCAATTGATGCACTACGCAGCAGATGGCGCTATCATCGCAGAAGGTAACATCACCGACAATGCATTGAATACAGATGCTGCAGCCAGCAGTAAGGTAACAGTTCCTGCCGTCACACAAGACAACAAGGCTGTATTCTACTCATACGCCAACAGTTGGATTAACACAAGCAAGGATCCAAAGGCAGAAGAGCCAATCGATGTCAGCAAGCAGACCTACATCCTGCTCAAGGCAAAATACAACGGCAAGGATTACTTCTACAAGGTGCCGGTTAACAAGCGCCTCTTCGAAGGTAACGATGCCGCAACAACAGATTGGAGCAAATACGAGCCTCTCTATCGCCTCGACCGCAACACCATCTACGACGTAACAGCCAAGGTGGACAGAGAAGGAGGCGATACTCCTGAGAATCCGGCAACATTGTATGTGAACCCTATCGTAAGTGACTGGGATGACAACATCGCATGGGACTATACTGATAAGGTAAGCATCGAGATGGAACGAGAAGCAGGAGAATTTGGAGAAGCAGTGGAAGTTCACTACGGTATTGCCAATGGCGGTGGTCCAGCAATCAAACTGAATAACATTGATACAGGCAGCAAGAACTGGATCCTTCAGTGCGACAACCCAGACTTTGCGTTCTATGTGGATGGAAAGATCTATGATACAGTAAGTAAGAGCGACATCACTGGCAACTCATTTACATTCTATGTAGTGCCAAAGAGAAACAAAGACTTAGCAGTAGAAAGAAATTTCGATACCAAGGTATTTATCGTTCTTGCTCCTGACATGAGAAAGGTTCTGTTCAATGTAGGAACTGGAAAACTACCTGGAGATGACTTTAATATCAAGTTCACCCAGGGTGCTGATCGCTCAGGAATTTAAATGAGAATATGTGGTTTAAATAAACTAAAGGATTAAATCATCATGAAGAAGTTAAATAAATATAGAAAATCTGTACAAGGCTTGATGTTGTTGACCTTCGGTCTAACAATGGCAGGATGCTCCGCTCAGGATGATTTCTTCACCGAAACATCGTCAGAGAGCCTCAGCATCAAGCCTAGTGTAACAGAAGCAACTGTATCAAGAGCAGTTGCTTCTGACCAAGCCCTGCGTGAAGCTGCACTGGACAACCTGTACGTGAAGATTTTCGACAAGGAATATAAGGAGCAAAGTGTCAACAAGAAGTTTGACAGCAACTTGCAAAGCAACCAGAAAGAGATTCTTGGTCAGGGCAACTGGAAAGTTGACTTGAATCTGCAGGAGAACAAGGATTACTTCGTGTACTCAATTGCCAATGCAAAAGAGGACTTACAACAGGTAAACTCATTGGCCGACCTGGAAAAGCAGGTGCAGACTGATGAAGACATCTGGAAGCCTTACAGCAGCAACAAGAATGAAACCAAGAACTTCCTGATGACTGCCAACTCTCCTTGGACAGTCAGCAAGGAGCCTACTCAAACCATCGACAGTAAGCTGACAAGAGCTGCAGCCAAGATCGTTGTAAATCTCAAAATCAATATTGATGGCTACGAGGTGGTAGGTACACCTACCTGGCAGTTGCTGAACTATAACACCCAGACTACTCTCTTTGGTGTAAATACAGCTAAGAGCATAGCTAGTATGAGCGAAACTGAGACGAATGAGACAATGGCTAAGACTGCTGATGGCTATCAGTTGGTTACCTACAGCTACGCAACATTATGGGATGATAATGCAAGTGCACCTCAGGCAAAGATCAAGGTGATGCTGAAGAAGGGTGAAGAAACACCTGTGGATTACTATTACAGTATTCCAGTTCGCGACCCTAAGGCAACAAAGTCATTGGATCGTAACTACGTCTATACAGCCAACGCTACCGTAACAAGTCTGGGCAGCAGCTCTGACATTACTTATGGTGATGCTATGAATCTGGTATATGATGTACAGAAGTGGACCAAGGGCGAAGAGACAACAATCAATGCTGGTGACCAGAAGTACTTGTTGGTTTCTCCTACCTTTATGATCATGAAGAACCAGAGATTTGATAATTCTACCATCAAGTTCTATGGCTCAGGTGAATGTAAGGTAGAAACCATGGAAATTTACTATTATGACAAAAATGGTAATAAACAAAAATGCTCTGGTAATCAATACTTCAATGCTTCTGCAAATTATGCAGAGGGTCATAGTGAGTTAAAGGACAAGGGAACTATTGTTATTGGTGCAGAAAATTCAACAGCCGTCAATGACTTCGTACCACTGTCTGTTAAATATATCAAGATAAAGGTAACTTGCGATGGTCTGGAAGAGATTGTAACTATCAAACAGTATCCTTTGGAGTATATCCAGGGTATAGCTGGCTGGTATTCTACAAAAGATGAATTTACAAATACATATTGGTCGTGGGGATGGGTTACAGAAACAAAGGAAGGAATTGATTGGCAAAAAGACCAGACTTTACATGATTCGAAAAAAGGTTCTTCTGACGATAATTTTCAGGCAAAATATAAAGATGCTGATAATTATATCTATGAATACTCCGATAAGAAAGTAGGTAAACAGTATCAAGCACAAAAAGGAAGCAAGGCTACTAGCGGCCAACATAATAATCAAATGTACGTTGTACAAATCACAAGTACTCAGCAAGATAAAACTGACTATAAAATAGGACACGTTACAAACATTGATCCAAACACAAAACTATCTCAGGAAAATGTTGTTTCTCCAGCCTTTATGTTGGCATCTCAATTAGGTACTGTACTGTCATTCGATGACGGAGTTAATGCTTCTAAACATTGCGACAAATACGTAGAGGTAAATATGGATGGAAAGAAATATACAGACTGGCGTTTACCAACTGCAGCAGAAATTGGTATAATTTGCAAATATCAGAATAATAAATCCCAAAACGTAATGAGTCAGGTGCTAAGAGCTTATAGCTATTGGGCTTTGGATGGCAACCAAGTTACGGCCAATCCAAATGACTATGATACTGGATTTGTCCGTTGCGTTCGCGACCTCTCACCAGAAGAGGTAAAAGAGCTGGAAAACAAGAAAGAATAACAATTAAAGAAGGTACAAAATGAAAAAGTTAAAACTATATATCGGAATGTTGGTAGGACTGTTAGCAACCATGCTAACAGCCTGCACAAGCGATTTGTCTGAAGAGACGGTGCCTTCTAACAGCAAGGGTGAGATGACGCTCAGCTTCAAGGTATCTACTCCAGACTACAAAATCGGAACAAGATCTGAGGGCTACAACAACGAGGGATTCGAAAGCTCTGATGTACAGATATTCTGCTTCGATGCCAATGGTTACTTCCTGGGCATGGGTCAGGATCTGAATGTGGAAGCTACAAGCAAAGAGGAAATAGGAGAAGGGGCAGCTAACACCAATAACAAAAAGATTAGTGTGAAGATGCCTAATGCCACCGCCCGACTCCACATCATCGCCAATGCCAGTATCAATACAGAAAAGGCTGCCAACGAATGGATCGGTTTGCATGAAAACAAGCTGATTACTACGTTTGAATCAAAGGCTACTGAAGACCAGGCTCTGAAGACCAAGTATTGGGGATATTGTAAGGGTTCTACAACTGCAGATATGAAGGCAATGCTTACCAATAACAGCAATGTGATTCATCTGATCAGAGATCGTGCTAAGATCACAGCAGACTGGGAAACTACAACCAATATCAAGAGTGTAGAAATCTCCATCGGTGAAGGAATGTTATATGCAACAATGGCTGCATTCAACCGTAACAAACTGGAATTTCCAAACACAACTGCTGCTAAGGATTGGGAATGGAATATTACCGACATTACCCTGCCTAAGTCAGAAGAAAGATACAAAGGCTCTGCAGGTCAGATGGGAACTGTGCAATATTGCTTTGAGGATGAAAACTCAAGTAAGAATCCTGTAAGATGTATCCTGAAAGTAACATTCAACAACAATGATGTAAAATGGTACAAGGTTTATCTTCAGAATGAGAATCAGCAATTCTATAAGGCCAAGAGAAATTATACCTATGCGATTCATATCAAGAAGCTGAATCCAAAGTTAGGTTATCCTGACTACGACAATGCCTTTAACGGCTATGCTGCCAACAACCCTTGGATTCAGGTAGAGCAAATCGTACCAAAGATATCAGATGGAACTTATACATTGGAAATTCCTAATGGTACTAACGTGATGTTGAATGAAGGCGCTACAGAAAGTCAGGAAATCGACTTCAATTACGAAGGTGGTGATTTGAACAAAGCAAACCGTTTCGATGTAAACTGGGTTACGAATAATGAGTTAGGTAAGAAAGACCTCACCATTACCTATGCAGATGGTAAGGGTAAGATTGGCTTTACCAGAGATGTCATTACCGACCAGCTGAAATCTGGCGAAATCCGAATACTCGACAAGGTGAGTGGTATGAGTAGAACTATCAAGATATACAGTATCACGAAGTTCGACTTCGGTTTCACCTTCTCAGGTATGTCTGGAAGGAAAAAAAATAATACGGGTACTCTTACCTATACGATTCCGAAGAACTATCCTTCTGAGCTTCTGCCAGTAGAAATCAGAATCGCTTCTAACACCATCAACCCTGAGGATTGCGATGTGGAGGTAGGTTCTACAGAAGAAATCACAGAAGGCAAAGATTGGAACTGCTGGTTCTTAAAGAAGTTTGACTCTGTAGCAGCTCTCGGAGTAAAGCAGACAATTACTCTCAAGAACATCAGAGACAATAGCAGAGGTGACAAGGGTAGCTTCTACATAAAAGTGAAATATGGTGGTGGTTTGCAAACTTTTGCATTCACCTACTAATAAAGAATTAGCAAAATACAAAAGTTAAGAATCATATATCAGTAAGAGAGGAGGGAAGGAAGTTGGGAATACTTCCTCCCCCTTATTTTAGTTATTATAAGACATTATTATCATTTACTATTATACAAAAATTGCGAAGACTAGACTAGACTGGTCGTTGGAATTTTAGTTGCCGAGGTGACTCACCTTCTAAGATTCCACGACTTTTTTGTGCCCTGAAAATTCCACCCCCGCCAGGCATCCCACACCCCCGCTAGGCGTCCCGACGGATTTGAAATCCGTCGTAAAAAAAGGTTCGACCTATCAAACCAGGGGATTTGTAATCCCCTAATCCATAACATATTACAATCTCCCTGCTGCGGATTGCAAATCCGCAGAACATAAATAGGTTAGGTCATTTTTTAACGACGGATTGCAAATCCGTCGGAACGCCTGACGTAGGATAGGGAGGTTATCTAAAAAATATCGCCCACCAGCTGATATCCACTTGCACAACAGGTGTTGGGCGAGCGCATATCAGCTGTTATGCAAGCGCACAACAGCTGTTGTGCGGCTGAAGACATAGGCATTTCCGGCTTATACCATTAATCCTTCCGGCAACAAGCAAAGGTTACTCCGAAGACTATTAACGTAAAAACGATGCAACAATGATAGTACTTACAAGGCACGATGATAGTACTTACAAACTGCAAAGACGTCACTGAGTGGTCGCTATGATAGTACTGACGAGGCGTAAAGCGGCTTGTAGCGCTTATTGCCTCACTATGGCACAACATTGCCCCTTACCAGGGCAATAATCTGCCATTGCCAGGCACAAAACGATACGTCGGGAGCTTTTTTATAAAAGCACCACTCTTCTTTTTACTCTTCACTCTTCACCAAATCGGCTGAAACCCCGATAAACACTGGGGTTGCGAGAGGTGAAGAGTGACGCACCACTCTTCACCACTCTTCACCACTCTTCACCTGGATATTTTATTCATCGGATTACGCTGAGTTAACAGAGTATTCTTGTTCCACGGATTACGCACAGATTTTAAACGGAAGATCGACCTGTTCGGTCTGGGGCTGAAACCACTTTTATATGTCCCACAGATTTGGCTTTCCCTTCGGCCGCCGATTTTCAATTCACAGATTTTCACAGATTTTCCGGGTGAAGAGTGGTGAAGAGTGGCGCGCAACTCTTCACCCGTGCAAATTCCTTAGCTACAGATATTTACATCCTTTCGGTGAAGGATGAAGAGTGTTTTTGAAAGTGGCTTGCTGTTCCGACGGATTTGCAATCCGTCGTATAAAAAGGTTCGACCTATCAAACCTGGGGATTTGCAATCCCCCCCTATCGGAAACGATTTACATCTTTTTATTTACTCGATTGCGTTTAACCCTGTTCAAGTATTTTCTTGTCTGTCAAGAAATCTAAGAGTCCAACAGTCAATACTCCAAGTTCGTCCTCCTTGCGATGGATGTCATCACCAACAATAACAATCTTACGGAAGTGGTCATTGATTGACAATAACGGGCGTCGCTCTTGTTGTTCCTTCTCTGGCGTCGGCATGTGGAAAGCCGACTGGATATACACTCTGTATGGAGGACGGTTTACCACAAAATCAACCTCCAACTGCTTTCTGATAAACTTGCCGTTCTCATCCTTACCACCAAGTTCAACCAATCCTACGTCCACATTATATCCACGACTACGAAGCTCATTATAGATAATATTTTCCATAATATGCGTTTCCTCTTGTTGCCGATAGTTGAGAATGGCTGCACGAATGCCTATGTCTGCAAAATAGTATTTCGTCTCAGTACCGATATATTTTCTGCCTTTCACATCATAACGTAAGGCCTCTTCTATCAAGAAAGAGTCTTTCAGATAGTCAATATATTGTTTTATGGTGTCTCTTTTTATGGTTATCCCTTGTGCAGATTGAAAGGTATTGGCTATTCTCGTTGGATTGGTTGATGAACCAATGCCTGAGGCAAGCACACGTACCAGCTCCTTCATTCCCTCAGGATTACGCAGATGGTTGCGCTCAATTACGTCACGCAGATAGGTGGTTTCATACAGACTACGCAAATAGTCAGTTTTCTTTTCTTCCGTTTCAAGCAAAGCTACCTGTGGAAGTCCGCCAAAGGTATAGTAATCCAGCCATGCTTTACGGATATCGCCACCAATGCCTTTGAAGTATTCGTCAAAGGTGAGAGGCCAAATGCGTATCTCGTCACCTCTGCCACGGAACTCTGTCACAACATCACTTGACAGAAAGCGAGAGTTTGAGCCTGACACATACACATCTACATTCCTCATGTGTGTCAAGCTAAGAATTACCTCTACAAATTCTTCTACCAGCTGCACCTCGTCCAAGACTATATAATAAGGATTACCATCATCCACTACCTTTGAGTCTATATAGTCGAGCAAGGCATCAGGCTTTCTCAACCGCCTGTTTCGGAAATCATCAAGTTGTATCTCAATGATGTGACTATCAGTCACCCCATGTTCCAAAAGCCAGGTATGCCAGATGTCAAACAGCAGGAAAGACTTTCCACATCGTCTGACACCTGTTATAATCTTCACAAGACCGTTTCCACGTCCTGCGATAAGTTCATCCAAGTATTTCTTACGTTCAAATATCATATTAGAGTACTATTTTTGATATTGGTATCACATTTTACACCGCAAATAAAGTTATCGTATGTCAATGAATTTATATCTACTATCATAACTTATCGGATTTTAAATTTTATGGTGGTGAGTAAATCATTCCACCTCTATTATTATAATTTTCCTTTATTTGCTGTGCAAAAGTAAGATTTTTCTGTGGATAAACAAAAATAAATTGCATTTTTCTGATGCATGATACTATATTTTCTCTTATTAAGTATCAAATTACATCTTTTTAATTGCCAAAAATGGAGCTTCGCTTACGGAATTTCAAACATTGCCCGATCTTACGGGTGAAGGGTGGGTGAAGAGTGGTGAAGAGTCGAGCGCAACTCTTCACCCGTGCAAATTCCTTAGCTACAGATATTTATACCTTTCTGGTGAAGAGTGAAGAGTGTTTTTGAAGCTGTACGGGCAAAGTTTTTCGGGAAAAGTTTTGGAGATTAGGAGATAAAGTATTATCTTTGCCATCAGATTCAAAAACGAATAATCAAACTGAGTTATGA
>OGJV01000457.1_pt1 | contig 23896 bp, 8 predicted proteins | sample 1572271 | NCBI WGS metagenome assembly OGJV01 (sample SAMEA2582107, study PRJEB24529) | metagenome | biome: Human gut stool | place: China | collected 2011
GCAAACTGTTGGTTTCAGCCACTCACCCACCTCTCCAGTGGTTCGCTTTTGCGAGTGCAAAGATATATCAGATATTTCAGTCTGCCAAATTTTTTGGGATGTTTTTTTGCGGTTATTTTTCACAATATATGCAAGTCGTTGTCTGTCAGCGGTGGTTGCGGAACGTTGTGGTTGCGGAGTTTTGCAATGCGGCAAATTTTAAGTATGTTTGCATATGCATCTCGGCAGAGCAGGCCCAATCAAGTATGGATGCTTTGCGCTCGATTTGCACTGTCTTATGGTGAAAAATAAGGATATGGGAGAAACTGCGATATCATTGGTGGAGTTCAATCGGCGCATCGGCGGCTTGCTGCACGATGCGTCGGTGCAGCGGTGCTGGGTTGTGGCTGAGACAAGCGACGTGCGTCAGAGCGGCGGTCACTGCTATCTTGAGTTGGTGCAGAAGGATGCACAGACGGGGCAGACGCTTGCCCGTATGCGTGGAATTGTCTGGGCGAGTGTGTATGCCCGTCTGCGTTGTGAGTTTGAGAGAGCCACGGGGCAGCCGTTTGCGTCGGGAATGAATGTGATGGTTGAGGTCAGTGCCAATTTCCATGAGCAGTACGGGCTGTCGGTGGTGATAACCGGCATCAATCCCACTTATACGCTCGGCGACATGGCCCGTCAGCGCCTGGAGATACTCAACCGGCTGAGGAGCGAGGGCATAATTGATATGAACAAGCAGTTGCCGTGGGCCGACGTCGCTCAGCGTGTCGCTGTGATTTCTGCCGCTGGCGCTGCTGGATATGGCGATTTTATGAATCAGCTTCACAACAACCCGTCGGGCATCAAGTTCTACACGTGTCTTTTCCCGGCGGTGATGCAGGGGCAGAGCACGGTGACGTCGGTCATCGCCGCTTTGGAGCGCATCAACGACTATGCCGATCTTTTCGACTGTGTGGTGATAATCCGTGGTGGCGGCTCGACGAGCGATTTGAATTCGTTCGACAACTATGACCTTGCTGCCAACGTAGCGCAGTTTCCGTTGCCGGTGATATGCGGCATCGGGCACGACCGCGACAATACGGTGGTCGACTCGGTGGCGTCGGTGAGGGTGAAGACGCCCACGGCTGCCGCAGAATGGCTGCTCGATCGCGCGCAGTCGGCTCTCGACCATGTCAACGCACTCACAGATATGGTGGTCGACTCTGCCACGCAGATGCTTTCAGGCGCGCGTCAGCAGCTGGCATATTTCACAAGCGGCATTCCGTTGATGGCCGACAACATCGTGGTGCGCCACCGCGCCTGTCTTCAGCAGATTGCCGCGGCGATACCTGTTGTCGCTGCCCGGCGCTTTGACGGAGCCGGCAAGGATTTGGCGTTTGCCTCACAACGGGTGGCAATGGCGGCACGGCAGTGTGTGGCTAACGAGCGGCAGCGCGTGACGGGGCTTGAGAAGCAGGTCGAGCTGCTGTCGCCCGACCGCGTGTTGCGCCGTGGCTATTCGCTGACGCTTCGCGACGGACATGTGGTCACCTCTGCCTCGTCGCTCCGTGCCGGCGACAGTCTCGTCACCCGCTTTGCCGACGGCGAGCGAACGTCGGTGGTGGAGTGAGGCAGTGCTATCTCCTGGGCGCACGGGGTTATCTGACGATGACTTTGGTGGTGCCGAAGATGTAGAGCCCGGGCTGGAAGTCGCTGTATGTGGCAATGCCGGGCTGCACGTCAAGGATGCGGTAGAGTTGACCCGCTACCGTTACCACATTCAGTCTTGTTGCCATTGTGCTCTCGATGCGCACGCGCTGGTTGCCGATTGCGCGGACGGTTATATGGTCTTCTGTCTGTGTGTCATCCTCGTTCTCTTCCATGTCGGGCATAATGTTGTCGGCATTCTGTTCGGCGATGTTGATCACCGAAGTGTAGTCGTAACGGGCGTTTGACCTCGTTGCCGTCGGCGACATATATGTGCGGAACGGCGTCACTGTCGACAGCGATGAAGCATCGTCGAAAGCCGTGCCGCTGTCGTTCATTCCATACACATTGCCGTTGCTCACATTGATGGCGGAGAAAGTGCCGAGGTGAGAGTATTTTCCGCCTACCATAGTTGCCATACCTTTTGTGATTGGGATTGTTATTGCGCCGTACGACGTGTCGCCGGTGTGGTTGTCGCCGTAGGCGTTGAATGTCACGGTCTGAGCGTCTTCCCAAGCCCCGAAAATATCGTTGTAGAACGCACTTGAGAGGTCGAACTCATAGTAGCGCGCACCAGGGAAGCGCACGATGTAGGGCACTTCGCCTGCAAGACGCAGGTAGTCGGGGTAATTGTGTGACGTCGCATAGTACGGGTTGGCATACTGGTTGTAGAGCTTGTCGGCGTAGTTGTCGACGAAGAACGTATTTGCGAAAGTGTAGGAAACACCATTTGTCAAGGCATTGCCCGAAGCGTCGGTAGGGGAGAACAAGGCTGCGCCAGGACGCTGGAACACTGCCGACGGAACGTTGCCCTCTGAGGCAATCGATGTCAGTCCGCGTAGCCAATATTCATGGTGTAGCGAGTGGATGTTCTGACTTGGGTTGTCGGTTTCCGCGTCCGACGGGGAGCCGTAGAAATGCGTTATCTCTCCGTTGAGCGATGCGGCGACCTTGTCGACGGTGAACGGCAGGCAGATGCCTTCCCATGCGCCTTTGCTGTCCTCGGCATAGTACATTGGTCTGCGCACATACCATGCGCGGTCGTTGACGTTGAACGCAATCGGCACGCAGAGATTGTTGTTGTTGCAAGTCTCTCCATCTCCGTTCTCGTTGTCGGGAGTGCGCTCCACGAGGTGTAACAGAGTGGTGCTGTAGCCGTCGATGCCTTTTGTTATATGGTGTCCGCTTATCAAAGCCTCTCTTGTAGTCTCGTTGTAGTTGAGAGCTTTTTCCACCACGTCGTAAGCCTCGTTGCCTGTTGCCTCGTCATTATCGGCGGTGTAGACAAGGAGATTCTGCGTGATGCCTGCGTCCTCTTTCACAACGAAGTCGTTGAAACGACTGGCGTTGTCGTCCATAGGAGGGTAGAAGATGCCACCGACTGTTTCCGTCGCTGCAGGAAGGTCGTGCAGGCAAGTGAAGTCGACAGCCGTGGTCGCGGAATCGTGCACGTAGGTGCTCATAGTGATTGAGCCATTGTTGTAGGCGTTGTAGTAGAACGCGTCGAGCGTCGTATCGCCGTAGTAGGCTGCTGTGCGGTACACGCGGTTGCTCATATAGCTGTTCTGGTGCGAAGCGATATCGCGTGGGTAGTTGTCGGGGTTGTGCTGAAGCGACTGTCCCCAGAAGAGGAAGTCGTTCATAAGTTCAGTGCCGCTGTTGTTGGCGTTGAACAGAGGCGTGTAGACAACAGGCGTCGGGATGCTGCCGTCGGCGTTGTATTTTACGCGCGGCGCGTCGAGCGGGTGCGTCTTGTCGTGACGGGTCTCCACCTGTTCGTAGTTGGGGATGTCGCCACCCTTGCCGATACGCAGATATGTGATGCCGGTGTTGTTGCCGGTGATGGCATCCGTGCGGCACGCATACTGATAGTCGCCGTTGGCATAGTAGGCTGACACGTATTTCAGAATCTCATTGTCGGCGTTAGCCTCAGTGCTTGATGTTGTCGGCTCGGCGCGGTGGCGAGCGCGTAGATAGTACTCGTTGAGGTCGTATGCCACCCGTCCACTACGGAAATCCTCCGTGGTGTATCCCTCGTATGGAGAGCCATCCCAGCGATAGACAACAGGCGTCGATCCGCTTTTACCCGATGCCGGCGCATACTCGAAGCAGCAGTGGTAGTTTCCGATTTTGCCGTCGGCAGTCAAGTTGGATATTTTTCCGGAAGCAAGTCCGAGGTTATATATGTTGCCAGAACTTTCGATGCTGTTGAAAAGAGATTTTCCCGAAGGGATGCCGCTGATCACGTGACCGTCGCCATGCAGGATTCCCGCGAAGTCGGAAATGTAGTATCCGCCCTTGTCGGTTGCTTCCAGAGCAATGTCGTTCTGCAGGAAGAACTGAGCTTTTGCGCCATAGCGCGGAGCGTTGCTGTCAGTTCCGATAGAGTCGACGAAAGCGACAAATGCAGAGAGGTCGCTCTTGTCGGAAATGTAGATTCGCGGTTCCGGCAACGGGTCTGATTCCGTAGTGTCAAGGCTTTCCTCATTGACGCGGGTTATCGCCTCGGCAAGATGCAGGTTTATACCAGCCTTGTGGGGATCCATGCGGTGGTAGTTGTGCACGACAAACTTGTCGGCGTCGTGCATGTCCACCTCCAGGATGTCGTTGAGTCCCGTTATCGAGACACCGAGTTGTATTCCGTAGCCGTTCATATAGTAATAAGCAGGGACGTCGAGAAGGTCGTCGGTCTTGTCGTAGTGACAGCCCGCAAACAGACCTTTGCCATTTTCATCGGCTTGGTTGAAAGTGTCGTAGCCTGTTGCCACGTTGTTGCTGATATTTTCTTTGGTCCACGGCGTGGTGTCTTTAAACTCCCACTTGCCGTCGGCTCCCATTTGCCGCTTTCCGATGCGCCAGTAGTAGCCGTTGACCGCAAACGACTGGTCTGCGCTGACCACGATGTTGTCTTTGGTAACGCGCACCATCTCGCCCGGCAGCGCGCAGTTTCCGATAGTGATTTGTCCGCTGACGGTTGGCCCCTGCACATATTCGATTGTCAGATATATTGTGTAGGTGTATTCGCGCTGAACGTAGTATATCGTAGGGTTGCTCTCGTCGATTGTGACGTCGGAGATGTTGTCCACCTTTTCATACGTTTTGTTGGCAGTGTCGTAGGTGAACAGGCTCTCGATCTTCACAAACTCTTCGGTCTGAGGTTGGTAGTAGGTGTTGTTGGCATCGAGGTTGCCCGATTCCACCAGCTCGTAGCCAGACTCGGTCTTCTTGTAGAATTTACCTGTGTTGGTGTATATCGGCTTGTTGTAGGTCTCACTGACATATTCCTCGTAGGCTGGCGCCTTCAGCACGAGCGTTGCCATACTCTTTCTGCCGAGGTGCTTGTCGAAGTAGTCGGGCTCAACGTAGTTTGTGTTGTCGACCATGTCCACCAGACGGAACGAAATCTTGGCATCCTCCTTCAGCCCCGCAGGCAGCGAGTTGTTGAAAAGGGTGGCTTCGTCGTCGCCCTTTTCTCTCATCGACAGCAGTGCGGCAAAGCCTTTCGACGCCTTGTCGGGATCGTCGATGGAGGTTGCGCCTGAGAAGTTGTTGCTCTCCGCGCCGCCGACATATAGTTTGTAGCCTCCGGCAACTGCGTCGGAATAGTATGTCTTGTCGGTTTCGTTGGTCTCGGTTCCTGTGAGATAGTTTCGATATTCCAGGTCGCTTGAGTATTGGCTCTTGTCGTCGGGATGGCCGCTGCGCATCTTCCAGTTGAAGATGCTTATAGGCTGGGTGCTCTTCAATCCGGCGAGAACGGTGAGTCCGTCCTTGTTGTCGCTGTCGAATTCGATCGGATTCTCTTTCGACGACTTGAACGTGTATCCTGAGATGTTGACATTGTAGTAATAATGGAATCCGGTGACATACCAATAGTGAACCTTCACGTCGTCGACCGTCTTGTCCGATCCGGGCGCGGTGATGGCATGGTATCCTGTCGGGAAACAGTCGTCGACGATGTATCGGCCCTTGTGGTATGGGAACACAAAGTTGCCGGTGGTCTCGAGGAAGTCCTCCTCGTGGGAGTCGCCGTCATGCCGCTTGTGATTGTTGTCGGCATACACATAGCCTCCGCCCTCATCCTCGCGTACGTTGATAAGGTTCATTTCCACAACGCCGTAGATTGGGCCGTACAGTTTGTTTTCCACCACTTTTTTACGGTCGGAGTCGTATGTTTCATGACAAAGTTGAATCTTCATTGCGTATCCCGAAGCGATGCCGATCATGTTCATTGCCGTTCCGTCGTTTCGTTTCTGGAACTCTCCGAACGGATCCTCGGCGTTTTCCTTGTCCTTGTTGGCGTTATAGTCGTCGATGTAGTGCTGCTTGACGCCCTGGTACGACATGCCGGCAAAGGCAGTGTCGTCGGTAGAGGCGGCGGCAAGCTGACCGTTGCGGTTGCGCCACATCCCGGTGTTGAAATCCACATTCGACTTTATTGCGCTTACATAGAGGATATTGTTTGAGAATCCCATGTAATTGCGGGCTTTCGTGCTGTATCTGAAGTCCGTGTTGTTGTCGGGCTTCGCTTCCAGATTTCCATTGCTGTCAAATCGGATGTCGTTTGCCACCATCTTGATTTCTCCGACACGGGCGATGGAGTAGGGCGTCTTGTTGACATCGTTAACCGTATAGTCGCGGGCGCCGAGCAGAGAGAAGCAGTTGTCCTCCAGACGGATGATGTCGAGCCGCTGGAATGTGTTCAGAATCTTTGGATTGTCGATGGTGTGTCCGGCAAATCCATATCCTGTCAGGTCGGCGCTGCGGAAACCCTGGGCATACGACAGGTGTCCGTCGCCGAAGATGCCGCCCTCGCTGTCGTATTCGTAGAACTCATTTTCTCTGATTCCCTCAAGTCCCGACGGCGGCGTTGCGCCCGATTTGAAGAAATATTTGTCCTGCAGCGAGATGTAGCGGTATGAGTATATGCCGTTGGCGGCATCGGCGTCGCTGGCATAGTGCTTGTAGTAATAGCCGTATAGGTCGGTGCCGTCGGGCAGTTGCACCGGTCTGATGTCTTGGTGGGAGATGGTGATATGTTCACTGTCCTTGTTGTCGCCGACAAGCACAAGCGTGTTGCCGCAGAATCCAGCCGTAGAGCCGCCGGGCAACAAGTTAAGATCATCGCCGTTGCCGTTGGCGATTATGGCATAGTCGAGATTGTATTTGTCGGTTAGTTTCAGCACGGTTGTGTTGTTGGCTAATACCGAGCCTTGAGCCACCGAATATCCGCCGCCATAGACAGCCTCGTCAATGGTGATGTTGACGTTTTCCCAGCCCACCGACGGCGCGGCGGAAACTATCTTCTTGAAGTAGTGGGCGCGGTTTGCGTCGGTAATCGTGTCGCGCATGCCGTTGCCGTTGTCGATAGCCACGATGTCTTCGTAGACGCCCTGCGATATCCACTCGTCATTAAGCAGATATATGTGCTGCTTGATGGCAGGTGTCTTTTCCTTTCCGTTGTCGTTCTCAACTCCAAGATTCTTCCGGTCGGCGCGTTTAAGCTCATATCTGCCTCGGACATGGTTTTGGCGGTTGGTCGAGTAGTAGGTTGGATATCCCACAATCACCTGAGTGGAGCCATACACATAGCCCGAATACGAGCCGCCCGTGACGGCGCGGAATATGTGGCCGTTGAGCATCTTGATAGTCGAGTAGCCCACCACGTTGCCCTGCTGGCCTCCGCCGTAGATGAAGTTGGCAGAGACGCCCAGACCTTCCGGATTGGTGTCGGGGTCGACCACGCCGCAAGGCAGAAACTTGTTGCCGTCCATTTTTGGCTCGGAGCATTTCACCGATTCGCCGATTGTCACGTTTGCGATTCCGTATACGAAGCTTTCCATACCGTATCCGGCACCGTAAACGTTGAGTGCGGAATATTCGGCAGCCTTGACCAGCAGCTCGTTCGACTTCTCCAGCTTGTCTCTGTCCTTTCCCGCCAGCATGTCGCTCTGCAGGTTTATGCAGACGTCGCCGACGATTGTTCCGCTCTTGAAGCATCCGCCATACACATTTCCGCCGACGTATGCGCCGTTTTTCTCTTTAGGCATAAATTTGTTGCGGATGTTGAGTTTGATGAACGGATATTCAGAGTCGGCATCGCCGAGCAGATATCCGCCCCTGTGCTTGGCCTTGCCTTTGTAGTCGTAGTTGGTATTGTTGCATCCGCCCACAATCTTGTCGGTTATGGTCAGCCCTTCCGGAAATGTGTATTCAAGCACATTTCCTATTTTGCCGCTTGTCTTCGGCATAACGTTCATATTACCGCGGTTTCCTCCGCAACAGAACGTGCCTATGATGCAGTTTGTCAGTCCTTCTCCAGTCTCGCTGCCGTTCCATTTGAGCGAGCCTTGTATGTCGGTCTCCACCGGTTGGAAGTAGAGGTCGAGTAGGTGCGGATACACAATCGGACGTTTGCTTTTTTCCGTTGGTAGATACACTGTGTTGATGTTTGCGTTTTCGGAGTCGTTGATCCAGTCGATAGGCTCAGCAAGATCCAGCTCCTGGGTGTAGTCGTAGATGTCGCCGTTCAGCTTCTGGAACATATTCATGAAGTCGTTGTCCTCCGACGTCACAAACAGCTCCTCGCCGTTGCATCCCATGAACACGCCGCCGATACGTACGTGGCTTCCTATGTTGACGCTGATGTCGCCGACAGACTTGTCGGCATCTTCCGAAGCCCCGTAGGCAAGCATCTTCAGCACGGTTGCGGAGTTGCCGCCGCCATACACGTTTCCGTCGATGCGTACCGTGTCGGATGTAGACACACCATGGATGTTGATGCTCACTTTGTTGGTCAGCGGACGCCATGAGTTGATGTTCACCATCTTCACCGCGTCGCTTGTGGCTTTTAACTGCGTCATGTTCTCGCGCATAGGCACGGTGTAGACCAACGGCACCGTCTCGGAGTCGGGGTCGTTGGGATTGATGGGATAATACTCGTTGACCGTCACATTCTTGTTTCCGTTTCGGTCGGTGGCATACAGGTAGTTTCCGTTGCCTGCGCCATACACGTTGCCAAACAGATGGCCGCCGTAGATGTTGATGGTGGTTCCTGTGCCGCCGTTGTCCATGAAGTAGCCATTCTTGTTCAGTCCCACGTTGACATATCCCGACACGTCGTTGCCGCCATACACGTTGCCATGAATGAAAATGTCGGCATTGCTGTAGGTATGGGGACTTGTAGCCGGCTTGTTGTCGCCAATTCTCACAGTCGTGCTCTTAAGCACATCGCCCATAAATCCGCCTCCGAAAATGTCGTGGCAGTCGATGGCCTTCAGCTCCACGTCGGTTGAGTTGACTGAACTGTAGGTGCCTCCTCCGAACACACGACGGCAGAACACGCCACCGGAGCCCACGATGTGCGTGTCGCCGAACACTTTGCCTGAATATCCGCCACCGATGATGTCCATCACCGAGTAGCCGTTGAAAAAGTGCTTGTATTCCTCGCCTTTCACGATGTCGATGCCTTCGAGGATGCTTCCTCGTCCTTCCATTTCCACGTTCACATACGTGTCGCCCATCACGATGGCATTTTCACCGAATCCTCCGCCGAACACGCTGAATTGCGGTGTGCCGATTTTTTCGTAGATTTCTTTCCACTCAATGCTTTCAAAGAAATTCTTGCCGGTGTCACGTCCAGCCACCATTTCTGTGCTGTTGTAAAGGAGTCCCTTTGTCATGGTGATATAGGAGTTGTTGCCCACAACGGATGCTATTTTTCCGCCTCCGTAGATATTGTGGTTCACTTTGAACTTACGTGCTTTAGGGTCGTACTGCGGAGAGTAAATCGTTCCGTCTACGATGCTGGCAGGACTCCATGTGCGTGCCTGCACGTTCCATAATGCATGTGCCTGCACTTTGCCTCCAAGAATCAGCAGGTTGGTGTTGCCGGTTACGTCGGCAGATGTCACCGCCACGCTTTCGCTGCCATTCTCAGTAACGGTTTCGACGCTTCCCAGACCACCTCCGTGAGCGCTTTTTCCTAACCATCCGTCGTAGATTGTCAGCAGGGTGTTGCCATACACAGTGCCGTTCTGGCAGCCGCCAAAGAAGTCTTCCATGAGAGTGGGGTAGGTATCGTTGTCAACGTCGGGATGCACCATGTTGGCGTCATCGCTTGGAGAGAGATATTCTTTCGTTGTGTCGTCCCAATAGGGGTAGTGCATCACCGGGCGGTCGAGGATGAGACACGAGTTGCCGTAAACACCTCCGAGACTCTTGCTGTCGGCACACTCAGTGACAACACGCCCCCTGCCGCCAGCAAACACCTGCGACATCAATGATCCTCCACGGATGTTTACGAGAGTGGTGCGGTTTGTCGGGGATAGATAGTTGTCGCGGGTGAACACCGCAGCGTCGGCTTTTTTGCTGCCTACATTCGCCAAATCGCCGCCGCCGTAGACTCTGCCGAATATCAATGTGCGTTCAATCAGTCCGAGTCCATTATGGAATTTGTACATTTTGCCATAGATGTGCACTTCGGTTTTCTCTACATGCGCCATGTCCGGGAAATCGATGAAAACGCCGTTTCTTTTTACCGATTCCACACCGGAGCCTCCTCCGTAGACACTATGATTGACATCGCCTCCCTTGATGAAAACCATTGATTTGCCTTTTACCGAACCGAAGTCATAGCCGCTTCCGCTGGAGAAGTCGCCATAGGGCAGCGCTCCCAAACCAGCACCAAAGATGTCGTGGCAGCCAAGTTGACAGTCGGTTTCCACATAAGTGTCGCCCGTTACATATCCGGCATAGCCGCCGCCATGAATCTGAAGCAGCACGAGTCCGGGCACACCGATTTTCCATGCAAAGCGGCTGATATGATAGCGGCGGAATACGCCTGGATCGTTCTCGCCGCCATCATAGCTGCCGAAATAGAGTTTCTTGTCTTCTTTCGACAACTTGAGATAGTCGTCGTAGATATCTTTTTCAAGGTCGAGATATGTTTTATAGTCCTTGTTTTGATAGAGATAGCGGTATTTTATGCCGTCGATTGTTATTATGCCGTCGTCGTCAAGTTTTGCTCCAGGCTGCGCATAGACTTCGGTTTTTCCAACGGATGTGTTGACACCATACCCCGCGCCGAACAACGAGAACGAGGGGTGTTCAACGTGAATGCTGTTCAGGAACCAGCAGAGCCCCTGTACAGTGGTGTTTTCAAACATACTTATGGTTTTCCCCTTTGAGTCCTTTATGTCGTCGAGGGGGGAGTGGTTGATTATAACGACAGTCTTGCCGGTGTTGGCAACAGAGGCTGAGCCGACATGGCAAGCCCGGTTTCCTCCGCCGAAGATGTTGTAGGTGGTGGAGAAGGTGAATCTGTCCAGATCGAAGAATTTCTTGGTATTCTCATTGTTTCTGATTCGATTGATGGCCTCCTGCGCAAGCGGGTCGCCGATGTTGTCGAGCGACGGTGCTTCGTTGATAGCATAGGCAATCCGTCGGAATTCGTTATTGTCGTTGCAGATAGGGCTGCTGTCAGACTCGGCGTCCAGCCATGAGGTAATGTTGCCGTTGATGTCGGCTTTGCGGTTCCACATCCAAGAGCCTCCGTCAAATTGCACTTTCGTGTTGCCAAGAATATTGGCATAAGTGCCGGTGTCGGCTACGTCCTTCTTGCCAAGCACCTCGTCGACTGCAGTCAGCTCGTTGTCGATGTCAATGTCGCCGTATCCTCCGCCATATACATTGCCGCCCATCATTCCGCCCTCGATGTGCACAAAAGTGTTGCCGTCGACCGTTCCGTATTCGCAACCGCCGTAGATGTCGCCCCAAACGCATGGCACCACATTGTCGGTGCCGCTGTCAACGCCCGGATTGCTGTTGACGATATGCACAATGGTGTTGCCGTTGATGCGGCCGATGTTGTAGTATTGGTTGGCTTCAGCCTTTTTGCAGCCCACACCTCCGCCATACACGTTTCCAAAAATGTTGCCGCCGCGGATGTTGACAAACGAGCGGTAGCCCTCAGCCTTGTAGCTTAAGAACGTGCCGTCGGCTTGGTTGAGCGTCGAAGCGCTTGTCAGCAAGTCGGGCGAGTAGTAGTCGGAAGGTTTCATCTCTTGGAAAATGCCCACATTGGCATTGTCGCCGCCGCCGTACACGTTGCCGTAGATGTTGGCGTCGTCGGCAACCTCCACCATGGTTGTGCCGATGACACGCGCCACGGTTATGAAGTGGGTTGAAGAGGCTGTCTCGGGCTCCAGTCCGGCACTTCCTCCAAACACGTCGCCATGGGTGAATGCTCCGCACATATATACCTCCGTGTTGCCGCCAATCTGACCTGTGGTGTTGTCCTCGGTTGACGCAATGTCGCCGAAGCCGCCGCCAAACACACGGCGGATAAACGTTTTTCCGTCGACAGTGACTTTGGTGTTGCCAGCCACAGTGCCGGCATATCCGCCGCCCAACACAGCCCATACGGTGAAGTTGGGCACTCCCATCGAAAGGTCGAGAGAAGGAGCGTTGGGGCCGTATTTTCCATAGTCGCCGTCAACGTTGACGGTTACATCGGTGCTGCCAACGGTCGTCAGCCGTCCGTATCCGCCGCCGAAGACGCTGAAGTGAGGATTCTCGTTGTCGGTGTACGACTGTTTCCATTCGTCGGTTATCAGCAGTTCGTAAGGCGTCATGCCTTTCTGCATCATCACGGTGGCAAGGCCGGTGCCGTCGGCAGGGGTTGTTGTCACATTGCCGTCGGCGTCTTTGTATGTGCCCACGTTGCAGGCAAGATTGCCGCCGCCATAGATGTTGTGGGGATTCAGGAACTTGCCGTTGGCATAGAATTTTGATTTTTCGTATACAGTGTCCTCCGTGGCAGGCTCGTCGCCGGCGTTGTCGATGTCGGGGTCCCAGATGTAGAATATGTTTTCAACCGGATCCCACATCTTGAACCATATCACATTAATCGAGAAGCTGTCGTCAATCGGACCGTGGCCTGCGCTTTGTGTGCCGCCCTCGTCCTGCGCCAGGGTCACGTTGGTGTTGCCGAGCACGTCGGCTGAAGTGACCGTGCCGTCGGTGATGTCGCCGTTTCCGCCTCCGAACACCTCTCCGGCGATGTTTCCGGCATAAATGTTGACATACGTGTCGTTGGCAACCTGAGCAAGATTGCCGCCTCCGAAGATGTCGCCGTAAATGAAAGGAGCCTGCTGTGTGCTGCCCGCGAACGACACGTTGGCGTTGCCGGCAACCAGACCCACCAGCTCAGGATGCTGCGTGAAGCCGTCGCCGGCGGCAAACGCTTGCGAGGCAGGGCGCAGACGGCGTCCGTTGCCGCCGGCAAACACAGAGCCGCGGATGTCGGCGCTGTCGCCGATGACAACGTTTGTGGCGTTGCCGTCAAACTCAACAATCGCCATGTCGCCTCCGCCATAGATGTTTTTGTAGAAAGTGCCGCCCATAATGTTCACGCTCGACTGTCCGTATATGCGTGCCATGTCGGAAAGCGTCTCTACGTTGGATGTGCCCATCTCCTTGGCGTCGGCCACACCGTATCCGCCTCCGAATACCGGACAGTGGAAAATGCCGCCATTGATGTTGAGCTCCACGTTGCCATAGGTCTTGCCAAGAGCTTTGTAGTCGCCGGAATTGCCGCCGTAGGGGTTCTGCGAATAGAAAAAGTCAGTGCCTCGTCCGCCGGCGAATACGCCGTTCTTGCAGTGAAACTCTCCACCGTTGATGGTGAGCGACGCCACAGTCGCCCCGGTTTTTCCGTACACGTTGCCACCGCAACTGTTTGGCGTGGCAGCCGTGCTCGACCACAAGCCTTTGCTCATGAATCCGCTTCCTCCGCCATAAATGCCGTCGATAGGCTCTGTCGTTGAGCCGAACTCTCCACCGTTGATCACAATCTTGGTGCTTGTGTTGGTTGGGTCGACATAGGTGAACGACTCGAAATCGTCGTTGTTGTAGCATCGATACGTCACCAGGCGGTCCTTTGCAACGGCATACGGACCGTAGAGCATAACGTCGCCCGAAGCATTCCAGTAGGCAATGCTTTTATCGGGAGTGTGGCTGTCGGCGATGTCGTCGCCTTCACCGATGCCGTTCATACCGCCTGCGCCCGCACCGTAGATTCCGCAGAAGATGTTGTCTGTCTTCGTGTTGCCGGTAGGGAGAATTTCGAATAAGCCGCCGTTGATGGTTATTTTGCTGTAGCCATAGAACGGGTTGTTGACAATCACGTTGCCGGTGTGTCCACGACCGGTGCTGCCGCCATACAGCTCGGTGACAATTACACGGTTGTCAATCCATTCGTCGTTGTTGTGTTTTGAAGACGCCGGGTCGAGCAAGATGTTTGCACGTCCCATATAGGTGTTGTTTGGCACGTAGTAGTCAGTGCCGTTGTAGGGGAGGATGAAGTCGCGCTGCGCACCCAGCGAACCGTTTACGACACGCGCCACCTTTCCGCTTCTGATTATTATGTCGACATCCGCATACATGGCACCCTCGTGGCTTCCGGCGAGAATGATACCGGCATCGTAGTCGCTCTTGCGTTTGCTTGTCTCTCCCTTGATTTCCCTTTCCGGGTTGTGGGCATCGTTCCATTTGCGGTCGATGTCCATCTCGATTGTGCACTTTATGGGCTGATTGGGAGTTCCCATCACTCCATTGTAGTCCTTCTCGGAGGATGTCTGACGTCCGCCCGCGCTGATTGCGGAGTATAACCCGGACTTGATGGATATTTTGAAACCCTCCTTGCCGTGAGGCATCGACTGCTCGAAAGCCTCGATTCTCTCTTTTCTGTCCAACGGATAGAAACGGCCGTCGTTGTTGAAACCGCCGAAGATGTGGAATGCAGTGGTCACAGCGCCGTCGATGGTTCCGTAGTTAGGCGAGTTCTGCCCGAAACCGGTCATCTGTATGCCTTCGCCCATCTCAAGGTTATTGTATTGGCAGTAGATGATTTTGTAGAAATCACCGCCGTTGTTTGTGACAGGGTCGTTGTTGAATGTGATATACTCAAATCGGGTGTCGCCCCATATCGGCAGACCTCTTTCAGCACCCGAAATCTCGATGGTGCCTTTGTAGTCGGTGCCGTTCCATTCGCCTGTGATGGTGGCGTTGCGGAAAAGAGGGGACTCTCCCTTTGCTTTAGTCCATTCGTCAAGCTTCAGCATATTTTTGCCTCTGTTGTTGCTGGTTATGTTGAAGCCCGTGTATTGATTGTTGGTCACGTCGGCACCGCTTGTTCCCATCAGCACGATGATGTTTTCGTCCCAAGTACCCGTCTTGGCGAGCTTGCTGTAGGCGCCTTTCCACGTCTTCATCGCCTGTGTCGGGGAGTAGCCCCACTCCTCGTCGTCGTTGTCATCGCCCTGCGCGTAGGTTGTGCCGTTGATGCTCACCGCCTCAGGACATAGGTACACCACGATTGTCACTTTGATGTTTTTGCGGAAAATTATGTTGCCACCGCTCTTTACGGTAACAGTACAGTTGAACTGGTCCTTGTTGGTGGCAGTTTCCGGACGTACAAATTCGTTGGACGTTTCCGACAGCAAGGTTTCTTTGTCGTACCATTCGTATGTGATGTCGAGCCCGAGTTCGTCGTTTGTGAAATTCTCTTTCGTGTCGTTTTTCACATTTATGATGTATGTGCCCGGCTTAGTGTCGTAGTCGAGTTCGGCAGTGATGCCGATAGCCTCGACGAGTACGGTGTTGGTGCGCTGGCTGCCGTCGACGGTCATGGCGTAGACATACTGGGAGTAGGTTTGTCGAGGCAGGGTGAACGGGTTGCAGGCAGTGCTGTTTACCTTTTCACCCTCAGTGTTGTCGGTCGATGCATACCAGTTGTAGACATCGGAAGTGGTTTCTCCGTCTTCTGTTGTCACGGTGAGCACATCGCTTGTGCCGCGCTCCGCCTTCAGGGCAATCGAGCTGAAAGAGAACCGTTTGGAAGAGTTTGAATATAACCACGGCCTCTTGTCGAGGTTGTTTTGGTTGATGTACAGGCTGTTGAGCCCGGAAAACGTCTTTCCGAACGGCTCTCCTGTGGTTGCGTCGGTTGCCGAAATGTCTTTTTCAACGCCGTATTGGTTATAGGCGTAGGTGTCGGCAGCCTTGTTGGCAGGAGTTTAGTACCATGTGTCCTTCACCTTGCTTGCAAAGTTGTCGGCGGCTATAAACGCCATCACGCTGGCTTTTTTGCATTGGGTGGTGTTGGCGCTTGTCTTCAAGCCGGCACCGTGCACATAGATGTTTCTTGGCCATACGGCATAGCCTGTTTGGTTGGCAAGTTTGCTTGCCGCACCGAAACCGCATGAAATCGTCACTTGTCCTTCCACCCCGTTGAGAGCAGCGTTCTGGAACATATCGATTTCCGTGTCTGCTGAGATGTTGAATATTCTCAGACTCACGAAGTTGTTCAGATAGCCGGCTATACCTCCAATTCTGAATTTTGTCTTTGTCGTGTAACTTTCGTTGTTGTCGGATATTTTGGAATTGCGGATGACGATGTTGCTGAGTTCCGCGTTCTGGGTTATGTCGGCAACCACAATGCCCATCTTTACCGTGTAGTTGGCGTTGTTGAGAGGCGTGTGTGCCGCCTTCTTCTCTATTCTGGCATTGTCGATGATAAGGTTGGAGACAGACGCATACTCATTCTCGTTGTTGCCCTTGCCGTTGAGTCGGGAGAACAGACCCCACGAGGCTTCTTTTAGGTCGCTGAAAGTCCAGCAGATGAGCATGTTGCTAATGGAGCGTCCGTCGCCGTCAAACTTTCCGGCGAAGAAATGTCCGTCGGTAGCCTTCGCGATGCCTTGAGCCGTGCCGATAGAAGTCCACAATCCCTTGCTGAGGTCGATGTCCTTGGTGAGTTTGAAATATTTCTGAGAAAACATTTGTTGAGCTGTGCCATTGTTGACTTCATGCGCCAGTCTTGCCAATTCCATATCGTTGCTGATGAGGAAAGGCTTTTCCTTGGAGCCGTCGCCCTCGGAGCCGTCGGGATAGAGCTGGTAGCTGTCGGCATAGAAGTGGTTGCCGTCGTAGTCAACGCCATAGGCTTTCGGCTCGATGCTGAAAGCGATGGTCTGCGTGACATTGCCGGCAGACGTGATTGTCACCTCTCCGCTCTTGGTTTTGTTGGTCAGCGGCAGTGTGATGGTCTGTCCGCTGTTGGAAATGCCGTCGGTGACATTCTTGGAGTCCACTTTCCATGAGAAAGTGCTTCCTGCCGGGATGTCGGCGGAAACGATGGAATATGCGACAGTCCCGTTTTTGAAATCCCATGAGGCTTTGATGTCGTTGCTGCTTAATCCTTGAGCCATGGTCAGATTGACTCCGGCAATCAGAAGTATGAGCAGACAGGAAAAAACTCGTGATATGTTATGTGTTGAATATTTTCTCATTTTTCAAACACTTTATTGTCGTTATCTATTGTTAGTCTATCAATAATTGACCCGTATAGGCATCCTCGTCGGCAAGCACATACAGGTAGCGTGGCTGTATGAGGATGCGTATTGGGTTTATCATCGCAGTCTTGCCTGTTGTGAGGCTGCTGAAATTATCCTTGTTGATGGTTATTCCGGATGTTACGTTCTTTCGGGTGACGATGGTGGAACCGTCCTCCGCAATGAATTCCACGTCGTATTTGACGTTGATGACAGGCAGGAATTTGGCATCGGGTATGGTGTAGATGTCGGCACCCCATTGCGTGTAGCCGGCAGATGTGACAATGGCGGTCCGGGTGTTGTCGTCGTAGCCCGCGGAGCCGTAGCCTTTGTAGACAATAGGGAATGGCGTCTCTACAAACGACTGACGTTTGATGTCGCTCCATGTTATTGCAGAGGCAGACCAACTTTTTGATGTTGTATTCCAGACGTAGGAACGCGATATTGTGCACGATGTGGAGAAGCTGCCTGAAAGCGTAACGCTCTTGATGCGGAAGTGGCGGATGGCGTTCATCTTGGTGCCGAGCATGAAGAGCAGCCTGTAGCCGGTGAGAGTCTGGTCGAATTTCAGACTGACCGTTCCGCCACCGTTGCTATCGGAGATGGCTCCTTTGCTGCTCGGGACGGCGCAGATGATCGGCGCCGCCTTTGTGTCGTAGATTACCGGCACAGGGTTGCCGCCGTCGCTCATGGCGAACGGAAACGAGAGGGTATATGTGTTGTTGGCGGTGCGCAAAAGCGTTGCTCCGTCGTTGTATGGCATATATGCGAAGAAGTCGAACAACGAAGCCTTGGTGTATTCGGTCCAGCGCTTCTTTGTCGCAGTGTCCCAGCCGTATGTCGCCACGTTGTAGGTGGCAGTTTCATTGTTGAATATGGTGTTTGCAGCCGACGCATAGCGTTTCGGCATGTCGTAGTATCCGAACGTGCCCATCGTTGCGGGATGGCGCGTAGGGTCGTAAGCCTCGTAGGGGTTGGCGCGTGTCGCTGTTTTTTGCGGTTGCGCCGAGAATGAGATGTATCCGTGGTTGTCGGCTTGCTGTATGGGCATGTCGGAACCCTCGCATGCAGAAAGCGTTGCGAGAAGCGCGATAGCGGTTATTTTTGAGATATGTTTCATTCTTGTAGTCAATTCTTTTTACCAGTCTTCAGTGCCTGAGCCGTTGTTTTTTATGTCGGCACCGGGAAGCCATTGTTCCACCATCAAATCGTTGAAAGAGATGCTGTCGCCGGTGTCTGACAGTTTGAATATGTAAGTGTATTGGCAGCCTGCTTTCCACTGCATGTATTGCGCCGGCACTGTAGCCGACACCGTTTTTCCGCCAATGTTGATGGTTATGGTGTATGCTCCCTGTTCGTAGGGGATGTTGGCGAGCGGCGGCACGTAGTACCATTTATTGTAGAGAGTAGGGTCTTTGAGAATGTGTATCTGGTCGCCAGCCTCCTCGTAGGGAGTGGTGAGGACCAGGAGTCCAGACGCATCAGCCGCTTCCGACTTCGACATCGTGAGAGTAGGATATGTGCCTGTCGGAATGCCGGTGAGCGGATAGGCGGCGTCGATGGTGCCGCGGAGAGGGGTGTCGGCTTTTGCCGGGGTGTCGATGAAACGGCTGTCGCGGAACTTGATGTTGCTTATCGCAACGTTGGTCGTTCCGTCAGGATAGGTGAAGCGGAAGCGCACCTTTGCGATTATCGGCGCGAAAGTCAGAGTGACGCACGACCCGTATGCCGGCGATGTCGACGAAGGGGAGGCAAGCCAAAGGCGGCTTGCGTATGGTGTTGAAGTAGCGGTTGCTGCTTCAGAATATTCAAAATTAAAAGACAAGGTAGCGGTAGCGTTGTCGCCCGAACTGACCGAAGTCTTTACATCTGGATTGAAGGGACTGTATGCGAAAAAGCGGTAGCTCGTTGCCGAGTAGTCCCAATATTTTATTGTTTGCAGGGTGGCAGTTATAGGATTTTCAATGCCAGCATATTCCCAGTCGGCAGTGTTTGTCGTAGAGCTGCCGGCAGAGCCCTGATTGTATGACATTTTATATCCGTCCATCACAATTTGCGGCGATGACGGGTTCGGGGAGTTTGTTGTGGTTTTATATCCCCATGTGCGGAACGTCTGGAAGATAGTCTCGAGACCGTTGCCCGCTGCTTTTGTTTTTGCATCCTGCCAGTTGTTGTTTGTGCTGCTGAAGGCGATGCTTGTCTGAGTATTGTCCGGGTCGGGCACAATGGGTTCGTCCGGCGCTGATTGAGAGCAGGAGAATAGGAAAAGTCCCAACAGAGGAAATATTAGGATGCGATGATTCTGCATGTCTTCTTGTTTTTTTTAAAGACGGGCGGGGAAAATTCCCCGTCCGGCATACAAATGTGTCCGAGGCGTATGAAAATACACCTCAGACACAATGTTTTAGTCAAAATCCAAGGCGTGAGCCATGGAGAAAGAATTAGTTTTTGACAACTTTGACAATCTTGTATGACTTTTTGGTTCCATTGGTGTATTCAACAGCGTAGTATGTTTCTGTAGCCGGGGCGGTGACAACACCTGTCCACTTGAGAGCATTTACGGTGAGATTGGAGTCAGGACCTGCCGGAACAGAAGTTACGGTAGTGGCAACACCTGTTGTTTCTGTTACAACCATCGTCTTGCCTGCGTAGTCGGTAACAGTCCAAGTCTTGTCAGTAGCGTTGGGGGTTCCGTTCGCGAGAGCGTTGGCAACGCTTGCCTCGTTGATAGTCTGAGTGGCACCGGCTTCGAGAGTTACGGTGTACAATTTCTGAGGAGCTACGGTTTTTGCAGCGGTTTCGCCTGCAGCAGGAACATATACAGTTGCATAGATGTCGGTACCGTTAACATATTCGTTGCCGTTGGTAGTGACCTTGTTGTCTTTGTAGCCGTATGTAGTGAAGCTGTTGTCAGAAACAGTAGTGATTGTTTCCTGGAGACCGTTTGCCTCATCGTCAACAACAACAGCGTCGAAAGAAATGGCTGTCAAACCAGTGCTTGTGCCGCCGGTAGAACCGTTGGTGTCCTGAGAAATCTTGAAGATGTAAGTGTAGGCATAGCCCGACTTCCATTCAGTGTATTCGGCAGGAACGGTTGCAGTGGCACCCTTCACGTTGATTGTCTCGTTAGAACCGTCGACAGAAGTGAGCTTGTAGTCGATGCGCAGAGTGATGGCGCTTGCCGCACCTTCCGACGGAAGCACGTTCTGATAGCCGGCGCCGCAGTAAGAAGGTGTCGCTGCATTTTGGCTGAGGTAAGTTGTACCTGCAGAAATCGTGCCTTCGGCCTGGTTGTTGTAGTTGACAGCGCCGAATCCTTTATGATTCAATACGCCAGTCTCACCTGCAGTTGTTGATGCAGTGAATTTTACGTGAGCCTTGTTGTAGTCTTTCTTATCCTTGTTGACGATACCTGTTGTAGGGAAGTACACTGTCAATGTTCCGGAATTGTTGAATTTTCCGATGAGTGTACCTTCCGGGTTGGTTGTGGTGCTAGTAGCTTCGGTGTCGGTATAGAACTTCACGTCGCTGATCACATAACCTGGAACAATCTCGAAGAGAGCCATGCGTACCTTGCTGGCAAGGTGACGGAAACTCATTGATACAGAGGTCTTGTTGTAGTCTTTCTCTTCAACAGTCTTCATGTCGGAAATGTAGCACTCGCTGAGAGTGTTTACGTTGCCGGAGAGAGTGTAGGCGGCAGTGGCGAGATTGTCTTTGTCGACGTGTGTCGGAGTGGCGTATTCTGACGCCGCATCTTTTTTACCCATTGAGAAAGCTATGAAATCGTAGGATTTGCAAGAGTGGTCCCAATACTTGATGGTCTGCTGCGATGCTCCGCCCTGTGCGAGAGATGCGGCAGGTTTGGTGCCCTTTACGTTCATGTCTTGATTTACATATTCCCAACCAGCACGGTTTGACTCGGTAGAGAATGCTGAACCGTCTTTGAAGTTCACATTGTAGTGGTCGAAAGCGTACGTTTCGTTGTTGGCTGCGTCTGTCTTGTTGCCTTTGAAACCGACAACTACAAAGTTGTTGTCGAGAAGTCCTGCTGCAGTGACGCCTGACTCTGTGGCGCGTGTGATTTTGCCTGTGTCGCCACCGAAGTTGATTGCGGAGGTGGCAGCATTTTGTTCATTTCCCTGAATTTCTCCCAAGAAATCGTCGCTTGAGCAGCTGGCGAGAGCCAATGCCGAAGCGGCTGCGATAAAAAATTTGTTCATAAAATAAAAAAATTAAAATAGTTTGTATTGTTTATTATATTTGAATTACGTATTGATTACATGTCGAATATCCATTCTTTCTCTTCGTAGTCCTCCACCACGGCATCGAAGCCGGAGCCGCCGGAGCGGTTGGGTACCGGCACCTTGTCCATGTCGAGCTCCACCGTTATGACTCCTCCCCGGAACAGCCGTCGCGCCTGGTCGGTGACGTCGAACACGAACGTGGAGTCTTTGCCGTTGTAGAACTGCATTTTCACGTCAATATAGTGGCGGTTGTTAAGGTCGGCGTCCCTCACTTTCTGCAGCGATTCCAGATATGCTCGCGCGTCAAGCTTGCTCGGGTTTAGTTTCGGGATGCCGAAAGTAAGCACCTTTCCACCTATCACGTCGACCTTGTCGCCGTTCTTGTCGGCAACGTCCTGCTTCATCCGCATGAAGAAGTTCACTGTGATGGCGTCAGCCCCCGTCACGCCTGTGTTGAGGTTTACGGAGCGAGCCATGCCGCTTAGATTGGCGTTTCCCTCTACGGCTGTCACCTTTCTGCCGTTGTGGTCGTTGTTGCGCAGAATCACTTGTACCAAATAGATGTAGGTCACTGGCTGCAGCTCCATCTCGAGCTGCCGTACCCAGCAGTTGCGGTTCTCGTCGAACGTGAATCCGTCCAGATTCTTGTTTATCTCAATTCCTCCATGGTATCCGGCAAACAGCTCCTCCGGCTGATAGAAGGAGCGCGTGAACTGCGGCGAGTTGTAGAGCGCCGGGTATATTGTCTGTCCGGTGTAAGCCGTGACGTGGTCGTAGGTGGTGTTCTCATCAATGCGCACACTCTGTACCCCGTCGGGAGTGTTGATGTTGTTCCATGCAAGGATGTCCCAAAAGCCGAAATCGTATTTGGCTTGGACGTGGTTGCCTACAATCGAGTGCCTGTAAGGGGCATTGTGGGCACCGAACTGGACGTTGCCGGTGAAGTAGCGGCGCACCTCGAAGGCGTCAGGCTCTGTGTAGCCGATAGTGCCGAACATTTCCTCGTCGGTGTTGTCCCATCCGTAGATCCACTCCGCTTGCCAGTCGTATTCGGTGTCGTACTTGAAAATGTAGTTCCATATCACTTTCAGGTCGAGGTCGACAGTCGGGATTTCCATGTCGATGTCGGCGCCGCCCTGGTGGAGATGGAGCTTAGGCTCGCGCACGCACCCCGTTGCGACAAGGCATAACAATGCAAAACACATGACGACAGCCTTGTTGCAGGCTTTGCGGCTTGCATCAAGGATGATTCGTGATATGAGTTTTGTTATATTGCGCATTGTTGTTATGTTTTGTCTAATAGTTGATTGTCGTTTCTCGGTTTCTGAAACTTACGCCTTTCTTGTTGTTGCGTCTGTAGAGCAGGTCGTAGCTGAGCGTTATCTCCACTCTGGTAGGGCCAAGCCACGAGAAGCGGTGCTGCCTCTTTTGGAAATCCTTGGCATCGCCGTACCACTTGTAGTAATATTGCTCTTTGTCGGTGTCGGGGTCTACGGGGCATTTCCACTGATAGGGGTCGTAGTTGGTGCTGAGATATCCTGCCTGCAGTCCGAACTCCAGCTTCCAATGTCCGGAGCGACCTAACGGGACAACATAGCCTATACCCAAACCAGCGCCCCAGCCTTCGCCTTCCCATCCGCGTTTCTCATCGAAGCAGATGTTGTATAGGTACGCGTGCGCGTATAGACTGAGGTATAAACCTCTGAAAGCCGCGCCTTCTCCCGGTTTGCGTTTGCGGATGTCGCCGCTGCGCAGATAGTAGCGGGTGTGCAGCTGATAGTTTCTGACCTGAAAATATTTATGCTCATCATAGTGCTGCCACCACGGGCAGTCGAAACTTGCCCCGTAGGTGAAATGACCATGAAGCGGATAATATTCCAACGCAACGTTTGGAATAGGGCAGAAGCGGTCGTAGCCCGGCATGTAGGCAAAGTCAAACAGCACGTTTGTCTTCACGCTCAGCGCCTCGCGACGCGGCAAAGCCGAGGCGGGCGTTGTCGCTGGGATGATGTATGCCGGTGTGATGTCGGCATTTTGGATGCGCAGATGGCAGTCGGCGACAGTTGCCGGAATGGTTGCTGCTATAGGTCGTGGAGCCAGGTCGTTGCTGTCGATGTTGGCAAGCCTTTTGTCAACGACAATTATTCTCACTGCGCGCAGTTTCGGGAAATATTCTTTCAGCAGGTAGCGCCATAGCTTGCCGCCGTCGTGCCGCTTCATAGCCGCCTTAAGACGTTGGGTGTCGTTGGCGTAGAGAGTGATTAAGGAGTCGACGTCATGGAATTTGGCGTCGTGTTTCAGCATCATCATGGTGTAGAGCAGGTCGTAGTCCTCAGCCACAACGTCGTATTGGATGTGGTCGGTGCCGATGCCGTAGCTTCGGAGCAGAGCGTCGACCGATGCGCGACGTTGGTTTGCCAGACGACGGTTGTTGTCGTATGGACCTTCTGGAGAAGCGGTGGCACGTCCGAAAACAATACCCCTATCTCCCAGCCTTTGAAGCTCTGGGATAAGCACATCGGTAATCCAGGGTCAGTAGAAATTTAGTGGGGATAAATTTTAGGCATCCAAATGTTATGCCGA
>OGJV01000467.1_pt1 | contig 23509 bp, 16 predicted proteins | sample 1572271 | NCBI WGS metagenome assembly OGJV01 (sample SAMEA2582107, study PRJEB24529) | metagenome | biome: Human gut stool | place: China | collected 2011
GAGCCACGTCTTTCCACAGCAGCTTGATTTCCGACTCATTGCGTGTCGACTGCTCGCTGTAGCGTCCAATCCATTGCGACAGCCATTGCGGGGCGCCGCGTTCAGCCCAAGCGCATATCGGGTCGGACGCTTTGATGAAGTAAGGGGTGAAGAATGTGGTGATTACCGACACGGAAACGATGATAGGGTATATGTTGCTGTCAATCACTCCGAGCGACATGCCGAGCGTGGCGATGATGAATGAGAATTCGCCGATTTGCGGCAGGGCAAGTCCCGACTGGAGCGCTATGCGCAGCGGCTGACCGCCGACAAGCATACCCATGACTCCAAAAATGAATTTTCCGACAATCACGAGCAGCGACAAGATTACGATTGGCATCCAGAATTCGCCGAGCACGTGCGGGTTTACCATCATTCCGACAGAGATGAAGAAGACGGCGCCGAAGAGGTCTTTTACCGGGGCTGTCAGTTTCTCAATTCGTTCAGCCTCGCTGGTCCCGGCAAGGATGGAGCCCATGAGGAATGCTCCGAGCGCGGCGGAGAAGCCGGCATAGGTGGAGGTGATTACCATCAGGAAGCACAGTCCGATGCAAAGCACCAGCATAAGCTCGTCGGAAAGAAACCGGCGTTGGCGCGACAGGAACGAAGGTATGGCATAGACGCCGACCACATACCATAAAATCAGGAAGAACGACAGCTTCATGACGCTCCATAAGAGCTCTTCGCCGCTGACGCTGTTGTTGATTGCTATTGAGGAAAGCAGCACCATCAGAATCACGGCTATCAGGTCTTCCACAATCAGCACGGCAAGCACTTGAGGCGCGAACCGCCTGTGGCGCATGTTGAGGTCGTCGAGGGCTTTCATGATGATTGTTGTCGACGACATCGACAGCATGCCTCCGAGAAACAGGCTGCTGATGAACGAGAATCCCATCAGTTTGCCTGCGAAATATCCAGCCACAATCATTCCGGTGACGGAGAACAGGGTGGTGACGGTGGCTGATCCGCCAACATTCATAAGTTTTTTGAAACTGAACTCAAGTCCGAGTGAGAAAAGCAGGAAGATAATGCCGAGCTCTGCCCAGAATTCGATGTTCGACTCGTGGATCACCGTCGGGAAATATCCGAAATGCGGACCGACAAGGAAGCCGGCAACGATGTAGCCAAGCACCACGGGTTGTTTCAGGCGTTTGAACACAACAGTAGCAATGCCGGCCACAATCAATATCAAAGCGAGGTCGGATATCAATCCTGTGGCAACATGCTCTTCGCCGCTGTTTGGCGCGGTGTCTGCCGCAGGCACCGACGTGCTTAGCGAGGCAGATTCTACAGCCGCCGGTGTCGACACCGAGGCGTGGAAGAAATTGTCAAGGGTTGGTAGGTTGGTGAAATTCATTTAAACTACTGTTTTTTATTGTTATAGTTAAGCGAGTTTAGGTATTTGCCGTTTGTCTCCGACAAGCCAGATGTTGTCGCCTTCGTGCATCATGCTGTCGGCTTTTGGGTTCTCAAATGTCCCGTCGGCGTGTTCAATTGATACAAGCATAGCGGAGTATTGTCCGCGCAGGTCGACGTCGGCGACTTTCTTGCCGTTCAGCGGCGAGTTTTCCGACAGCAGCACACTCGTGAATTCAATGTCGATATTTTCGTCGGTGTTTGCCGCGCCGGTGTTTGCTTGCTCTATCGTCTCAAGCAGATGCTGTATCTGCTCGTCGGTTCCGACCACACCGAGAGTGTCGCCCGGGAAGATTCGTGTCGAGCCGCCGGGAATCGGAATTGTGCGGTCGCCACGCTGGATGCTTGCCACGTTTACGCCGAAGAGGTGGCCGATGTTTGACGATGCCAGTTTCTCACCCACAAACGGGCAGTTGTAGCCCACGTTGACAAAGGCGAGGTGCATGTCGCTGACAAGGTTGTTGTTGCGTCCGCTGCGCCGCAACTCCCGCTCGTTGAGGTTGGCGATAAACACATTCTCGATGTAGTTCATGTGTTTCCTTACCGACTTTGAGAAATATATCAGTACCAGCACGAACAGTGCCGCGCCGATGGAGATTGCAAGAGTGTGGGAGTAGGACGTGAACAGGAAATAGACCAAAAAGCTGAAAGCGATGACGATACGCACAAGTCGCATGGCTATGAACGGCACGTTGGAATGCACGCTGCTTTTCAGTTTTGTGCGTTCCCATTTCTTGGTGCTCGGATAGCAGAGCGCAAGCAGAAACGGTGCCATTGCTGCAAGGGTGATGCCCACGGTGAACGCTTTTGCCGTTCCTGTACTCATAAATGACTCCATCAGCGGTGCCAGCAGATGCGCCGACAGCTGTAAGATTGCAACGAGCACCACGCAGTAGATCAGCAACCTCCATATCGTGCGCTGCAAAGCCTGTTTCCAGAGCAGCGTCACCTCCGACTCGTTGCGTGTCTGCGACTGGCTGTAGCGCGCGATGAGAGCAAGCAAGCGTGCCGGCAGATGCTTTTCCGCCCAGCGGTCTACGGGGTCGGCGAATTTTATGAAATATGGGGTGAAGAACGTTGTTATTACCGACACCGACACGATTATCGGATACAGCGTTTTGTTGATCACACCGAGCGACGTGCCGAGAGTGGCGATGATAAACGAGAACTCTCCAATCTGCACCAGCGAGAATCCCGACTCGATGGCAATGCGCAGCGGTTGTCCGGTGATAAGCATGCCTCCTGTGCCGAACACAATCATGCCGACAATCACTATTGCCGAGAGGATGAGGATTGGCACGGTGTAGGTGGACAGCACCTGTGGGTCGACCATCATGCCTACCGACACGAAGAAGATTGCGCCGAACAAATCCTTTACCGGGGCCACTACTCTTGACATGCGTTCAGCCTCGCTGGTGCCGGCAAGAATAGAGCCCATGACGAAGGCGCCGAGTGCCGACGAGAAGCCTGAATAGGTGGATGCTATCACCATAAGGAAGCACAGCCCGATGCACAGCACGAGCAGCAGCTCGTTGGTGAGGAAGCGGCGTTGGCGCTTGAGAAACGTGGGAATGATGTAGACACCCACAAGAAACCACAGGATGAGGAAGAATGACAGTTTGAACACGCTCCACAAAAGGTCTTCGCCGCTGACACTGTTGTTGACGGCTATCGATGACAGCACGACCATCAGGATGACGGCAAACAAATCTTCCACAATCAGCACGGCAAGCACCTGTGGCGTGAACCGCCGGTGGCTCATATTCAAGTCGCTGAGCGCTTTCATGATGATGGTTGTCGACGACATCGACAGCATCGCGCCGAGGAAAAGACTGCTGATGTTGGTGAAGTCCATCATCCGTCCGGCAATGTAGCCGGTTGCCATCATTCCCACCACGATGACAAGCACAGTCACCGCAGCCGAGCCTCCTACATTGAGCAATTTCTTGAAACTGAACTCCAGACCGAGCGAGAACAGCAGGAAGATGATTCCCAACTCTGCCCAGAAGTCGATGTTGGCCTCGTCGACAACGGTGGGGAAGTAGCCGAAGTGCGGACCCACGAGAAAACCGGCAAGAATGTAGCCCAGCACAACGGGCTGCTTCAGCCGCTTGAACAGCACGGTGGCAATGCCCGCCACCACGAGAATCATACCGAGGTCGGAAATCATGCTCGTTTCGCCGTTTGACGGCTGCTGTTGCTCTGGAATTTGTGCGTTTGATGTTTGTGCCGTTGTGGTTTGCGCCAAAGGCAATCCGCTGGCAGAAAATGCCTGGTTGAACGCAGGCACGTTGAATATCTTTTGAGATAAAAAATCGCTCATTATGATAGTCGCTGAGTACTGTCGGTTTCTTCTGCAAAGGTACGAAGAAATAATGTAATCTTCAATCCGTTGAAACAATTTTTGGATGTATGCGTTTTCTTACTGAAAATCTTTGTAACTTTGCGGTGATTTTTTACATTTACGGATATGAAATCTGAAAAATTTGAAAACAAGGAAATGAAAAAGGCTGCCGGCATGGTGCGTGTCGGAGCGATATTGGTTGTCGTGGCTCTGATTGGTCTGCTTGTAATGGGTGTGTCGTCGTGTGGCGGCTCTGACAAGGACAAGATGCAGCAGCAACTTGACTCTTTGAAACTTGCGAACGAGAAACTGCAACTCGCGGGTGAGACAGAAGCGCTCAATCAAGAGTTTCAACAATATGAGAATCAGGCGCAGTATCTGAAAAACGATTCGCTGCTCGAACAATATTCGCAGGCTAAGGACAAGGTGGAGAAACTGCTTGCGGAACTGAAATCGGAGAAGGCCACCAACAGCAAGCGCATAAAGGAGCTTAAAGGCGAGATTTCAACACTCAAAGGATTGCTCCGCCACTATGTGGAGGTTATTGACTCGCTGAGCAAGGAAAACACGGCGCTACGGAGTCAGAACGAGGAGCTGCAGTCGCGCAACCAGCAGCTGTCGACCACCGTTTCTGACTACAGCCAGAAAAACCAGCGTTTGAACGAGCGTATGCAGCTGGCGGAGAAGCTCAATCTTACGGGATTGTCGTTTGTCGCTGTAAACAAGAAGGGAAAGGTGGAGAAGAAGATTGACAAGGCAAAACAACTTGTAGTGTCGTTCACAATACCACAGAACAATTCAACTCCGGTAGGACAGAAAACGTTCTACGTGCGCATCGTGAGTCCGGAAGGTACGGTGCTTGGTGGCGGACGCACATTCCCGTTTGAGGGCGGCAATGTGGTGTATACAGAAAAGAAAACCGTGGAATACGACCAGCGTGAATTGTCGCTTACCGTCTACCACAACATCTCGACAGCCTTGTCGAAAGGCTCATATCATGTGGAAGTGTTTGTCGACAATTATCGGATTGCTTCCCGTTCGTTCTCAATGACAAGATAATGACTGTCTACCGGTCGAAAGTTGACGTGTGGCTTGTGGCGCTGTCGGTAGGCATTATGGCTGCCGCATGCGTGCCGGGGCTGTTCTTCGATTTTTCGTGGGGTGCGCTGACGGCGTGCCTGCTGTCGCTGGCTCTGGTTGTGTCGGTTGTGTTCAGCATCCGTTATGAAATCAGCGGCGACAAGTTGCGCGTGGTCTGCTGTTGGATATTCATTGAAACTTTCGACATCCATAAAATCACGTCGGTAAAGCCGACGCGCACCATCCTTTCGTCACCGGCGGCGTCGCTCGACCGCATAGAGGTGCGTGCCGGTCGCCGCTCGGTGGTAATCTCACCGCGGAGCAAACATCAGTTTGTCAAGCAATTGCTTGACATAAATCCGTCGATTGACGTTATCGGCTTGCTCTCATAGCCTGTATCTTGCTAAGCATATTCAAAGCCCAGTACGATTCTGAATTACGATAATTGAACTGGCCTTCAGTCGGCTTGTCGGCGTCAATTCCAAGAATTTCAAGATATTGATGCAATAAGGTGATTGCAAGGTCGTAATTGTCTTCTCTGAGAGCGATTAGGACGGTAAGACGATAGATGTTTACATTCTGAGCATTCAGTTTCTTTGCTTCTTCGATTAATTGGTTTGCTTCAATGTTTGTCTGTCGGTCGTTTTTTAGAAACAGCAAGCAGTTTGCCTTCTGCAGATAGTCGTCGGCACAGGCAACGCCATTGTTTATGTTTTGGTCGGCGAGGGCTATTGCTTGCCTGAAATGCCTCATGTTGAACTGCATGTTTACAAGAGACGTTACAGCAAAAGAAATGATTTGTTCATATCGCTTGTTGGCGGGAAGAAGCTCGGTGTTGCCAAGATTGTCAATACGGGCAGGTAGGGAGATGTCTTTAGCCTTGTTTATGTTGCCAAGGAAAATTCGGTTTTCAGAAAATCGGTTGTTTATTCTTTTAAGGGCGGAGCAGAGTGCGCTCTCGTTGTAGTTAAGCATTCGCAGCACATCTTTTGTGATAGAATCCGCTTCAAGGCGTTGCTCCCGATTGAAATTCATGCCCAAGTGGTCTACAACTTTGTCAGAAATTTAGGCAGTGGCGACAGCCATTGCCAGAGTTGGAACTCCTGGCACATAATATCCAGTTTTTGCAGCGACGGCAACCTCTGTTGCGGCGGTGGCTACAGTTGCCAGTCCTGCCCAGAATTCCTGTTTTTTCTGTCGGCTGATGCTTTTGTTTACGTTGAACACGCTGTGGTCCAATACGAAATGGGAAATCTCGTTTGCCAAGACAGCAACAAGTTCATCCTCTGAATGCAGGCAGGAAATCAGCCCGGTGCTAAGCACAATTGTCCCATTTGGATAAATTAGGGAGATCGGATTCGGTTGTTGTACAATAAGAAGATTTACATTGCATGGTCTGCCGTCAACAAGGCTTTCCGGAGCTATTTTTGCAATCAATCCGTAGATATAGCTTTCAAGATAAGGGTCGCTTAGCTCAAGCCCGTTGTCCTGCATTTTGTTGATAAAATCAAAAGCCTCTTCCTCCATCTCGCTCCTGAGCTCATATTGTGAGCCTTTCTGTGTCAAAAGGGGCAATACGGTTGTTATAACTTTGGCATTCCAAAAAGAACGGATGTCGGGGGTGTCAAATTTGATGTGTTTCACAATGTCTTTGTTGACTTCGAGCATTACATCTGGTGTATTCATGTAAAAAGAAAGATTGGCATTGTTCTCATTAGGAATTGGTGTGGTGATTTGGTAGATGCTGTCAACGTGGTATGTAGAGCCTTTTTTTTATAGAGCAGATTACACATGACTCCTCGATTTTTTTGTAATTTTTAATTACCGTCATATCTAAGTTTGCAGCGTACCTTTGCGCATTGACTGAGATGAAAGACAAGGCAATCAGAAGAGATAAAAGCAAATTTTTCATAGCAGTTGTGTTTTAAAAATTGTCGATACTTATCTTTAGAAGAACGACATACAAAAGTAGTAATTCTTTTTTAGAACAAAAAATCTCCATCGGAGCGATGCTTCGGTGGAGATTTTGTTGCTTGTGGAATGACGGATTATTCAACAGTCAGCGTGGCACCTGCGGAGTGGCTTGTGAGAGCCGGTGCCTATTGGCATTGCAGCGAAGCGATACCGCTGGTGTATGTGCCGGCATTGTTGGCGTAGACGTCGTAGGTGATCACGTATGTGCCCTTGCTGATGTGGCTGAAGAAGATGTTGGTTGCCGAGTCGCGCGTCTCGCGGTATGATCCGGTGCCGTCTTGCCATTCGTATACGCTCAGCTGGTCTGCCGGTTCGAAGCATGCGCCACGGTTGTCGGTCAGCGCCACGAAGTCGAGGTCGCGCTCCGAACGGATTGTGAGCCGCACTTGTATGCGGTCGCCAACGGCAAATTCCGTTGTGGCATCGGGGCGCAGCGTGTTGGCACTGTTGTAAACGTAGAACTGCTTTTCGATACGAATGTCGGCGTTTGCGTGGCTCTTAACACTGTCGGCGGGCGCATTGTATTGGCAATATACCGCTCCCCATGCCGGACATCCCTTGTCGCGGCGGATGCTGATACTGCCATCGTTGCGTTTCATGTCGATGCTTCGTCTGATGTATCCGAAGTAGGGCGTTGCGGCGTCGGTGTCAATCTTGACGTTTCCAACTTTGATTTGTGGTGCTTTGCGCACTGCAGCAGTCCAGTTTTTTCCAGTGGTGAGCAGAGCGTTGATGGCGTCGCACGCCTTTGTTGCGCCTCCCCAGCATTGCGTTTCCTTGGCGAGCAGCAGCCAGTGGCGCACGTCGTCGATCATCGGGTCGTCGGGATTCGCTTTGTTGAGTGCCTTCAGAGCCGTCGATGCGAGTGTCACCTTGTCGATGCCATCGATGTCCCAGTATGTGCCTCTGTCGCCCGATTTGCGGGCGAATTGGCGCAGCGATTCCACAACGTTGCGAGCCACGTCGTTGCGGCCGTTGTTTGCAAGCAGAATTGCGGCTTTGGCTTTGCCCATTATGCTGTAGTCGCCCCAGCCTGACGCCGCCATGTCGACTACGCCGTCGGCAATCCACTTGATGGAGTCGGCAGGAGCTGCCACAGGAAGCATCGAGCGGATGAAAATATAGTCGGATGCGCTGGTAATTACGCTTTTGCGCGTCGCGCCCTCGCGTTTGCTCATCTTGTTGTAATAGTTGTCGCAATATTCCACCGAACGCTTCACGATTTGCTGTGCAATTGCGTCGTCGGCAGGGTAGTAGCCCATCTCGTTAAGGTAGCCGAAGAGATTCAGCACCTCCTCTGTGGTCCAAATCGAGCTGCGGCAACCGCGAAACCATTCGAATCCGCCGTCGGGGCGTTGAAGGTCGTTGAGGGCGGTCAGCGCACGTTGTTGGCGGTACTGTACTGTAGCAGGGTCGGCAATGTCGGCAATGTGCGCCATCATGTCGGTTTCCGTCTCGGCGCGTCGGCTCCACGGCGTGTTGTCGAGTGCAATGGTTTTCAAATCCGCATTCTGCTCAAGCCGAGATTTCAACGGCGATTTCTGCCATGCGGCAATAGCGTCGGCAATCTCCTGATTGTCGGCAACGATGCGCGATGCCACGGTGGCTACGTAGTAGTTCACGATGTGGGCTGTCGCCGTTTCCGCCGTCTGCTGCATTGAAGGCAGAGCCGAAGCGGCATACCAAGCAGGGTTGTCGGCATACTCCAGTGTCAGTCGACCGTCGTGGTTGAAGTGAGGCATGGTGATGTCGGCACGGCTCTTGTCGGCAGTGATATAGAACGGCGAAGCCTCCACGACATCGGTTGTTGCCGGAAGCACGGCTATGCGGTCGCGCTGCCCGTCGGCGGTGCGGCCGTTTTGACAAACGCTTGTTGTCACGACGACTTCCGTCGAGGCAGGCACGTTGAAAGAGGCGGTTACCGTCTTTGATGATTTAGCCTGCAGCACGATGCCTTTGAACGCATGTTTCTGCCCGTTGATGTCGATGACCACGTCAACGGTCTGCTCAGTGTCGGTGTTGTTTTGTGCGGCGGCAGAGATTGTCACACAGTCGCCCTCGCGCACGAAGCGCGGCAGATTTGGCTGCACCATCAGTTGCTTGGCAGCCGACACGATGCGGTTGATGTAGTGGGCGTGCAAGTCGTCGGTGTATGCCACAGCCGAGAATTGCCATTGCGTGTTGCGGTTTGGCACGTCGAACGTGAATGTCACCTCGCCTTGCTCGTTTGTCACCAGTCCGGGCAGGAAGAACGCAGTCTTTATGCCTTCATCGCGGAGATTGGCAGACTGCTGCCTGTCGGGTTCTGTTGCCCCGGCGCCAGTCTTTAATTCCTTTGTGACGAGACTTTCCTCGAGCTTTGCGTCGGCCATTGGCGCAGCGGCGTAGCAGCGTAAAGGAGCCGAATTGCATTCGAAAACAGCGTAGTCATAGTCAAGCTGACGGCCGTAGTAGTTCAGCCATGGGGCGACAAAGGTTGCTACATCAAGCATCTGTAGAGGAGAGTATATGCTTGAGTGGCAATCGCTTGGATCTCTGAAATCCTGCCAGTACTCATCGGCGGTTGTATATGTCGGGCTGAAACGATAGGTGTTTATGCAAATCGAGTTCAACGCCGCGTCATACATGTTGGCAATCACAGCCGAACGAAACGTTTTGCCGTTGTTGTTCTTGATGCGCAGTTTCCAGGTTTCCTTGCCGCCCGGGGTGATGTTGTCGCGGAAAGTTTCGGCAACAATCTCAATTGAGTCTTGAGGCGTGGCTGGAGTAAGCGTGATGAATGCCGACTTCGTTTCGTGCTTGTCGGTCCAGTAGAGGCACAGGCACGAAGAGCCGCGCGGCGCAAATTCAGCCTTGCCCGTGAATTTATGCATTCCTGCCTCGGCATGGTGCCAGCCGTAGTCGGTCACGTTTCCGTCGCAGGCAATCACGTAGAAGAACCAATGCGGCCTGCTGTTTCCCCAGTTGAGAGAGAACGAGCCGTCGGCGGCGCACTTGATGTCGGCGTCTTTGTCGACGAGCATCGGAGTGTCGAATGCGGGCATTGCGTCACTGAAGCGGTAGAGCCGCAGGCGGAACGACGAGCTGCCGCTGCCGTCGGGTATTGATACCGTGACGGTGTATTCGCCTGATGCAATGTTGTTTGCATCAATCGTGATGTTGTCGGGCGACAGAGAGCCCTTTTTCACCACGTTTGAAGCGGAGTCGGTGATTTCGTATGTTAGATTGTCGAAATTTTTCAAATCCCGGCTCAGCGCCACCGGCTTGTCGGCATTGGCGGTGATGTTGTCAAGCATTGGCAGCGACGCCATTTTTCCCATTTTCAGTATTGCTGAAGCCGTTTGTGTCTCGCCTCGGCTATCGGTGGCAGAAACTTTGGCATTGACAAAAATCTCGCCTTTGGCGGCAGAGAAGCATTCCGCCGGCACGCAGATTGAAAATTCGCCGTTGCTGTCGGTAGCGACGGTTGTCTCGTAGTCGGAAAAGTCCATATCGTCCCACCACCATGAGAAACTCTCGCTCAGCGCCACTTTTACATCTGTCTCTGCGAGAGGCATCTGTGAGAACGTCATGGCCTTGCCCTTTATCGTGACATGCTGGAGGTCGGACAGCTCTGATTTTTCACGGTCGATTTCGATGAAGAACGTAGGAGCCTTGTATTCGCTCACCTCGATGTTTCTCCACACCACAGGCATGTCGCCGGAAACGACAACAAGCTGGAACGTGCCCGTAAGTCCGTCGGTCGGCAGCGTGAACGATCCGCTGACGCGTCCGAATTCATCCGTCTGCAGTGTTTGTGACGCGATGGTCTTGTCGGCAGTGTTCTGCAATTCCACTGTCAGCGATTTCTTTTTGGCCGTTTCGAGGAAACGCATCCCCGAAACGTAGGCTGCTACAGCGAAGTTGACCGTCTCGCCGGGGCGATACACGCCGCGGTCGGTAAACACAGACGCTTTCAAGTGTCGGTTGTCGTCGGTTGAAGTGTTGTTGAGCCAAGTGCTTAATGAACGGCTGTGGTCGTTGCCTACGATTGCCTGGAAATAGTAATAGCCGTAGTCGTTGAGGCTGTTGAGCATGGCATAGCCGTTGGCGTCTGTGCGAAGGCTTTTGACAATTTTTCCGTCCTCGTCCTTGCGTACGGTCACAGTGGCTCCCTCGATAGGTTTTGAAGAGTCGGTGTCGACCACCATCAGAAAATAGTCGCCGTTGATGCGGTTCACCATCATGATGTCGATAGCCGACACCGTGAGAACCGATGGCGTTTGATTGGGGATAACGGCGTTGTGGGAGTTTCTGTCAATGAATTCAGGGACAAGAATATATCTTCCAGTCGGCAGTCCGGGGAAGCGCACCGTCTGATGGTCGTCGGCATTAAGATTTGCCGACCATTCCATCATGGGCTTCATCTGTTTCAGGTCCTTCATCCTGATGTCGAAGATTCCGTCGACGGAATATGCGCGTATGGTGATTCTGTCTACATTCTTTTTGTTGATGTCAATCAAGATTTCCTCATTTGGTTTTGCCGCTTCTGAGTAGCTTATGCCCATTGTCTGCTGGTCGATGCGCTTCAGGAAATTGCGCAACGCGTTGATGCGCGGATAATTGCTGTGGCGTGCAACGGCCTTGCGCGCAAGAGCCACCGTCCTGGGGCTTGAATCCAAGTCGACCAGATAGTCCAGAATCTCCACGGAATAGGGAGAGTCCTTGTATTTGTCGGCAAGGTCGAGAAGATGGGCTTTAAGCTCCGCTTCTGCAGCCTTGCTGTTGTTTTCGGAGCCCTTGATGCGTTGCAGCTCCGAGTAGATAAACGGGGCTGAACCCTCCTCATGGCTTGCCAGCAGGCTGGCGTAGATGCCTGCCACGCATTGCTTTGCGGCGCTGTTTTCATTGCCTTTGGAATAAGAGTCGGCCAAGTCGTTGATTTTGGCGATGCAGTGGTGGGCGAGCATGTCATAGAGCGAAGGGACAAATTCCGGACACACATTCGGCATCTCAAGGATGCTCTCATAGTCCTTCACCGGCGTGGCGAGCAGCTCCGTGCGGTGGCACAAAATCGAATCTGTCAGCTCGATGATTCTGTCTTCATAGTCCTCCCGGCACCATTCCCGAGGGTCGGATGGACGCACGTCGCCGGCTTTCTGACGGGAGTCGTATTTGTAGCTTTCGTGCTGGTATGCCGCAACCACAATGTCGGACTCCAGACCAAGCAGCAGTGATTTCGCCCTGACGTCAGATACTCTTGCAGCGAAACTGTCCACGTGGTTTATGAGTTCCGGCATATAGTCGGCTGATATTTGCGATTTTGCGATAGAGAGGCGCACCAGTCCGTCGACAAGAGCCTTGTGGTTTCCCTTCTTGTCGGCTTTCTCGATTTGCTTTGTCGCGTCGTTGATCACGGTTTCCGGATATCTGAAATCAGGAACGTTGTTTTTGCCCCATGCCGCAGCACCGCAGATAAGAGCCATTCCGGCAGCCAAAAGTAGTTTGCTCATAGTTTTTTATGTTTTGTTGTAACAAAAAAGCGCCTCAAGCATTTGTCTATGCAAGAAGCGCTTTGTGCCATGTCTGTTTCGATTTGTTATTTCGAGCGTCGTTGTTTCAGCAAATATTGGGTGAATTTTTCTTCCGCCTGCTTTAGCAGAAAAAGTTGCTTTTTCGACAGGAATTTGCTGAACTTGTTGAAATAATCCAATTCAATCTCACCCTGTTGTAGAGTGGTTTTAGCCATTGCTGTCGCCGCCGCTTCAAATTCAGTTTCGGATGCATTTGTGTCGGCAGCCGTTTTTTTCATCAGAGCCTCCGCTTCTCTGTTCATCTTGTAGATGGTCTTTTCCATTTCCTCATATAGCGGAAACAGTTGGTTTTGCTGCTCTTTTGATAGATTCACCTCTTTGGTGAAGAATTCAAATTTAGTTTTTCTTATTTGCTCCATCCATCTCGCCCGTTGAGCCGCCGTGCTTTGAGCCGCCAGAGCGCAGGGCGCAAGGATTATTGCGATAAGAAAAGAGATAAGGGTTGATTTGCGGATCATGTCGATTTTTAAATTAGTTTGCCGTAGTGTCGAAATCCATTGAAGTGTCAATGCCGATTGTGTCGTTCAGAAGGTCGTCGATAGACACTGTTCCGGATTTTTCCAGTTCATTCCACATGTCTTTGTCCTTCATCGCTTCTGCAATCTGACCTTCGGCGGCGATTTCGCCACTGCGAGTCTTCAAATCTTTGAACAGATATCCCATGCACCATACACCGGCAAACATAGCCGCCATGTAGACATACGGACGGATACGCAACCAACGCGTAGGCTTCCGCTTGGCAGGAATCTGCTTTTCGGGCAGTGATGCAGCCATTTTCTTCGCAAAATCAGCGAAATAGCCTTCGGGCACATTGAAACCCGCATCTTTGCCAACTTTGGTTAATATGTCGCTTTTTTTGTCCATAGTACCGTTTTGACTTAGTTAATGCCGTATGGTTTAATTCTGCGAGAAAAAAAGTTCAATTTTTTTTACAGCGTGGTGGTATGAAGCTTTCAGCGCGCCCACCGTGGTTCCGAGGATTTCCGACATGTCCTCATATTTCATCTCGTCGAAATACTTCATGTTGAAAATCATGCGCTGTTTCTCGGGTAGGGTTGCGATGGCTTTTTGCAGCAACAGTTTCAGCTCGTCACCGTCAAACCATTGGTCGCTTTCGAGCGAGTTTACGAGAAACGAGTCGTCATCGTCGATTGAAATGTTTTGTTTCTGCTTTTCCTTGTTGATGAACGTAATAGACTCGTTGATGGCGATTTTATACAGCCAAGTGGAGAGCTTTGCGTCGCCGCGGAAGTTCTCTATGTTTGACCAAGCTTTCAGAAACGTGTTTTGCAGCAAGTCGTTGGCGTCGTCATGGTTCATCACCATGCGTCGTATTTGCCAATAGAGTGGCTCGCTGTAGGTCTTGATGATCTCAGTGAATGCCTCCCTGCATTGTTTCGGGTCGTGAAGCCTTTTGACTATTTCAGTATCGTCGATGAGCATAATATGTTTCAAAGGTACGCTATTTTTGCAGAACTATCCAAATTTCGGAATAAATCAGATTATAAAAAACTTTAAAATAGTCAAAACGGCACATCCGCAACAGGATATGCCGTTTTGACTATTTTATTGCAGATGCTTATTTCTCAGAGTTTTGCTTGGCAGAAGGCAGCAGTTTGCCCATTGCTGCAACGGAATAGTTCAAGCCTTTGATGTTGCAGTTGAACGCAACGTTTGCAACCGCGCCCTTTGAGGATGTTTCCATGCGGAAGTTTGTCACTTTGTAGCTTGGCATCGGAGTGTCGCTGATTTTCGGAATCAGCTCGTCGGCTTTGAATACGTAGCCTGAAGCCGTCATCTCGACATCAACACCGGGGAACACCATCGTCATCTGCGGCATTCTCTGTGCGAACTGAGCTGAAACGATGGTCACGTTTGCCTTTGTCGACGTGATGAAGTTTACGAGATATGTTGTCACGGTTGTTGTAAACGGAGCGATGCCCTCAGCCGATGTCGTTGTAGAACAGTTGGTGTAGTAGATTTCCGGTGTCGCGCTTGTCGATGTCTGAAGCGTGGCGAAAATGTCGTATTTGTCGTTGACCGTATAGCTGATTTGCAACACTGTGATGGCGGTAACCATCGACGATGTTGTTGAGTTGCGCAGAGCATAAGCGGCGATTGAACCGTTGAGGTCGGTCACCTTGTAGTTGTTGCCGTCGCTTGCAACAGGGGTTGCCTCCGGAAGAGAGAAGGAGAAGCCTCCGTTGGTCTTGTCGTATTTCAATGCGATGTTGTTGAACACGAGCGAGATTTCCTCTCCGTCGCTCTCAATGGCGCCGGTTGCTTTGAGTGTCATCGTCATTTGTGAAAGGTTGATGTCCATTTCGTATTTTGCCGCCTTGTTGCGCAGAGGCGCGTCGACTTTGGCAGGCTCGTGGATGTGGTTGTAGCCCTTCAGCGCAATTGTCTGTGTTGCGTCGGGGGTGTCGCCTGAATTGATGCATGACTGCATTGAGAACACCATTGCGAGAATGGCGAAAAGAGAAATCAATTTCTTCATTGTAGTTGTAGTTTTTGTTGTAGTTTTTATGTTTTTAAATATTCACTCTCAGAGTAGCTCCAAACTGCACGGGTTTGCCTCGTTGCAGGAACTCGTGCTGAATGGAAACGAAGTAGAACGTGGAATACTGCGTGGCGGTGATGTTTTTTGCCCATAAATCCACGGAAAACTTGTTGCAGATAAGTTTGACGCTCGCGTCGAGCTTGAAGTATAGGTTCTGTGCCGTAGAGTTGTCTTCGTTCCAGTAGATTTTGCCGATGCCCTGTGTCGACAGTCCCGTCGAGATGTAGCGCAGCGGTCCGAACTGCGCGGGGATAAGGTAGTTTGCAGCGGCAAAAATGGTGTTTTGCGGAGCGTAGGGCACGAAACGTCCGGAGTAGTCCTCCTTGCCGTTGTTGAACTCTAAGAACTTAGCGTTGGTATATCCGTAAGCAGCGTTGAGCGTCAGCCGTTCCACTGGGCTGTAGGCAACCGACACCTCGATGCCCGCGCTGCGCGCCTTTCCGGCATTGGTCATTATGCGTCCTGTAATGTCGCCTTCGGGAAACACCGTCAGCTGCTGGTCGCGGCAGTGGATGTAGAAAGCCGTGACGCTTGCCGAAAACTGTTTGTCGGCAGTCTTTATCAAAGCTCCCAATTCGGCGTTCCAGCTGTTTTCAGGCTTGTAGCCCACCACCTGGTCCACATCGTAGCGGCGTCCGATGCCCATGCTCTCCATCAGCTGCTGCTGCAGCACGTCGGAAAACATCTGCGTGTTGAATCCTCCCGCCTTGTAGCCTTTGGCAACAGTCAGTCTTACTTTCGCCTCGTGGCGCGACGGGATTGAGTATGAGGCAGAGATTTTGGGCAGCAGCTGCGTGAACGACCGCTTCAGGCTTCCGCCGTTGTGGATTTCCACGGGGTGGAACGCATAAGGACTGAGCGAGCCGTCGCCGGCACGCTGCATCACGGTGTAGCTTGTCGAGCAGTCGCTTGTGTAGTCGAGCCGCGACTGCTCGTAGTCGAATCGCAAGCCCGCCACCAGCGTAAACCTGCGGGTCGCATACGACACCTCGCCGTAGGCTGCCGCTCCCGCCGACGGCATAGTGAATCCAGAGCCGAGCACGAAGCTGTCCTCGTCCCAGACGATGGGGTAGTATGGGTTCATCTCATTCCATTTTCCTGCAATCAGAGACTCGATGCCATAGTCCTTGAACGTGACCGGCGCCAGCATCTTCATGTGTCTGAAGAAAGCGAACGCTCCGCCTATCCATCGCAGTTTGCCGTCGGCAGCAGATCCGCTGACAATCACGTCCTGCGTGGCTGCATGCTCCGTCTTCTTCTGTGTCATGGTGAAATACGATAACGGCAGGAAGTCCTGGTCGAGCGTCATATTGTCATCGATGAACTGATAGCTTGTGCTGCTTGTCAGCTCAACGTTCTCGCCACGCCATTTCATTGTCAGACCGTCGATTACCGACGTGCGGCGGTAGAAACACGTGTCGTTGTAGTTTATCTCGCGCGTGTCGGCAAACTCGTAGGCATAGCCGCCCTGCCGGTTTATCGACACCGCCGCCATATTCTCCATTATAAAGCGGTCGGACGGCTTCCACGCCAGTTTGAGCATGGCTCTTCCCGATGTCTCCTTGTCGCAGGTTTTGCCGTTGTTAAGGTTGCGGAAAAAGCCGTCGGTGTGGTAGACCGAAACGTTGCCGCCCACTCCGAACGACCGCGACGGCCGGCTGTAGTGCGACACGGACGCCTTTGTGGTGTTCGCCTTGCCGTATTCAAGCAGCAGTCGGCATCCTTGAAATGAAAGAGGCGACAGAGTGCGTATCGACACCACGCCGCCCATCGTGTTGCGTCCGTACATAGTGCTTTGCGGACCGCGCAGCATCTGCAGGCTCTCGATGTCGGCTATGTCGAAGTCGTAGTTGTCCTTGTTGAGCACCGGCACGTTGTCGACCACCAACCCCACTACAGGCTGGTCGATGCGAGCGCCCATTCCGCGCACGTAGATTGACGACGTGATGCGCGACCCGTATTCAGGGATGTAGAAGTTTGGCACAATCGAGCTTGCGTCGCGAGCGTTGGCGATGTTGAGCCTTTCGATTTGCGCCCTTGATATCAGAGTCGACGCCGAACCCGCTGTTTCCGCGTCGGCCGACTGCTTGGCGGCAATCACCGAGATTTCTTTCAGATTTATGATAGAGTCGCCGTATTGGTTGGCGTCGAATCCAGCCTTCGCTGGTGCGGCGAAGGCGTCGGAAGCCAGCAGAGAGGCGGTTGCGAAAATGATTATTCTAACTTTCAAAACGTAACTGATTTTCGGCTGCAAAGGAACAAAAACATTACGAACCACGCAATCACAAGATTTGGTGATTTTGCGGCACAGGGTGAATGAGTGCTTTTTTGTCGATGCGATGAGAATTAATTGAAAATTAATGCCTTTTTAAGCAAAAGAATTGCTATATTTGCACGGCTTAAAAGCGCAGAATAGGGGAACAAATTGACGACCGCCGGCTTTGTCGGCTGGTTTTTAGTGTGTTAATCCGTATTGTGCGCATTGTTTAACATAGAAATTATAAGTAATTTTTAGATATGGATTTGTCAATATTTGGTATCGAAAGTACCTCGACGGCTTTGGTAGCCGTCCTCACCGGTGTCGCACTGGTGGTTTTGGGCTTGACGACGGCAGCGTTGATAGGCCCACGCTCATATGCTCCGCAAAAAGGCGAGCCTTATGAGTGCGGTATCCCTACCCGAGGAGACAGTATGGTTCAGTTCAAGGTGGGCTACTATCTGTTTGCCATTCTGTTCTTGATGTTTGACGTCGAGACAGTGTTTCTGTTTCCGTGGGCGGTGATTGCCAAAGGTATGGGCGTCGAGAGCATTCTCGCAGTGTGTGTGTTCCTGTTTGTACTCATCTTAGGCCTTGCTTACGCATGGCGGAAAGGAGCGTTGCAGTGGAAGTAAAGATTAAAGGAATGAAGTGGGAAAACTTCAACGACAACGAGTATATCGAGAACTTGGTCAACGAGCTGAAGGAAAACGGACAGAACGTTGTAGTAGGCAAGTTTGATGAGTTGATCAACTGGGGTCGCAGCAATTCTTTGTGGCCGCTGACGTTTGCCACAAGCTGCTGCGGTATTGAGTTCATCTCGCTTGGCGCCGCGCGCTACGACATGGCGCGTTTCGGATTTGAGGTGGCCCGTTCAAGCCCACGCCAGGCCGACTTTATGATGGTTGCGGGTACAATCGTGCATCGTATGGCGCCGGTGTTCCGCCGCTTGTATGAGCAGCTCGCCGAGCCGAAATATGTAATCGCGGTTGGCGGTTGCGCGATTTCGGGCGGACCGTTTAAAAACTCCTACCACGTGGTTACAGGTATTGACAAGGGTGTTCCGGTTGATGTCTACATCCCGGGATGCCCTCCTCGTCCGGAAGCGATGTTCTACGGCTTGATGCAGCTTCAACGCAAAGTCAAGGTGGAAAAATTCTTTGGCGGAGTGAACCGCAAGCGCACGCGCGAAGACTTCTTCCGCGAGAACCCAGAGATAGCGAAAGAGGAACACGTACAAGAATAAGATATTAAGGTATGGTAAATATACAAGAAATAATAGGCAAGGTTTGTCCGGAAGCCGTATTTGAGGAAAACGAAGTGGCATTGGCCGTCGTTCCCGATGCAAAATGGCACACCGTTGCCGAGACATTGAAGAAAGCCGGCTACGACTGGCTGGCATGTGTAGTAGGAGAGGACTGGGGCGACGCTCTGGGTTGCACCTATTATATAAAGTCGACAGCCGACTACTCTATGGTTTCGGTTAAAGTGACAACAACCGACCGTGAGAACCCGATGCTTCACAGTGTCTATGACGTGTGGGAAATTGCCCGTCTGGAAGAGCGTGAAGTGTATGACTTCTATGGCATAAAATTTATCAACCACCCCGACATGCGCCGCTTGTATCTGCGCAATGACTGGGTGGGTTTCCCTTTAAGAAAGGACTACGACGAGAATCCGGAAATCAATCCGATCCGTCTTTATCACGAGAAGACCGACGACACGACAGTTACATACGTAGAAGATGCTGAAGGCAATGTGACAGAAAAGACTGCTACAATCTTCAGCCCGGAGGAATTTGTCGTGAACATCGGTCCGCAGCACCCGGCAACCCACGGCGTGCTCCGCTTCCGCACGTCGCTCGACGGAGAGGAAGTGAAGAAAATCGACCTCTATTGCGGTTATATCCACCGCGGAATGGAGAAACTCTGCGAGAAGCTCACTTATCCGCAGACCATCCACTTCTACGACCGTATGGACTACTTCTCGGCGCTTCCCAACGAGCATTGTGTCTGCGCCTGCATCGAGAAGGCTCTCGGCATCGAGGTGCCCCGCCGTGCGCAGGTGATCCGCGTGATGGTCGACGAGTTGTCGCGTATTGCCAGCCACCTGTTGTTCTTCGGAACCTACTGTATGGACCTTGGCGCCACAACCGCGTTGTTCTACGGAATGCGTGAGCGTGAGACCATCCTTGATATCCTCGAGGCAACTACAGGCGCGCGTATGTCGTTCAACTACAACACTATCGGTGGTGTGCGTGCCGACCTATATCCAACATTCCAGGAAAAGGTGAAAGAGTTCTTGGCAATCATGCCTGAGCGCTTGAAAGAATACCATCAGCTTGTGACCGGCAACATCATCTTCCAGAACCGTCTGGACGGGGTGGGTGTGCTGTCGAAGGAAGATGCCGTGGATTATGGCGTGGCAGGTCCTTCGGGACGTGCGTCGGGCTGGGCATGCGACCTCCGCAAGACCAATCCGTACTCCATCTACAGCGAGCTTGATTTCGAGCAGGTTGTGCTTGACGGTTGCGACTCGTTCGACCGCTACTTGGTGCGCTTGAAAGAGATTGAGCAGTCGTGCAAGATTCTTGAGCAGCTTGTCGACAATATCCCAGAGGGAGACTATTGCGCTAAGGTGCCGAAGATTATCAAGCTTCCGGAAGGACATTGGTATCAGGAAGTTGAGGCATGTCGAGGCATTTTCGGCGTTTATATCGACAGCAAGGGCGAGAAGTCGCCTTATCGCATGAAGATCAACGGCACATGTCTGCGTCTTGCCGGCGTTGTCGACCACTTGACCCGCGGCGAGAAGATTGCCGACTTGATTACGATTGGCGGATCGCTCGACTATGTGGTGCCTGAAATCGACAGATAAAGATAACAGATTGAGTAACAAAGAAAATTTAAAGATATGATTTTTGACTTCAAAGTAGTCACAGAATGGTTTGACAATCTGCTCAACGGCTTCATGCCGGCATGGGCAACCACTGTGGTCGAATGTGTGCTTATCGGTGTCGGGCTTTTGGTGGTCTATGCATTGTTGGCGCTGTTCTACATATATTTTGAGCGTAAGGTCTGCGGCGCGTTCCAATGTCGTCTCGGCCCGAACCGCGTAGGTCCGCTCGGCTTGCTCCAGAGTTTCGCCGATATGTTCAAGATTCTTATTAAGGAGTTGATTCCGCTCAACAATATCGACAAGTTTCTTTTCAACTTGGCACCATTCCTTGTGATTGTGGCGTCGTTTGCTGCATTCGCGGTTCTTCCATGGGGAAAAGGCTTGCAGATTATTGATTTCAATATCGGCATCTTCTTCCTTACCGCCGTTTCATCGATAGGAGTGCTCGGCATTTTGCTCGCCGGATGGTCGTCAAACAACAAGTATACGCTTATCGGCGCACTTCGAAGCGGCGCGCAGATGATCAGCTATGAGTTGTCTATCGGCTTGTCGATCATGACAATCGTGCTGCTCAGCGGCACAATGTCGGTTACCGGTCTGGTAGAGGGACAGAAAGACCTTTGGTTCATTTTCCAGGGCCACATTCCCGCCGTCATAGCATTTATCGTCTATATGATTGCCGGAACGGCAGAAACCAACCGCGGTCCGTTTGACTTGCCAGAGGCAGAGTCGGAGCTTACAGCCGGTTACCACACAGAGTATTCAGGCCTGCACTTCGGACTGTTCTACCTCGCCGAGTATCTTAACCTCTTCATCGTTTCGGGCGTGGCAACGCTGCTCTTCTTCGGAGGATGGATGCCGCTGCACATCCCGGGATGGGAAGGCTTCAACGCCGTGATGGACTATATCCCATCGGTAGTATGGTTTGTAGCCAAGGCAGTAGCGTTGTCGTTTATCATCATCTGGTTCAAATGGACGTTCCCTCGTCTGCGTATTGACCAGTTGCTTGCGTTCGAGTGGAAATATCTGTTGCCAATCAATTTGTTCAACCTCGTGTTGATGCTCATTGTGGTAGCATTCGGACTTAGTTTGTAAGAGATTTATTTTTTGAGAGAGAGTAAATAAAAAGTTTATTAATTGTAAAACGAAATGACCAACAACAAAGGAAAGATCACACAGGTAATCGGACCTGTGGTCGACGTGTCATTCGACATCGACAAAAACGACCTTCCGCCAATCTACACAGCGTTGAAGGTGGGTCGTCCAGACGGCGCCGACTTGTTGCTCGAAGTGGAGCAGCACATCGGTGAGCAGACGGGGAGATGCGTCGCAATGGATGCGACTGATGGTCTTCGACGCGGAATGGAGGTTGAGAATATGGGACAACCGATTTCAGTGCCGACGGGAGAACAGGTCAAAGGACGATTGCTGAACGTTATCGGTCAGCCAATCGACCATTTGCCAGCCTTGTCGGACGAGAATCGCCGTCCTATCCACCAGCCGGCGCCGAAGTTTGACGATTTGTCGATCAGTTCTGAGATTCTTTATACGGGAATCAAGGTGATTGACCTCTTGGAGCCTTATTTGAAAGGTGGCAAGATTGGTTTGTTTGGTGGTGCTGGAGTGGGTAAGACCGTGCTTATCATGGAGCTTATCAACAACATCGCCATCGGACAAAACGGTTTCTCCGTGTTTACAGGCGTCGGCGAGCGTACGCGTGAGGGCAACGACCTTCTGCGCGAGATGCTCGAGAGCGGAGTCTTGAAATACGGTGACAAGTTTATGAAGGGCATGGAAAAAGGCGAGTGGAACATCGAGGATGTCGACGCCGAGGCTTTGAAGAAGTCGCAGATTGCCCTTGTGTTCGGACAGATGAACGAGCCTCCTGGCGCCCGTTTGCGTGTTGCGCTTTCAGGATTGACCGTAGCCGAGCAGTTCCGTGACCAGGATGGAGGATCGAAGGATATTCTTCTGTTTATCGACAACATCTTCCGTTTCACGCAGGCCGGTTCTGAGGTGTCTGCCCTTTTGGGTCGTATGCCGTCGGCCGTTGGCTATCAGCCAACGCTTGCGTCGGAGATGGGCGCTCTCCAGGAGCGAATCACGTCGACGAAGCAGGGTTCCATCACATCGGTTCAGGCAATCTATGTGCCGGCCGATGACTTGACCGACCCGGCACCGGCAACTACGTTCAACTTCTTGGACGCCACCACCGTGCTTAGCCGAAAGATTTCGGAGCTTGGTATCTATCCAGCTGTCGACCCGCTGGAGTCAACATCGCGTATTCTCGACCCGAACATCATCGGCGAGGAGCACTACAATGTGGCTCAGGCAGTAAAGCAGCTGCTTCAGAAATACAATGAGCTTCGTCCACTGCATAGAACGAAATTTTCACCGAACGCAAAAATTCTACATTTTCTTCTTTCGTCAGCGATTCCGGCGCCACATATAGCAATTTTGTCTTTCCGGCAAGGATGTCAGACTTCACTTGGTCTATCGCGCCTTTGTTTAATGAAGAATTTATAAAATGGGCGATACCATCTTCTTCACTAAAATTACGCATTGCATCCACTTGGTTCTTCATCAACGCAATAAGCGGAGAAATTACAATTGCCGTTCCTTCCATCAAGAGCGAAGGTAACTGATAGCATAAAGATTTCCCGCCACCGGTAGGCATCAGTACAAAGGTATCTTTGCCACTAAGCAAATTCTGAATGATTGCTTCCTGGTTTCCCTTGAACTTATTAAATCCGAAACACTTCTTCAGTTCATCTGTTAAATTAATCTTCCCTGCCATCTTAACTTAGGTTGTTTTATTCAGTTCATGGTTTAACTTTAAGTAAAGCCCTCCATTGCAAGAGAGCCAAACAAAGTTATAAACAACTTCGTAATTACCAAGCAAAATACGACTAATATTTTCAAGAAAAAACAGAAGCCTTCATTTACAGTCGCCTTACTTTTTGATTTTAAGCGGTTTGCAGCCTTGCCATGTTTGCTTTTTCCAGTTGCTGCTTCGCGTAATCCAGCGTCACTTCATACTCTTTTTTGCTTCCCGAAGGGATTTCAAACATGACATCCATCATAATCGTTTCCACAATGGAACGCAATCCACGGGCACCCAACTTATATTCCACAGCCTTGTCAACGATATATTCGAAAACAGAATCTTCAAATGTCAGCTTGATACCATCCATTTCAAACAGTTTGATGTACTGCTTGATGATAGAGTTTTTCGGTTCGGTGAGGATAGCACGAAGCGCATTCCGATCCAGCGGATTCAAATAAGTCAACACCGGCAACCGTCCGATTATTTCAGGAATCAAGCCGAATGACTTCAAATCCTGCGGAGCAATGTACTGCATCAT
>OGJV01000509.1_pt1 | contig 22297 bp, 20 predicted proteins | sample 1572271 | NCBI WGS metagenome assembly OGJV01 (sample SAMEA2582107, study PRJEB24529) | metagenome | biome: Human gut stool | place: China | collected 2011
TAACTTTTAAAGAAGTCTGAGATGGCGGGTATGGAATCTCAGATTACAATTGACGTATCAACCAAATGAGGAATTGTGCATAAAAAAAGAGACATTATGATCACTCATAATGTCTCTTCCAATCTTCTGTTATGTATTCCGATTAATGCACATATGCTGCTGCACCTGGTGCTGCAGGCAATGGGTTTGGAGCATCCTCACCCTTTGGAATAATCACGATCTGAATTGCTTCCAGTCTCTTTGCTAAACCGGATGTACCTGCGATTGAGCCATTCTTTGCCCAACCGAGCCAGCCATAAGTCTGTGCATGTACACGATAGTATACATCATAGTACTGTGCCAGCTGGCCTGTTAACTGAATACGGATTGCCTCCAGACGCTTTCCTTCTCCTCTTGTTCCAGATGCTGCTCCATTATACTTCCAGCCCTGTGACCAGCCATAAGTCTGTACATGTGTTGCATATGCAATACCACCGCTGATATTATTCAACTGTGCATTGTTTACCTTGATCGAGATTGCTTCGAGTCTCTTTCCCTCTCCGCTTGTTCCGGAGATAGAACCATCACTTACCCATTTCTGGTTACCATATGACTGTACATGTGTCATGTAAGAAACTGCACCTGAACCATTGGTTGTCGGGTTCTTACCCATATCTACGAATCCACCACCGATCGTTCCATCAAAGCCCTCGTAATCCGTTGGATAATCTGTCTTTGGCATAATGATAATCTGGATTGCTTCCAGTCTCTTTGCCTGTCCTGCAGTTCCTGCATAAGCACCATTCTTTACCCAGCCAAGCCAGCCATAAGTCTGTGCCTGTACACGATAATAAATATCATACTTGTTCTTGTTTGTACCAGTCAGGCGGATCTGAATTGCCTCCAGACGTTTTGCCTCTCCACTTGTACCAGATGTTTCACCATCTTTTTTCCATGTTTTCTCCCAGCCCTTTGACTGAATATGTGTACGGTACTCAACGCCAACACCATACCCTGGCTCTACAATGATCTGGATTGCTTCCAGACGTTTTCCTGCTCCGACTGTTCCGGATGTTCTTCCGTTCAAAGTCAATTTTCTCTCCCAGCCTTTTGACTGTACATGGGTTCTATACCCAACATTCGGATAACGCTCACCCTCGCTGTTATACCAGTATGCTTCCGATGTAATGCCATTTGTCATTACTAGTCCGACCAGCATCATGAATGCCATCAGGACGGCTGTCACCCTTTTCCAACATTTTTTGCCTCTCATCCCTTTAAATCCTCCTTTTTTATCCTACGTTTCCATGGTTATTAAAACTATATAGCCAGAAACTACATTTAGTATAACACATGATAATAAATTTGCAATAACTTTGTTTTTTTTACATTCTATTTACAAAACAAAAGAAGGAGCACAAGCAATAACTGTGCTCCTTACCGTCAAAAACAACGTTCTTTATTTCACTGTTAAATTTGGATATCCATCTTTAATCATCGCTTTCAACATTGATTTCATATTATCCTTCGACTCGTTGTATCCATTCTCATATCCATCAATAAGCGTATACAGATATCCCTCAAATACCGAATCGTACTGTGTTGCCTTTGATCCATCAACCTTGACTGCTACATTATACCATGTCTGCAATGGATTTGCACCTCCCAAAATCGGAGTTGCACCCTTTCCATTCGCAATCATCTTCTGACCGGCCGCCTTGTTGTTTACAAAATCCAAGGTCTCGTCCTGAATCTTATACATCACATCGGTATCGCAGCAAAGTGTCTTTAATACAAGCGCTGCAAGCTCTTTGTTTGGACACTTATCCGTTACAGAAAGATATGTACCACCCCAATTATAAGCGGAAGGGCCTGCACAGATATTTCTCTTTCCTGCTGTAGCGGAACCACTTTCCTCATCGTTGATTGACCAGTATACAAACCAAGGGCATCCGAAATAGCCAAATACATTACCTGTGAAATCACGCTGCCAGCCATCGGTCCAAGGATCATTCTTGTTTGTATAACCATTGTCGATCAATTGCATTGCCAGCTCTAAATATTTGTCAACAGCCGGATCAATCGTAACAGTACCATCATTTACCCATGCACTCTTGCGATCTGCCAATGCCGCATTCTGGATTTCCTTTGGTCCGGATACCATCTTATAGCCTGCCTGCTTCATCTTTTCTGCAGTCTGCATAAAGGTATCCCAATCCTTTACATATGTCTGTACCTTTGCCGGATCAGAAGTTCCAAGCACCTTCTGTGCAATATCTGTACGATAGACAAAACATCCCGGTGTTGCCTGCCAGCAATGTCCTTTTAACTTGCCATTTACGGTTGCATGATCAATGGTGTACTGGAATGCATTGCTATAATCCTTCTGGGTGATACCAATGCTGTCCATGTTCACAAACATGTCCGAAGACATAAAATATTTTGTCACACCCTCATCCATCGCTACAATCGAAGGAACCTTCTGACCGCCCTTCTGATATGCCGCTTCGATTTCTTTCTTGTATTCATCACTGGTTCCGCCAAGTCCCAGATTTTCAAATTTTACTTTATCTGCATACTGTGGATATTTATCTTTAAAATACTCCAGACGTTCTCCCAGTTCTGTGTTCCATGAATATACATAAATGATACTATTATCTACTGGCTCCGGTGTTCCCTGATAAGCCTTGGCATTGGAAGCTGCCGGCAATGCATTTGGAGCATCGCTGCCCTTTTCTACCAGACAGATCTGGATTGCTTCTAATCGTTTTCCAAGTCCTGCTGTACCTGCAGTCTCTCCGTTCTTTGCCCAGCCCATCCAGCCGTATGACTGCGCGTGGACACGATAATATACATCATAATAAGAAGAAATCGTGCCGGTCAGCTCAATTCGAATGGCTTCCAGACGTTTTGCCTTTCCGCTCGTTCCAGACATCTGACCATCCTTTTTCCATTCTTTCTCCCAGCCAAATGACTGTACATGTGTCTTATAACGGATACCTCCGGTATAGCCAAGCTTCGATGCATTTAACTTGATATAGATGGCTTCCAGACGCTTCGCCTCTCCGCTTGTTCCGGCAATACTGCCATCGCTTACCCAGTTCTGGTTTCCATAACTCTGCACATGCGTTCTATATGTTACCACACCATTTGCATCGGATGTATTTGTCTTTGCTGTTCCGACAAATCCACAGCTTTCAGAGCCCTTTAATGACTCTCCGCTTGCATTGTACATGTAGACTGGAGATTCCCATTTCTGAACTATAATAATCTGGATTGCCTCCAGACGCTTCGCCTGTCCTGCTGTACCTGCTGGCTCTCCATTTTTTACCCAGCCCATCCAGCCATAGGTCTGTGCATGTACACGATAATATACATCATATAAATCTGCATTATTACCAGTCAGACGAATCTGAATTGCCTCCAGACGTTTTGACTGTCCACTTGTGCCGGATAACTGTCCATCATGCTTCCAGCCCTGCCAGCCAATGCTCTGCACGTGCGTACGGTATTCAATTCCAATACCATAACCACCGTCTACCTGAATCTGAATGGCTTCCAGACGTTTTGCCTTTCCAAACGTACCGGAAGATTGTCCGTCCTTCTTCCAGCTTTTCTCCCATCCAAATGACTGCACATGTGTCTTGTACATAACACTTGGAACAGTTACTTCGATTTCCCCGTCTTCTGTCCATGCAGTTTCTTTTCTCGCTGCTTCGGAGGTGATTCCATTTGTCAGAACCAATCCAAGCACCATGACGAATGACAGCAAAAATGCAGTCAGCCGTTTCCAACATTTCATCGCTCTCATATAAAGCCCCCTTTGTTATTTTTTATTGACAAAGCAAAAAAGTCTGCAATTACGCAGACTTTTCCGATATGTGCAAGGAGTTTATATAATCATTGTCACAAACACGTATTACATTCTCCCCTTTTCTCCGCCTACCTTGCCAATACATTTCCAATTATAAGAAAAAAATATGCGATTTCCATATGTGACGAAAAATGTGACAGTTTTTGTAATTTTTAGCGATAGCATTTTATATAGTTGTGTTTTAAAATATACATAGCATTAAAGTATAGTGAGGAAAATTATGGATACAATACAGGCTTTGATCAAGCACTACATCGAATCAAACGGATATACGGTATATTCTATCTCTCAGCAAAGCGGCCTCAATCGTACAACACTTCAGAAAATCTTATCCGGGCAAAGAAAAATCACAAAAGAAATCTACGAAAAGCTTCTTCCGTTTTTCGCACTTTCGCCGATTGACAAGGAAGAATTAGAACAGGCTTTTTTGATCAATCAGATTGGACCCGAGCGTTTCCAGACACATATGGAAATCAAGCGTATTTTGGAAATGTCCACATCGACGCTCTACCAGACAGACGATTCCCCTTATGATTTGATTGTATCAAATGTCGATACCTGGTCGAACTGTATGTTGATTCAAGGCACCTATCAGATTGTAAACGCAATCTATTCTGTCGCCCTGAAAAATGTGACAACCGAAGATCATCCATTTATATATACATTTGCTGATATGAGTCACCCATACGCGTCTATCTTCTTCAAACCACTGTATCATCCAACCTTTCAGCCGTTGCATGTGAAGCACTTAATCGAATATCAGAAAACGCAGATGGACGGCGAAAACTATGATAATATACACAACATTCAGATTTTGAAGAATCTGCTGCCATCATTTGCCGCATTTCCTGGCACATTTGAAGTGCACTATTATTACTCTGCGCGAAATCGTTTTAAACAACAGGCAACCGCGTTCCCATATTATGTCATCACGAATACACATGTAATCCTGCTGTCCCCAACCTATGAGACAGCCTTGATATTGAGCGACAAAGCAATTCACGAGTATTATCTGCACAACTACGAGCAGCTTCTTGCCCGGTCAAATATCCTGACCTCTGGTGCGCAGACACCACTTGACCTGTTAAATGTATTAAATGGAGTAGATCCGGCATTAAACTATCCAATCTGCCTGAATATCCAGCCCACCATCGAGAAATATCTCACGCCGGAAATGATTGACAAATACATGTTGGAATCCCCTTACAAGGATGTCATCCGCGCCAAATTATTAGAACGGATCGGTCAGCTTACGAAGGAAAGCCATACGATTCTCTTCACGCTGGAAGGCTTAAAATTATTTACCGCGGAAGGAAAAAATGTGAATTTCCCGGATACGCTCGCTGCCCGCTTTGATATCGAAGACGGTATTTATATTCTCCGCAAATTTATAGAGGCAAACCAAAATGATACAGACTATCATTTTCTGCTATTAGATCCTTCCAAAATACATACGTCTCTGAATATTTCCATCGCGTTTACACCGCCATCCATGACGTTCCTGATGCTGGTACGAAACGATGGGAATTCCATGATTCTTCCACTGGAAGAGCACACACTTTGCAGCAGTATCATGGACTTCATCCAGACGCTGCCAGAATACGGATATGTGTGCAGCGTAGAACAGACGAACCGATTTCTTCAGGAAGAAATCAAGCAATTAAAAAAGCAGCTATAAGCGGCTGCAAGTCAGATATCAAAAAAGAGGGTAAGCTGCCCTCTTTTTTCATCTACCACAAATCTTCCCGATTTCGAATGGAATCTGCCTCCGTGATCTGCCGGATTACCTTACACGGATTTCCAACCGCCAGGGAATGTGGCGGAATATCCTTTGTCACCACACTGCCTGCACCGATCACACAGCCTTCGCCGATCGTCACACCACCGGTCACAACGACATTGCTTGCAAGCCAGCAGTTATCTCCGATCGTAATTGGCTTTGCGTACTCATCATCGTATGCCGTACCATCTGGCTTGAACTTGATGTTACGCTCCTGATAACGAAACGGATGCATCGGTGTCACCAGAGATACATTCGGTCCGATGAACACGTTATTTCCAATATGCACCGGGCAGGTATCTAACACCGTGAAATTAAAGTTTGCAAACGTATTTTCGCCGATTGTCGTAAATTCCCCATAGTCAAAATAGATCGGTCCCTGCAGATACACGCCCTTCGCGCAATCAGGGATCAGGTCACGCAGCATCTGCTCCCGCGCTTTCTCCTCGGTGTCTGCGGTCTGGTTATAGGTCTGACACAGCTTATGTGCCTTTGTACGGATGGCAAGTAACGTCTCATCCGATGGATCGTAGATCTTACCTGCCAGCATCTTTTCCTGTTCTGTCATAATAGTTTCCTCCTGTAGTTGATAGCTGCCGGTCATTGCCTGTATGCAATTTCCCGGTTATGGTTCTGGCTCTTAATCATTTATAGCATAGTAATACACACCCCCTCAAAAAAGCAACTACATATCATGCGTTTTTTAACATTTATTTTACTTTTTCTGCGTTATAGGGTATAGTAGGTTTTGGTTTTAAAAAATGAGAAGAGAGAGAATATTTATGAACAAACGAGAGTCTTTTACAAACCGTCTTGGATTTATCCTTGCCTGCATCGGTTCTGCCGTCGGCATGGGCAATATCTGGATGTTCCCGACACGTGTATCTTTATATGGAGGCGGTTCCTACCTTATCCCGTATTTTATCTTTGTTGTACTGATTGCATCGACCGGTGTCATCGGGGAGATGAGCTTCGGACGAGGCACACGATCCGGTCCGATTGACGCCTTTGGTGCCGCATGTGAATCCCGTGGCAAACGCAAGGTCGGCGAAACGCTCGGTTTTATCCCGGTGCTTGGTTCTCTTGCGATGGCGATTGGGTATACCGTCGTCATGGGATGGATTCTGAAATACATGATCGGAACATTTACCGGAAGCACGCTTGCCCCGGGCAATATCGATTCCTTCGCCGCATCGTTTGGTGGAATGGCTTCTGCCTTCGGCAACAATCTGTGGCAGATCATCGCACTTGTAGTTGCTGTTATAATCCTGATGTTCGGTGTCGGAAATGGTATCGAGAAAGCGAATAAGATCATGATGCCGGTGTTCTTCCTGCTGTTTTTGATCCTTGCAATCTACACGGCATGTCAGCCGGGCGCCATCGACGGCTATAAGTACATCTTCCGCGTCGAACCTTCCGCTCTGGCAAAGCCGGAGACATGGATCTTCGCTTTGGGACAGGCATTTTTTTCCCTGTCTGTTGCCGGAAACGGAACGTTGATCTATGGTTCGTATCTGCCGGATAACGAGGATATCCCTGCTTCCGCCGGTCGTGTTGCCTTGTTCGACACGATTGCCGCGATACTTGCCGCACTCGTGATCATCCCTGCCATGGCTACAACCGGTGCACAGCTTGACCAGGGTGGTCCGGGACTGATGTTTATCTTCCTTCCTAGCTTATTTAAGTCTATGCCAGGCGGACACATCGTAGCGATCATCTTTTTCGTAGCGGTATTTTTCGCAGGACTTTCGTCTCTGCTTAACTTATACGAAGCGCCAATCGCAACGGTGCAGGAAAAGCTTCATTTAAACCGCAAGCTCTCCTGCCTTCTCATCGGTGTGATCGGTGTGATCGTGTCCATCTGTATTCAGGGAATCGTATCCGACTGGATGGATATTCTGTCCATCTACATCTGCCCTCTTGGTGCAGGTCTCGCTGGTATCATGTTCTTCTGGGTATACGGTAAGAACTATGTCGAAGAGCAGGTCAACCTTGGCCGCGACAAAAAATTTACAGACAAGTATGTACCTGTCTGTAAATATCTGTACTGCCCGATCTGTATCCTTGTGCTGATCCTTGGTATCGCACTGGGTGGGATTGGGTAATGATTCGTAGATTCACTATTCTGCTTCCATCGCAAGCTCAGTCTGTCGTGTGAGTTCTGCATCACTGATAATTGTAATTCGTCCCTCGTCGTACTGCTCCTGTACCCAGTCGTACACACGACGCACCAGGGGCGATTTCTTATCAACCGGTTCAAGCCCCTTCTTCTTGCGGTACTGGTTGATCCAGTAGCCGACACCGGCGATGCCGGATGTGGAGTTTACTGATACCTTTGGCGGGCGGTCAAGCAGTGTGTCAGTGTCGAAGATATTGTAAATCTCATGATTTTTGAGCATGCCATCGGCATGGATGCCGGCTCTTGTCAGGTTGAAGTTCTCGCCGACAAATGGTGTCATCGGCGGAATCTCATAGCCGGTTTCTTTGCTGATATATTCCGCAATCTCTGTGATCACTTTCGTATTCATCCCATTTAAGTGTCCGCGCAGGGATGCATATTCAAATACCATCGCTTCAAGCGGTACATTTCCGGTACGTTCCCCGATGCCGAGCAACGAACAGTTGACAGCACTTGCACCATACATCCAGGCAGTCGTCGCATTTACAACACCTTTGTAAAAATCGTTATGACCATGCCACTCCAGCATCTCGGATGGCACACCGGAATAATGCTGCAATCCATAGATGATACCGGACACGCTTCGTGGTAAAGATGCGCCCGGATACGGCACGCCAAATCCCATCGTGTCACAGGCGCGGATCTTGATCGGCACGCCGCTTTGCTCGGACATTTCCATCAGACGGTTTGCAAACGGAACGACAAATCCATAGAAATCCGCACGTGTAATATCCTCAAAATGGCATCTTGGGCGAAGTCCTGCTTCGATACAGTCTGACACGATCCCAAGGTATTTGTCTAATGCCTGCTTTCTTGTCAGCCCCATCTTGTGAAAGATATGGTAATCCGAACAGCTCACAAGCACGCCCGTCTCCTTGACTCCAATGGATTTCACCATCTCGAAATCTTTCTTGTTCGCACGAATCCATGTCGTGATCTCCGGGAACTCATAGCCTAACTCCATACATTTCTCAAGTGCCTTGCGGTCCTTCTCCGAATACACAAAGAACTCGGTCTGACGAATCATGCCGTTCGGACCACCAAGCTCATGCAAGAGCTTATAGATATGCACCATCTGCTCCATTGTGTACGGAGCACGCGACTGCTGTCCGTCACGAAATGTCGTATCCGTGATGAAGATATCTTCCGGCATCTTTTCAGGCACCCGGCGATAATTAAATGCAATCTTCGGCGTCTCCGTATACGGGAACATCTCGCGGAAAAGCTCCGGCGATTCCACGTCCTGTAACTGATAGCTGTATGGGTCTAATTCCAATTTGTTCGTCTTGTTGCTTAGTCTGATTTCCTGCATATGCCGTCCTCCATCCTTCGGATGTTTCATCCAATTTTGTTGCACTCATTATAAACACATGCTATATTATATGTAAAATAGATAATTTTGATAGTAATAATCGAATTTGCGAATAATAGGAGATTTTTATGGATATCGAAGCATTAAATACGTTCCTGACACTTGCCAATACGAAGAACTATACGCGCACTGCCGCACAGCTTTTTGTCGCGCAGTCCACCGTGACAAACCGTATTCACGAACTGGAAAAAGAGTTGAATATCGCACTCTTCACGCGCAACAACCGCAGCGTCGAGCTGACAGTGGAAGGGGAACAGTTCAAGGACTATGCCGAAAAGGTCATCACACTGACGAATGCGTCACTCTCCGAAATCAGTTCCTTACACAAATACGCAAACCACCTGCGCATCGGTTGCTCTGATTCGATCTACGAAGGACATCTGGCGCCGATCATCTTAGAGCATCAAAGACAGTTTCCAAACGACGCCCTGAAGATCACGATTGGTCTTTCCAACCTGCTGATGGAGCAATTGCAGAACGATATCTTCGATGTGATCTTCACCTATCTTCCTATGAAAAAATCATCCTATCACTGCGAGGTCTACAAGCAGGATAAGATGATTTTAGTGACTGATTATTATAATACGATGTATGCACGCGGTATCACGAAGCAGGCGTTGATTGCCGAGAATTATCTGATGTGCAATTTCGCCCTGCAGGATGTCGGACAGTTCATCCGAAACTTATTTCCGCGCTACCATCAGTTTTCACTGGAAATCGATGACTGTTCCAAGATCATTCCTTTTTTGCTCGGCTCGGAAAGCTATACGTTCCTGCCCGCGGATACAGCTCGTCCATTCTTAGAAGCGGGCAAGCTCCGCGTCATTCCATTACTGGACTTGGAAACACCGGTCATCAACAGTTACATGATCTGCAAGAACAGTAAGCGGGAATTGTGCCAGTCGATTTTTATGTAATTTCATGTCACCACGCGGCAGCGTGCCTCATTTATTGGAGAGTTTTCCCCTTTCCGCTACTTTCTCCCCAACCTGCTTGCTTCTCAAAAGCTTCCGGTTGGGGAGTTTTGCGCCATTTCACATTTTCTCCCCAACCCGCATTGATTGATTGCAAGCTTTTATGGTAGAATAGATAAACTACAAACTAAATTAGACAGGTATGGTACATTTATGAAAAAAGAACAAACTAGAACATCGTTCAAAAGCCGCTGGGGATTTATTCTTGCATCGGTCGGTTCCGCAGTCGGCATGGCAAATGTCTGGGGATTTCCAAATAAAATGGGAAGCAATGGCGGTGGCGCCTTCCTTCTTATCTATTTATTGTTTATATTTTTGTTTAGCTACGTCGGACTTCCGGCGGAGTTTGCGATTGGACGCTGGTCACACACAGGAACACTCGGGTCCTATGAAAATGCATGGCGTTCGCGAAACGAAAACCTCGCCCCTGCCGGGCGCGCACTTGGCTGGCTGCCACTTGCAGGTTCCCTGTGCATCGCAATCGGCTATTCGATCATCGTTGCTTATGTATTAAAAGCATTTGTTGACTCTGCTTCCGGACTATTGATGCAGGTCAACACTTCCGAATGGTTCGAATCGTTCTCCATGACGGATTTCTCGGTTGTACCATTCCATATAATTGTTATCATTGGTACTTTGCTTACATTGTTGCTTGGTGCCAGCAGCATCGAGAAGAGCAACAAAGTAATGATGCCGCTTTTCTTCCTGATCTTCGTCGTACTTGCTGTGCGCGTGGCTCTGCTGCCCGGTTCTGCAAGCGGATATGAATTTATGTTTATTCCAAGATGGGAAGCCTTGAAAGATCCAACCGTCTGGATCACTGCCATGGGGCAGGCGTTCTTCTCCCTGTCCGTAACCGGAAGTGGTATGATTGCGTATGGATCCTACTTAGACCGGAAAGAAGACGTCATCGCAGTATCGAGACATACCGCGATTTTCGATACGATTGCAGCTTTGGTTGCCGCGCTTGTGATCATCCCGGCATGCTTCTCTTATGATGTCAGTGTGGACGCAGGGCCAAGCCTGCTCTTTATCACATTGCCATCGATCCTGCAGGATATTCCGCTTGGACAGGTCTTTGCGATCATCCTGTATGCGGCAATGATCTTCGCCGGTGTAAGTTCCCTGCAGAACATGTTTGAAGCGGTTGCCGAATCCCTTCTGCATCGCTTCCCGAAGCTGCGCCGTACTGTTGCACTCGGCATTATCTGTGTGATCTGCCTTGGTGCCGGAATCGGTATGGAAGCCATCACCCGCTGGGGAATCTGGATGGACCTCGTCTCTATCTACATCATCCCGATCGGCGCAACACTTGGTGCAATTTCCTGGTTCTGGATTATGAAGAAAAGTGATTTATTTGCAGCGATCAATGAAGGTGGCAGGAAGCCACGCGGAAAGCTGTGGTATTTCCTTGGGCGATACCTGTATGTGCCAATCGCAATCATTCTATGTGTGATTGCACTCGCAATGAAAGTGGCATTCTAAATGAACCGAGCAGGCTGACACCTACTCGATATACAAACATTGTCATCCCGCCTATCAGCTTGATGAACATTGATCCTCTTATAGAAGTCTGTGCAAGCACAATTTCTGTATGACAGCTTATTGCACAGAAAACGGATGATTGCACAATGTCAACCATCCGTTTTCTGTTTTATAATAGCTTATGCCATTCCATTTGCAGTTTTATATTTGTAGATCATCTCCGCATGGTTCTGCTCTTCAATCTGGATATCGGCCAACAGTTTCCGAAGTGCGGTATTCGCAAATGCAAACACATCGGTATTATATTCACCGGACACCAGCTTCTCCGTTCCGATACAATCCGTCGCCAGAAATGCATCATGCTTTTTATCCTCGGAATTATCCAATGTACCATACGTTACCTTCGGCTCGTAGTCTTTTCCCTGCGTATCGTTGCAATCGCACGCCGGAACAGAACCATCTAACACCTGCTGCAACGTATCGTAATGCTTCTGTTCTTCCTTCTGAATCGTCTCAAACAGACTTTTCAGCTCTGGATCTTTCGCCTGTGCTGCGTATTTCCCATACTTTTCCACGCAGCTCTGCTCCTGTGTCTGCAAATCCTGAATCAGGGTACGTTCTTTCTCTTTTAATTCCATTGCTTTGACTCCTTTATTTTGTCTTATTTTTATCGCAATGGTATTATTGACAGATCTGTTTGGTTTTATGCCTTTGTCTGCATCAGACTACAAAACAAGCTGAAATCCATAGCAATTTTTTGCAAATCCATAATGTTCGTAAAAGCCATGTGCCTCCACGCGTGGCAATCCGGAATCCAATATCAATGCTTTACAATCTTTCTCTTTTGATTTTTCTTTTAAATAATCCAATAAAAATGTTCCATACCCTTTTCCACGATCTTCTTTGTTCGTGATCAGACTTGCCACATAACAGGTACATCCCGTCATCCAAAAAGTTTCAAAATAACTTCCATGACACAATCCGTGATAATTTCCTGCATCATCTAATGCAAAAAACACAAAACTATTTGCATCTGCATAAGCAGTCACACTCCTCTTTTACTGATATTTTCCCTAACTTATATCATCTTCCAAGGATATGCAACAGACATTCTGCAGAATCTTCCAAATAAAAATATAAAGACGCTTTCGTTTTTATATTTAATCAAAAGCGCCTTTATTCGTTCTTTTGTAATTAGAAATTGCCGCCGTTCCAGCCCCAGTTTGCAACCGCCTGATATTTCACATAGACATGATCCGGTGCAATTCCAAGCACATCCTCAAATATCTTGCAGATCTCGCCAGTCAGCTTGGAGAACGCGGACGGATTCTCGCTTCCGTACACACTTACCTCCACCATCGCCATCGGCTGATCCTTTGATCCTCGGAAATACAACTTATACTCTGGCTCAAAGCCAACCATAAGCCAGCTCTCTGACTTTCCCGGAATGGCTGTGATTGCCTGTCCCAGTCTTGACTTAATTTCCTGCTCCTGTGCATCCGTTAATGCTACACTAATTTTTGAATTGATAAATGGCATTTGTTTGTCCTCCTCTTATTCGTCCTCATCCGGTATACCCGTATGAAGAAATTCGTTCCACTTCTTATTGATTTCTTCCAGTTCCTTCTTCTCCATGATTCGGTTCCGATCATCCAGAATCGCCAGCATCTCATCCGCCACGTCCTCCAGTCTTGGATTCGAATACCGATACAGATATCCCATCATCCGCGTCGCCGTAAAGTCCGTATTCAGATTCTTCGTCACAATGTCTGCAAATTCCTCTGGGTATCCAAGACGAAGCATGATGTTATAAAGTTGTATGCTTTGTGGAGATTTTGGTTTCATTGTATGTTATAGTCCTTTCCGTACTTTGTCAATTAGTTTGTTGCTATATTAACTTTTCCTTCCACTCCGCTTCCTTAAATCCAACCAGCACCTTATCTTCATCCACAACCAATGGTCGTTTCACCAACATACCATTCGTCGCAAGAAGCTTAATCTGTTCATCCTCGCTCATCGTTGGAAGCTTGTCTTTCAACTTCATTTCCTTGTAAAGCATACCACTCGTATTGAAAAACTTCTTAAGCGGTAATCCACTTCTCTCGTACCACGTTCTTAACTCATTCTCCGAAGGATTTGCCTCGACGATATGACGCTCAGTATACGCGATCTTATTTTCATCTAACCACTTCTTTGCCTTCTGACAAGTAGAACATTTGGGGTAACATATAAATTGCATTGTAAAATATCTCCTTATCTGCATGTATATCCGTAATCTTACGCTATGTAACATCACGTATCATTCTTGTATCTTAACTCTATTTCACAAACCGCAGCTTTCCTTTACTTTCCCAGATAACCTCACTCACCTGGTATGGCGTCTCACCATCCATATGTATCCACTGCGGTGTCTCCGTCACCAGACGCATCTTCTTACACCTGTGATTCGTAATGTCCTTAAACAACAAATGTTTTTTGAAATAAACAAGCACAACTGCCAGAAGAAGCTTCAACCTTGACATGCCTTTCACTAGGCAGACATCCAATCTTCCATCTGTCGGATCTGCGTTTGGGCAAAATGGGATTCCACCACCTTCATACATATGATTCATCCCAACGACGAAGAACAGCTCCGGAAGCTTCATCACCGGCGCATCGTCCAGGTATAATTTTGCGCGTACCGTTTTCTTTGCAAATATCTGCTTAACGCCGATCAGCACATACACCAATTTACCAAGATGAATCTTATTTAACACCATTTTCAGTCGGCTCCGGCTGACCTCTTCGCAGATATTTGCATCATAGCCAACCCCAGAACTAATTAAAAATCGTTTTGCACTGCTTCCCTGATGATTCGTTGTCACTTCTCCATAATCAAGCGCAATTTCCTCCGGATTTTCAAGCAGATGCGTAATTGCACGTTCCACATTCTTTTCCAAATGCATATTTCTAGCGAAATCATTTCCGGATCCTGTCTGAATACACGATAACGTCGTATGATCAAATTCCTGAATCCCATTTAGGACTTCATTTAATGTTCCGTCGCCGCCAATCACTAAAATATTGATATCTTCCTCATTTCCCCGAACCACTTCCTTGCTTTGATCCATAGCAGCCGTTTCGTTTAAAGCCATGTTCCTTCCTGCTGTAAGTTTCCCTGCAACCATCGTTGCTTCTCCCGGCTTCCGCAGTACATACACCTTATACGCCACGTTTTTTCGGTCTAATATGTCTTTTATCTCCCTCCATGCATCCATTCCTTTTCCAGAAGATGAGGTCGGATTTACGATTATATGGTACATTCTTGTTATCCTTTCCACACGCCGCTATCTCTCGATAGCGGGCGTATCTTCATACAGCTGATACTGCAGCTTCGTGCGTGCTTCACGGTAGTCGTTTTGCACAACCAATGTGTAACGGGCTCCCTGGAAGGCAACATAGTTCCTGCCGTCCCTCGCAAAGAACGATACCAGCACCCGCTCCTGCCAGATCTCCTCTGGCAGTTGCTTCTGCAAAACCCGCTCCACAAAACGGATTGCAATATCCTCAAAGCTGTACTGGCGCTCCCGCTTATTCTCCACATAGTAGAGATACAGCTTCTGGACATAACACTCGGACACAGCTTCCATCTGCTTGAAGTAGCTGCCGAGCATCATATAAACTGCATAATTAAATGCATTCTGGTTATTTGTTGCCTTATCGATTGTAGTTGTTGTATTCATCATACATACCTCCTTGAATAAAAACAATAGATTTTTTGATAAAAATAGGCAGACTTGTAGAACTGTCTATCTTCGTCCACAATCTGCCTTCTTCGTTCTATTTAGTTTCATTCAAGAAAATACTCTGATTTTCCGAAGCTGTTGTTAGTATAACGCATTCCGTTTAGATATACAAGACTTATTTCACCATTACAGTTAAACTCATAGTTCAATTACCTATACCTAATAGGTTTTATTTGCGCCAACCAACGTCATGATACCATTTATTACCAACAGCACACCCGTTGCAATAAATGCCCACGCAATCGTTCCACTCTGATTAAAGAGCAGACATGCTCCGGCAACAACCATTAGTCCCGGTTTAAAATACTCCTGAAACCGTTCTCCCACAGTCAGATTTACAGGCATCGTTTTCTTGATTGACGATATCTGTAACAGTCCCATCAGAATGATTCCTGCTGCCAGAATATAGAATGCAAGACTTGCAAATACCCAGCCAAATACCAAAATACAGATTCCGGCAACTGACTTCACAATTCCATAATTTACGAGTCCTGCCACAAAATCCATAATGGCTCCAACAATTACAAATACTGCCAGAAGCGTAATGGCTGCGGTAATAATTTTTCCTTTCATAACAATCAGCAAAATTCCAAGCAATATGGATCCCAAAGCTGACGCTACGTTTTCTTTCTGGTTCATATGTTGTTCCTCCTTATCAATTATCTCCTATAATAACTCATCCAACAGCTTACTTCATATCTGCCTCAAATGCAACGGACAATTATGAATCTCTGTATGATATAAGCCATTCAACCAGATCTTCATACCCGATTGCCCGGCTGTAATAAGCGCCCTGGAATACATCACACCCCAATGCTTTCAGCTTCTCTAACTGTTCTTTTGACTCCACCCATTCTGCAATCGTTGTAAAATGAATCGACTCCCCAAGCTTGGTGATCGAACCGATAATTTCCGCATTGGTTTCGTTTTCAAGCACATTCCGCGTCAAAGATCCATCCAGTTTCACGACTGCAAAAAATCCCGTCTGCAAGTAGAGCAGGGAGGTATGCCCCATCCCAAAATCATCAATCAAAAACCGGTGTCCGTGCGCTTTCAATTCTTCTATTTTATGTACCACATCCTCTGTCGAAGATATCGCGTCCTGCTCAGTGATTTCAAGACACAACTGGCTACAGGAAATTCCATGTGTCTTCACGCTGTTTTCCACCGTTTCCACCAATCCATCCCACTGCAGTGACGCATTGGTCAGATTGACAGAGATATCAAAGCTTTCGTCTACATAATCAGTCAGTCTGGCTCTCGCCGCTGCCGCTTCATCTAAGATTGCTGCATCAAGCGCATGCATAATTCCAAGTTCTTTTGCAAGCTGAATGATAAGTGGTGGGTAAATATTTCCAAACACGGGATGATTCCACCGAATCAAAGCCTCCGCACCAGAACAATGCCCATTCTTGTCCACCTGGGGCTGATACATCAGAAACAGACTGTGATTTTCAATTGCCTCCTTCAATTCACCGGCCAGCAGCCGTGCCGTATTTCCACATACATCTTCCCGTTTTGTAAATGCGAACAGAACTCCACTTTCTTCCTGCTTTTTGTATTCTTCTACCAATTGGTTCACATTCTGTATCATCTGCTGCCGGCGCTGCATTTCAAACATCCGGATAAACGGACGATATACAAACACGCCGGTCACAATGCATATAAGCTGAAGCACTACTCCTTTCCACGAACCAGTTGCCTGATATCCACTCAGAAGAACTGGCGTTGTCCACTCCACCGATGCTACCACATGTGGAACAATGTCAAAATACATTGCCGCATATGTAATCAGGAAATTCAGGATCGGAACTACCAAAAATGGTACAATAAAGATCGGATTCAAAATGACCGGAACTCCAAACAACGCAATCTCACTGATATTAAACAAAACTGCTGGTGCCGCCATACCCGCAACATTCCGCAGACTCTTCGTCTTCGCAAACAGCAAAACCGCGATTACAAGGCAGATCATCACGCCGGTTCCCCCCATGATTACGAACACATCCTGAAAAGACTTGCTGAATATACCAACAGATACATCTGAGAAATTCTGTTTGATCACAACATCCAATACATTGTTTCCATGCACCCCAAAAAACCAAAATATATGTGTCTCGACAATGATTAAGATTCCAGACCAGAAATTATTATCAATCGAACCAAACAGACGATTTACTCCAAGCTCAAACAATTCCTGTACTCCATTTACCCCGCTCGTCACATATAGTACCTGATGAAACAAGTTAAACACGAATAATATCCCCAAAGTACAGCCAATTCCATTGATTGCATGCATATAACCACTGTCAGTATCTATTTCCTTGTTTCTCACAGACATAAAATTTATATCCTTTAATTTGAAATACAAAAATCCTGCACCAAGGGATACAAACAGTGCAGTGAATGTATTCATATTGCTAAATGCCTTTATCGAAAAACTCCCATATTGGATTCCGGTACATCCGGCAAAACTGGCAAGCGTGACAACCGCCAGTACAATCGCATCCCCCGTCTCCACAAATCCACTTTTCTTTCTGGATTTGATCAGCGCATAGCTGACACTCGTCGTCACTGCAAGCAAAACCGCAAAAATATCATTTACACCATGATATATAAATTGCAGCATATCCATAACATGACCTGACCAGATATGTGCAATAAAATCCTGATAGCCTGCTATCGGCAGACTCATGATCATCAATGCGCCATAGCCAACAACAAGCAGGGGAATAAGCATAATCATCCCCTGGCGGATCGCACCAAAGGCACAGCTTTTTTCTATCTTATTCGTTGCTTTTAATACTCTGTTTTCTATTTTTTTCATTCGTATATTTCCTCAATTCATAATACTTTATTATAACATGGATACAGCACAAGCTCAACCACATCTGAACTTTCCTATTTACCAATTCTTTCACATTCACCCCAGAAGGAAATACATTTTCTGTAATTACATTTATAACAATACTATGCTATAATAAAGTTTACGACAGATGTATTTACAGACACCTTATAAAAACGAATGAAACTGATGAGCAACAGATTGCCACGGATATATATTCCACGAAGGAGAAAAATTATGAATTACGACGAATCTGTTTTTAAGGAAAAGGCGAACCGGAGAGCCAGACGGATCTGGATCATCTTCGCCGCATTGCTTTCTGCAAACTATGGTGCCGATGTGGCGAACCATCTACGTGGCACTACCTAATTATATTATCTTTTTAGCGCTCTGCTGGCTGCCAGTCATCACCGGGGAGATTCTGCTTCGTGTGAAGGGCTTCGATACTGACCAATACAAATTCAACCTCGTGATCGGCTATGGCATTTTCTATACATTTGTATTATGCACGACAGAATCACCGATTGCATTCACGTATATCCTGCCCGTGACCAGTCTTCTGGTCCTCTATAAGAGTATCCGATTCATGGTAAGCTGCGGAATCGCAAACTCCCTGATTATCGTCGGAGGTGCTGCCTATCGTATCTCACAGGGATTCAACTCCGCCTCCGATATGAAGAATTATCAGCTCGAGCTCGCCTGTATCATACTCTGCTATATCTGCTATGTCATGTCCATCAGGCACCTGATTGAGTCTGACGGTGCCATGACAGACAGCATCAAGGCAGACCTTCATCGTGTTGTCACGACTGTGGAACAGGTAAAGCAGGCATGTAACACGATCACAAACGGCATTACCGTTGTCCGTGAGCTTGCATCCGAGAATACACATGGTGCCACGATTGTTGTAGACAGCCTGAACCGGCTCAGCGATCATAACTCTGACTTGCAGAGCAGTACAACCTCGTCGAACGAAATGACATCCGACATACACGCACAGGTCAACCATGTGGCAGAGATGATTGAGCAGATGGTCTCACTTACGAGCACTTCGGTGCAGCACGCGAAGGTAAGCTCCGAGGATCTGGCAGATCTTGTAACTACGACGAACACGATGGCTTCGCTCTCCGGGGAGATTGAGCAGACATTGCAGAATTTCAAGTCTGAATTCGCCATGGTGAAGAACGAAACCGGTGTCATCGAGAATATCACATCCCAGACGAATCTTCTTGCATTAAATGCATCGATTGAAGCTGCCCGCGTCGGCGAATCCGGAAAAGGATTTGCAGTCGTAGCCGAGCAGATCCGTACATTAAGCGAGGAGACCAAGTCCTCTTCCAATCAGATTCGGCAGGCTCTCGAGCATCTCGAAGAGACTTCTGAGCGGATGACCGCTTCGATGGAAGAAACCCTGAAGCTGATCCAGCTCACATTGACCAAGGTCACGCAGACCGGTAAGAGTATGACGGAAATCGCTTCCGATACGAATAAGATCGGTGAGAATATTCAGGTCATCGACCACGCCATGAAGGAAGTCGAGGCTTCCAACATCCATCTTGTGGACAATCTGAATCAGGTAACGGATATCGTCGGCGACATGACAACCTGCATCAGCGACTCCAACGAGATCAACAACCGCATGCTCAGCAAATACGATGAATCAGCCAACAACATCAACTCCATTGAGACCGTCATCGAATCCCTCATGTGCGAGCTTGGAATCGGTGGTTTCATGGGAACCGAAGATGTACAGCCCGGCATGAAACTGAGTGTGGCACTGAAGGACGGAAAGAACTATTACGGCGAGGTACTGACACGTGAGAACAATACGTTATCAATCACCCTTGCAAACGCACCGAAGCTTACGGAGGTGACAGAATGTAAGCTGCAGGTAACCGTCGGCAACGTGCTTTACTGTTGGGATCCGGCTAAGATTGTGCATACCGAGCAAGAAGAGGATTCCCACTTTACAATCCAGATTGAGTCGCGTCCAAAGATCAACAACCGGCGAAAATACCCTCGTCTGGACATCTCCAATGCCTGCACGATCACACTTGCCGATGGAACGACAACCATGGAAGGCAAGCTCGATAACTTAAGTGCAAACGGCTTTGCGTTCCTGACACATGACAACTACTTTGCTACCCATAAGGGCGTCGACATCCGTGTGAAAATTCACAACTTTGACCTGCCTCAGCACGACGTATTGGAAGGACGTGTTATCCGCTGCTCTGATAACGAGGGGCTTTACATCGTCGGCTGCCAGATGCCGGGAGATGATTTCTTTATTCGGGATTATGTGAAGAGTCGGTTGTAATTGGACAACCTGCATACATTACATGAATGCGATGAATATTGTTGTATTGTTGCAAAGCAGGGTGCTAAACAAGCTGTAAAAAATGGTCATAAAAAACGCATGTCAAGTTGATTGACATGCGTTTTTCGTTCGTATTCTGTTGAGTTAAGTCTGCAAAAATCAAGCTACCAAAGGACATCAACAATGCTAATATCCCAATGAAAATCGAAATGATCTCATAAGTCGTCATCGGCGCCACGTCTACACTCCGTTTCGGTCGGTGCTAAACAAGTGTCCCCCGGACGCTTAACGCCTTGTCATGGGTACTTTCCTTAGATAGTATCCTAACATAAGAACTAATGCTTCTGCAAGGATAAATAAAAATTATTGATTATCCCTCTACGTCGCAAAATACTATTTAGCATCGGTTACAATCGGAAAGTTCATTTCAACAATAAACTCTTTTTTTTCTATTTTTGCTTCAATCTCTCCATCCATCCGACTAACCAACTCCTTTGCAATAGATAGTCCCAATCCAGTAGATGTTTTACTTCTGGCAACATCTGCTTTATAAAATCGCTCAAATACCTGATCTATATTAATCTGTTCTGGATGTGTAACCTGATTGCTGATTCTAAGCACCGCCTGATTTTGATCACGTTCCAACACAATGCTAATCTTCTTTTCTCCATGATCCAGCCCATTTTTTATCACATTTTGGATAACACGGCGGAGTCCCTGCCTGTTTCCATGTATATACAACTGTTCTTCCGTAATCTGAATATCCGGCTGAATTTCCATTCTTACCCATTCATCATAGTATGAAAAAACTGTTTCTTTCAAAATCCGGTTCATACAGCACAATGTCAATTCCAAACTGTAAGATTCGTTTTTTAACTTTGTAAACATAAAAAGTTCTTCCAACATTTCATTCAGACTATGAATTCTTTCGTGGATAATGCTTAAATAACGTTCCTGATCCTCTATATTTTCACATTCTTCCATTAGCTGGAAATATCCGTCCAAAGATGTCAGTGGTGTGCGGATATCATGAGAAAGATTTGTATATGTGTCCGTAATCAGAGCTTCTTTCTCCTGATAATGCTGCTTCTCTTTTCTTCGCAGTTCCAGAAGCTCATTCAACTTGTCAGAAAGCTTTCCTATTCCACCCACATCAAATTCATGGTTAATCAACATGTTACTGTCATGTTTCATCATAAACGCCAATTGGCGGCAGATGTCTTTCACCTGCCGCTGGTATTTCCAAAATAACATTCCTTGTACCAGTATCACTGCTATCAATAGCACGAACCCTAGTTTTATCATTTAGATATCTCTCTTTCTGAATACCCATGCTGTCAGTAATGTAACCACGATTCCGAACGCCGCCGCAATCACAACTGCCGTCAGGCATTCCTTATTGGTCGGTGACATGGATAAAAGTGCAATCTTTCCTGTCACTGTATATTTCAAAATCTGGAAATTCTCCACACCTGCCTTCTGGATCAAATGATTGATCACTCCGTATAAGACAATCATGGTATTCATGCACAGGCAGATAACAATCGTCATGCTGAACACGTTGCTGTTCAAAACCACCGCAATCGCCATACTGATTAGTACCAGTGCATAATGAAGCAAAATCTGAATACCAAAGTATCTCAGCAACTCGCTTCCATTCCCCCACTCCAGATATCCGAAGTACATCTGCTGTGCAATAATCTGAAT
>OGJV01000540.1_pt1 | contig 21415 bp, 19 predicted proteins | sample 1572271 | NCBI WGS metagenome assembly OGJV01 (sample SAMEA2582107, study PRJEB24529) | metagenome | biome: Human gut stool | place: China | collected 2011
ACGTTAAATCATATCAGGCGTAATACCACAACCCTTAAGTTAGCGCTTATGGGATTACTCCCCGCACAACGGCTACTTCTTCGGTTCGTAAGCGAGAACAGCCTTAAACTCAATATTACGTTCCTTCACCGTAAACTCACACAGCGAGTCTCCGACCAGAAGCGTAAATCCCAGCACCGTTAAACACAGCACTATGACTGCCGCAAGGGCATATTTCGTCAGCATGTTTATATTGCCTCCATGCGAAGAAGGGACTACCATCCAAATTGTTCGGGTTTGGAGTGGCAGCCCCAGGGTTGATAGAAATATCTCCTGGGGCTTCATCTTTCCAGACCTCAGAGTAAACCTGAAACCGGAAAGCTTCAGGCACCCGCCGTTATCTTACCCTTCCTCAACAAAATAGCTGTTTATTTATACAGTGAGTCCTGTTTCGGACTTCTCACTCCTCATTTAATCAACTGAAGCTGAACCCGTTTTTTTCTGCATGACTCAATCGTCAAAATTCTTCGCCACCAGTCAGCACTGCCATAACTTGTCACATTGCAAAAGTAGCCAAATTGCTTCAGGCACCATCAGTTCACCATCACCAAAAAAAAGAAACATTCCAGAACTTCCGCATCTCGCCCAGCCGCTCCGACTTCTATACTGAATAGAAAACGCCAACATAAGAGAAACCTATGCCATTACCCGATTTTCATGTTTCTGAACCTTTTACCCTCGGTATTGAACTGGAAATGCAGGTGGTTAATCCGCCGGGCTATGACTTAAGCCAGGACTCTTCAATGCTGATTGACGCGGTTAAAAATAAGATCACGGCCGGAGAGGTAAAGCACGATATCACCGAAAGTATGCTGGAGCTGGCGACGGATGTTTGCCGTGATATCAACCAGGCTGCCGGGCAGTTTTCAGCGATGCAGAAAGTCGTATTGCAGGCAGCCACAGACCATCATCTGGAAATTTGCGGCGGTGGCACGCACCCGTTTCAGAAATGGCAGCGTCAGGAGGTATGCGATAACGAACGCTATCAACGCACGCTGGAAAACTTTGGTTATCTCATTCAGCAGGCGACCGTTTTTGGTCAGCATGTCCATGTTGGCTGCGCCAATGGCGATGACGCCATTTATTTGCTGCACGGCTTGTCACGATTTGTGCCGCACTTTATCGCCCTTTCCGCCGCGTCGCCATATATGCAGGGAACGGATACGCGTTTTGCCTCCTCACGACCGAATATTTTTTCCGCCTTTCCTGATAATGGCCCGATGCCGTGGGTCAGTAACTGGCAACAATTTGAAGCCCTATTTCGCTGTTTGAGTTACACCACGATGATCGACAGCATTAAAGATCTGCACTGGGATATTCGCCCCAGTCCTCATTTTGGCACGGTGGAGGTTCGGGTGATGGATACCCCGTTAACCCTTAGCCACGCGGTAAATATGGCGGGATTAATTCAGGCCACCGCCCACTGGTTACTGACGGAACGCCCGTTCAAACATCAGGAGAAAGATTACCTGCTGTATAAATTCAACCGTTTCCAGGCCTGTCGCTATGGGCTGGAAGGCGTCATTACCGATCCGCACACTGGTGATCGTCGACCGCTAACGGAAGATACCTTGCGATTGCTGGAAAAAATCGCCCCTTCCGCACATAAAATTGGCGCATCGAGCGCAATTGAAGCACTGCATCGCCAGGTCGTCAGCGGTCTGAATGAAGCGCAGCTGATGCGCGATTTCGTCGCCGATGGCGGCTCGCTGATTGGGCTGGTGAAAAAGCATTGTGAGATCTGGGCCGGTGACTAAGTCGGGAATTGCCTTACAGAAGAATATCCCTGACAATGGTGTTTTAACTTACATTTAACAATGTTATGAAACACCCTTTAGAAACCTTGACCACCGCAGCAGGCATTTTGCTGATGGCTTTCCTCTCTTGCCTGCTGCTTCCCGCCCCCGCATTGGGGCTGACGCTGGCACAAAAACTGGTGAGCACGTTCCATCTGATGGATCTTAGTCAGCTTTACACTTTATTGTTTTGTCTGTGGTTTTTAGTGCTGGGCGCTATTGAGTATTTTGTTCTGCGCTTTATCTGGCGACGCTGGTTCTCGCTGGCGGATTAAACGTCGATTATCGCCGTACTTCGCGGCATACTTTGCTTATTCTCCTTCGCCTAAAGGAACGTTTATGGATAAGCAATCACTGCACGAAACGGCGAAACGCCTGGCCCTTGAGTTACCCTTTGTCGAGCTTTGCTGGCCTTTTGGCCCGGAGTTCGATGTTTTTAAAATTGGCGGCAAGATTTTTATGCTGTCGTCGGAGCTACGCGGCGTCCCCTTTATCAATCTGAAGTCCGATCCACAAAAATCCCTGTTAAATCAGCAAATATACCCAAGCATTAAGCCAGGGTATCACATGAATAAAAAGCACTGGATTTCGGTGTATCCCGGCGAGGAAATCTCCGAAGCGTTACTTCGCGATCTGATCAACGATTCGTGGAATCTGGTGGTTGATGGTCTGGCTAAACGCGATCAAAAAAGAGTGCGTCCAGGCTAAAGCGGAAATCTATAGCGCATTTTTCTCGCTTACCATTTCTCGTTGAACCTTGTAATCTGCTGGCACGCAAAATTACTTTCACATGGAGTCTTTATGGATATCATTTCTGTCGCCTTAAAGCGTCATTCCACTAAGGCATTTGATGCCAGTAAAAAACTCACCCCGGAACAGGCCGAGCAGATCAAAACTCTCCTGCAATACAGCCCATCCAGCACCAACTCCCAGCCGTGGCATTTTATTGTTGCCAGCACGGAAGAAGGTAAAGCGCGTGTTGCCAAATCCGCTGCCGGTAATTATGTGTTCAACGAACGTAAAATACTTGATGCCTCGCACGTCGTGGTGTTCTGTGCAAAAACCGCGATGGACGATGCCTGGCTGAAGCTGGTTGTTGACCAGGAAGATGCTGATGGCCGCTTTGCCACGCCGGAAGCGAAAGCCGCGAACGATAAAGGTCGCAAGTTCTTCGCTGATATACACCGTAAAGATCTGCATGATGATGCAGAGTGGATGGCAAAACAGGTTTATCTCAACGTCGGTAACTTCCTGCTCGGCGTGGCGGCGCTGGGTCTGGACGCGGTACCCATCGAAGGTTTTGACGCCGCCATCCTCGATGCAGAATTTGGTCTGAAAGAGAAAGGCTACACCAGTCTGGTGGTTGTTCCGGTAGGTCATCACAGCGTTGAAGATTTTAACGCTACGCTGCCGAAATCACGTCTGCCGCAAAACATCACCTTAACCGAAGTGTAATTCTCTCTTGCCGGGCATCTGCCCGGCTATTTCCCCTCAGATTCTCCTGATTTGCATAACCCTGTTTCAGCCGTCATCATAGGCTGCTGTTGTATAAAGGAGACGTTATGCAGGATTTAATATCCCAGGTTGAAGATTTAGCGGGTATTGAGATCGATCACACCACCTCGATGGTGATGATTTTCGGTATTATTTTTCTGACCGCCGTCGTGGTGCATATTATTTTGCATTGGGTGGTACTGCGGACCTTCGAAAAACGTGCCATCGCCAGTTCACGGCTTTGGTTGCAAATCATTACCCAGAATAAACTCTTCCACCGTTTAGCTTTTACCCTGCAGGGGATTATCGTCAATATTCAGGCGGTATTCTGGCTGCAAAAAGGCACCGAAGCGGCAGATATTCTGACTACCTGCGCGCAGTTGTGGATCATGATGTATGCGCTGCTTTCAGTCTTCTCGTTGCTGGATGTTATTTTGAATCTGGCGCAGAAATTCCCGGCAGCATCTCAGTTACCGCTGAAAGGGATATTTCAGGGGATTAAACTGATCGGCGCGATTCTGGTCGGCATTTTGATGATCTCGCTGCTGATTGGTCAGTCGCCAGCGATTCTGATCAGCGGTCTTGGTGCAATGGCTGCCGTGCTGATGTTGGTATTTAAAGATCCGATTCTTGGTCTGGTGGCAGGTATTCAGCTTTCCGCGAACGATATGCTGAAACTGGGCGACTGGCTGGAGATGCCGAAATACGGCGCGGATGGCGCGGTGATCGATATTGGGTTAACCACCGTCAAAGTGCGTAACTGGGACAATACCATTACCACTATTCCCACCTGGTCTCTGGTTTCTGACTCCTTTAAAAACTGGAGCGGGATGTCAGCATCTGGCGGGCGACGTATTAAGCGCAGTATCAGTATTGATGTCACCAGTATTCGTTTTCTTGATGAAGACGAAATGCAACGTCTGAATAAAGCGCATTTGTTAAAGCCTTATTTAACCAGCCGCCATCAGGAAATTAATGAGTGGAATCGCCAGCAAGGTTCTACGGAGTCGGTATTAAACCTGCGCCGAATGACCAATATTGGAACCTTTCGTGCCTATCTGAACGAATATCTGCGTAACCATCCGCGGATTCGTAAAGATATGACTTTAATGGTACGCCAACTGGCTCCAGGTGATAATGGTTTACCGCTCGAGATCTATGCGTTTACCAACACCGTGGTGTGGCTGGAATATGAAAGCATTCAGGCTGATATATTCGATCACATATTTGCGATTGTCGAAGAGTTTGGTCTGCGACTTCATCAGTCGCCAACCGGCAATGATATTCGCTCTCTGGCGGGTGCATTTAAGCAGTAATTAAAAAAACCGCTCTCATCGAATGGATGAGAGCGGACATCGTTTTGTCGGATGTAGCGTGAATGCCTTATTTCCGACGCAGCGTTTTAAATGCCACAAACAGGAATACAATCCACACCGGCAGCAGGATCGCTGACAAGCGCATATCATCCATCGTGCACATCAGCAGCAAAATCATGCCGAGGAAGGCGATGCAAAGATAGTTGCCGAACGGATAAAGCAGCGCCTTAAACTGTGTTTCACGCCCCTGACGTCGCATCGCTGCACGAAAACGCAGATGCGCCAGACAGATCATAATCCAGTTCAACAGCAGCGTTGCTACCACCAGCGCCATCAGCAGACCAAACGCTTTTTGCGGCAGCAGATAGTTGATTAACACCACCAGCGAAGTGATCGCTCCGGAAAGCATCAGCGAGTTAATCGGCACACCGCGACGGCTGACGCGAGTCAAAAACTTCGGCGCATTACCCTGCACAGAAAGGCCAAACAGCATGCGGCTGTTAGAGTAAACCCCGCTGTTATACACTGACAGCGATGCTACCAGAATGACGAAGTTCAGCGCAGAAGCTACCACGTTGCTGTCGAGATTATGGAAAATCATCACAAACGGGCTACTGTTGGATTTCACTTCCACCCACGGATAGAGCGCCAGTAAAACCACCAGTGAACCGATGTAAAACAGCAGGATGCGATACACCACCTGATTTACCGCTTTTGGAATGCTTTTTTCCGGATCGCGCGCTTCAGCGGCAGTAATCCCAATCAGCTCCAGACCGCCGAAGGAGAACATAATTACCGCCAGCGACAAAATCAGCCCATTCCAGCCGGTGGCGAAGAAACCACCGTAGCGCCAGAGGTTGTCGATACTGGCTTTCTCGCCGCCGTGACCAGAAAACAGCAGCCACAGGCCAAAGCCGATCATACCGATGATCGCCAGCACTTTAATCAGCGCAAACCAGAACTCGGTTTCGCCATATAAGCGCACGTTCACCAGGTTAACGGCGTTGATGATAATAAAGAAGGCGGCAGCCCAAATCCACGTTGGAACATCCGGGAACCAGTACTGCATATAGATGCCCGCAGCGGTCAGCTCTGCCATTCCCACCAGCACGAACATTACCCAGTAGTTCCAGCCAGAGAGGAAGCCCGCAAACGGTCCCCAGTATTTATAGGCAAAGTGGGCAAATGAACCGGATACCGGCTCCTCAACCACCATTTCGCCAAGCTGGCGCATAATCAGGAAAGCGATGATCCCGGCGACGCCGTAGCCCAGCAATACAGCCGGACCCGCCATCTGAATCGCCGGGCCAATGCCAAGAAACAGACCAGTACCAATTGCGCCACCCAACGCAATCAGTTGAATATGACGGTTATGTAATCCGCGATGAAGCGTCGGCTCTTGATTCGACGCAGTATCTTCCGATACGGTTGACGCGTTTTTCACGCCTTTCCCCTGTGTGTCTTTTTTGTTGAGGGGCACCTTTTAACATTTAGTGCCCATCGTCGCAAGACACAATCCACACGGTTAAACGGGGTATCCTGCTTTTATTTCCGTACCCGATGTCGGTGCAGCCACATCAGCTTATACGCCGCCGGGATAATAAACAGCGACAGCAAAGGTGCGGTGATCATGCCGCCAATCATCGGCGCGGCAATCCGGCTCATCACCTCTGAACCAGCCCCCGTTCCCCACAGAATCGGCAGCAGACCGGCGATAATCACCGCCACCGTCATCGCTTTCGGGCGCACGCGCAGGACCGCGCCGTGATATAACGCCTCATCCAGCTTCTGCTCGCTGAATGTTTGTGGATTATTCAACGACGGCACGGCCTCTATGGCGTGACGTAAATACATCAGCATCACCACGCCAAATTCGGCGGCGACCCCGGCGAGGGCGATAAAGCCAGTGCCCGTCGCCACGGAAAGATGAAAGCCCATCCACCACAGCAACCAGATGCCGCCCACCAGCGCAAACGGTACGCTGCTGATAATCAGCAACGCTTCGCCCACCCGACGGAACGCCAGATACAACAGCACGAAGATAATCATCAACGTCATCGGCACCATGAGTTTAAGCTTATGGTTGGCGCGCTCCAGTAGCTCGAACTGCCCGGAGAATGCCACGCTGGTGCCCGGTTTTAACTGCACTTTTTCAGCTATCGCTTTTTGCAAATCGTGAACCACCGACACCATGTCACGATCGCGGGCATCGATATAAATCCAGCTCGTCGGGCGCGCATTCTCGGTTTTCAGCATCGACGGTCCGGTAGAGACTTTAATGTCGGCCACGTCTGCCAGGGTGATTTGCTGCTTCATCGGCGTCAGGATCGGCAGCTGGCGCAGTGCCTGCGGACTATCGCGCCAGCTTTGCGGATAACGCAGATTAATTGGATAACGGGCAATCCCTTCCACCGTTTCGCCAACCATCGCCCCGCCCACCGCAGAAGTCACAAACAACTGCACATCCGCCACCGTCATACCGTAACGTGCGGCTTTTTCACGGTTAATCTCAACGTTGATATAGCGCCCACCTTCCAGCCGCTCGGCAAGCGCAGAAGCTACGCCTGGCACCGTTCGCGCTACTTCTTCAATTTGCTCAGCCATCGCGTCGATATCCGCCAGCACAGTGCCGGAAACTTTAATGCCGATGGGGCTTTTAATGCCGGTTGAGAGCATATCGATACGGTTACGAATTGGCGGCACCCACAGATTCGCCAGCCCCGGCAGCCGCACGGTGTTATCCAGTTCCTCAATGATTTTGTCCATCGTCATGCCTGGCCGCCACTGCTCCTGCGGCTTAAGCTGGATGGTCGTTTCTACCATCTCCAGCGGAGCAGAATCGGTGGCGGTTTCCGCTTTCCCGGTTTTGCCAAATACCCGCGCCACTTCAGGTACGCTCATAATTAGCTTGTCGGTTTTTTGCAGCATACTCGCCGCCTCTGCTGCGGAAATCCCCGGCAGCGTCGATGGCATATACAACAAGTCGCCTTCATTGATCTGCGGTAAAAATTCCCCGCCAACTTTATTGAGCGGCCAGAGAACCGTCAGCACCGAAAGCGCCGCCACCAGCAGCGTGGTTTTCGGCCAGTGCAGTACTTTCAGCAACAGCGGATGATAAACACGAATCAAAAAGCGATTGAGCGGGTTACTGCTTTCCGGCGGAATTTTGCCACGGATCCAGTAGCCCATCAGGATCGGGATCACTACGATCGCCAGCAGCGCCGCACCCGCCATCGCATACGTTTTGGTGAACGCCAACGGGCCAAACAGACGCCCTTCCTGCCCTTCCAGGGTGAAGATCGGGATAAACGACAACGTGATAATCAGCAGACTGATAAATAGCGCCGGCCCCACTTCAACAGACGCATCGGTGATCACCTGCCAGCGCGTTTTATTATCCAGCGTGGCGTCAGGATGCTGGTGCTGCCACTCTTCCAGCCGTTTATGCGCATTCTCGATCATGACGATAGCAGCATCGACCATCGCCCCGACGGCAATCGCAATGCCACCCAACGACATAATATTGGCATTCAGTCCCTGGAAGTGCATGACAATAAAAGCAATACACAACCCCAGCGGCAACGAAATAATCGCCACCAGCGCCGAGCGCACATGCCAGAGAAACAGCGCACAGACTACCGCCACCACAATAAACTCTTCCAGCAACTTGCCGCTGAGGTTGTCGATGGCGCGGTCAATGAGCTGGCTGCGATCGTATGTTGTAACTATCTCCACGCCTTCCGGCAGACTACTTTTCAGCGTTTCCAGTTTGTCCTTCACGGCGGCGATCACTTCTCGGGCGTTTTTGCCGGATCGCAGGATCACCACCCCGCCCGCCACTTCGCCTTCGCCGTTTAGTTCGGCAATGCCCCGGCGCATCTCCGGGCCAATCTGGACCTTCGCAACATCGCGCAGATAAACGGGCACGCCATTTTCACTGGCTTTTAAAACGATGTGATTAAAGTCGTCGAGCGTTTGCAGATAGCCGCTGGCGCGCACCATATATTCCGCTTCCGCCAGTTCGATCGACGAACCGCCCGCTTCCTGGTTTGAAGCATCCAGCGCGCTTTTTACTTCGGCGAGACTGATGCCATACTGCGCCAGGCGCTGGGGATCGATAACCACCTGATACTCTTTCACCACACCGCCCACCGACGCCACTTCCGCAACGTCAGGGATGGTTTTCAGCTCATATTTGAGAAACCAGTCCTGTAATGAGCGTAAATCGGCCAGATCGTGCTTACCGCTGCGATCCACCAGTGCATATTCATAGATCCAGCCAACACCCGTGGCATCTGGCCCCAGCTCGGCGCTGACTCCCGCAGGCAGCTTACCCTGTACCTGGTTGAGGTACTCCAGCACCCGCGAACGCGCCCAGTACGGATCGGTGCCATCTTCGAAAATGACATACACATAAGAGTCGCCAAACTGTGAGAAACCGCGCACAGTCTTCGCGCCAGGCACCGACAACATGGTGGTGGTTAGCGGATAAGTCACCTGATTTTCAACGATTTGTGGTGCCTGACCGGGATAGCTGGTTTTAATAATAACCTGCACATCGGAGAGATCCGGCAGCGCATCCACTGGCGTATTAATGATGGTCCAGGTGCCCCAGATGCTCAGAAACAACGCGCCCATCAGCACCAAAAAACGGTTCGCCACCGAGCGACGAATAATCCATTCAATCATTGGTTATTCCCTCAATGCGCATGGGTAGCACTTTCAGAGCGCATCCGCTCCAGTGCGCCAGAAATATTGGCTTCGGAATCAATCAGGAACAGGCCGCTGGAAACCACCTTTTCACCTTCCGCCAGACCAGAGCGTAATGCGGTGACGCCTTGCGATGCCTGGAAAACAGCAACGCGTTTCGGTACAAAGCGCCCGTCGGCATCAACGGTAATCACCCGCTGTTCGCTGCCGGTATCAATCAGCGCTTGTGACGGAATGAGCAGCATCGGTTCGCTGGCGGTGTTGAGTTGCAACCAGGCGTTCATGCCCGGTTTTAGCGCCTCGTCGGCGTTGTCGACTTCCAGACGCAGCTGCAGCGTGCGGGTCGCGGCATCCACGCCAGGTAGCAGCGTCCATTTGCGGATGGTGAGTGTTTTATCCGGTCGCGCCGGAACGGTGAGGGTAAACTGCGAGGCATCTTTCACCAGCCAGGCGATGGACTCCGGGATCGCAGCAGTGACCCACACCGGGTCCATACCCTGAATTTTCGCGACCACGTTATCTTTGGCGATATTCATTCCCGCGCGCAGATCAAACGCGGTGATCACGCCATCAATGGGCGCTTTGAGCGTAAAGCGAGTCTGGATTTTTTGCGTGGCGATCAGGCGGCGAATATCCGCCTCCGGCATTCCCGCCAGTCGCAGCCGCTCAAGAATGCCTTCAGTCTGGGTCGCCGTACCGCCGGTTTCGCGCAGCAGTAAATACTCACTCTGCGCTTCCACCCAGTCAGGAATGGTCAGGTCGAGAAGCGGTGTGCCCTTTTGTACTTTATCGCCCACGGTAAGCGGATACACCTTGTCGATAAACCCGGCAGCGCGAGCCTGCACAATGGCATACTGATACTCGTTGTAACTGACATTCGCCGGGAAACTCTGGGCAAAAGTCAGCGGTCCGCGCGTGACGGTAGCCGTTTTCACCCCCAGATTCTGCGTCTGAGTCGGGTCAATGCGCACACCAGACGCAGAACTCTCTTCATCGGCATATTTCGGCACCAGATCCATATCCATAAACGGCGATTTACCTGGTTTATCGAACCGCGTATTGGGATACATTGGGTCGTACCAGAATAAGATTTTACGTTCTGCGGTCGACGTTTTTTCTGCAGGCGGTTCCGCCTTTGCAACCCAGGTAAAACCTGCCGCAGAAATAATACCGCCCGCGATCATGCTGCCGATAATAAGCGCGATTTTTTTCATCTCATTAAACCTGGGTTACTGGCTGACTTTAATATCCTGTAATAAAGAAAGGTTGCCCTGCTGGACAAAATTAAACGCCACTTTGTCGCCGGTTTTAATTTCACTCATTTTCGTCTGCGGGGTGATGGTAAAGCGCATGGTCATCTCCGGCCAGTTCACGGCAGCAATCGGATCGTGATGGATGGTGATTTTTTTGCTTTCCAGATCAATACCCTTTACCACGCCAGTGGCGCTAATAACCTGTGGTTGTGCTTCGCTCATGGTTTCATGATGATGTTCGTTAGCCTGGGCATTAAAGCCAATAACGGTAAACAGACTGAACATTGCGACTTGCAGTGCTTTTTTCATTTATTCTCTCCTGGAGTTAAAAGTCATACTCTAAATAATTCGAGTTGCAGGAAGGCGACAAGCGAGTGAATCCCCAGGAGCTTACATAAGTAAGTGACTGGGGTGAGCGAACGCAGACGCAGCACATGCAACTTGAAGTATGACGAGTATATTGCTGTCAACCGCCACCAAGTGCGGTATACAAAGAAATTTCGTTAACCTGACGGGCATAATTCAGGTCGAGTAAAGTTTGTCGGGTTGCAAATAAAGAACGCTCGGCATCCAGCACTTCCAGATAACTTACTGCGCCGTGCTGATATAATGCCCGCGCCCGTTGCAAAGTAATTTGCAGCGATGCCAGATAACGCTGCTGGGCGCTAATTTGATCGTTCAGGCTTTGACGTAATGCCAGCGCATCTGCCACTTCTTTAAAGGCGTTCTGGATTTTCTGTTCATAATTCACCACCGACTGCTGCTGGCGAATTTCGGCGATATCCAGATTGGCCTGGTTGCGTCCGGCATTAAAAATGGGGATATCAATTTTAGGAATAAAATTCCACATCCCGCTGCTGGCGTTAAATAATGACGACAGATCGCTGCTGGCGGTTGATATTCCGCTGGTCAGGCTGATAGACGGGAAAAATGCCGCGCGTGCAGCGCCAATATTGGCATTAGCCGCCATTAACGCGTGTTCAGCTTCCATAATATCCGGGCGCTGCAATAAGATTTGCGACGACAATCCCGCCGGTAATTTAACGCTTTGCAGGCTGTCGCTGTTTACTGTCTGCGCTTGCGGCAGCTTGCCGTAGCTTCCCAATAACAGTTGCAATGCATTATTCGCCTGCGCCAGTTCCCCCTGACGTTTAGCGATGTCGCTGCGGGTACTTTCAATCACCCCGCGAGCCTGTTCCAGCGCCAGAACATTACTGCTACCTGTCAACAGTTGTTTTTCGACAAACGCATATGACTGCTGATAATTACGCAGCGTTTCTTCGGCTATTTGCAATTGCGCATACGCTAGCTGCTGATTGAAATAACTTTGCGCGACATTAGAAACCAGCAAAATATGCACCGCGCGCTGGGCTTCCTCAGTGGCTAAATAATTTTGGCGCTCGGCTTCGCTCATGTTCTTTAAGCGACCGAAAAAATCGAGATCAAAGCTGGCGTTAAGGCCGGTCGAAAACTCCCGTGTCGTGGCGGTATTCCCTTTAAGATTACCGCTCCAGCTGCCGCTGCCCTCGCCATTGAGCTGTGGGTAGCGGTCGGCATCGGTCAGACGATATTGCGCCCGTGCCTCCTGCACTTTCAGCGTCGCCATGCGCAAATCCCGATTATTCACCAGCGCCTCGCTAATCAGCGTCTTCACCTGATTATCAACAAAAAAGGTGCGCCAGCCCGCGTTCTGATAGTTATCTGCTGCGTTAACCAGGCCGTTCTGGCTGAGTGAGAACTGCTGCGGCACGGGCATTGCCGGACGCTGATAATCCGGTGCCAGTGAACAACCGGTTAGCGCAAGGGCCACACAAAATGGCAGAAGTTTACAAGGAGACATAGGCTCATAATTTCTGGTGATTTTATACCGCCAACTTTACTCGCCAGGCTCTGATTTTCCGGTGACAGGAAAATGACAAAATTGTCATTTTGCCAATAAGCGATTGCCATCTGATCCCGCTACTCTAGAATTGCCCGGGCAACATGCGGAGGAAATATGAAACTGTTGATTGTCGAAGATGAAAAGAAAACCGGAGAATACTTGACCAAAGGGTTAACCGAAGCCGGTTTTGTGGTCGATTTGGCCGACAACGGGCTGAATGGCTACCATCTGGCGATGACCGGTGATTATGATCTGATAATCCTCGATATTATGCTGCCGGACGTGAACGGCTGGGATATCGTGCGCATGTTACGCTCCGCCAATAAAGGGATGCCGATTCTGTTGCTTACCGCGCTTGGCACCATTGAACATCGCGTCAAGGGGCTGGAGTTGGGGGCAGATGACTACCTGGTGAAGCCATTCGCTTTTGCTGAACTGCTGGCGCGGGTGCGCACATTACTGCGGCGCGGGGCGGCGGTGATTATCGAAAGTCAGTTTCAGGTTGCCGATTTGATGGTCGATCTCGTCAGCCGCAAAGTCACCCGCAGCGGCACGCGCATCACTTTGACCAGTAAAGAGTTTACTCTGCTGGAGTTCTTCCTTCGCCATCAGGGCGAAGTGCTGCCCCGCTCGCTTATCGCCTCGCAGGTATGGGACATGAATTTTGACAGCGATACCAATGCTATTGATGTGGCGGTGAAGCGGCTGCGCGGCAAAATCGACAACGACTTTGAGCCGAAGCTAATTCAGACCGTGCGCGGCGTGGGTTACATGCTTGAGGTGCCGGATGGTCAGTAAGCCATTTCAGCGCCCGTTTTCGCTGGCAACCCGCCTGACCTTTTTTATCAGCCTGGCCACCATCGCGGCGTTTTTCGCCTTTGCATGGATCATGATCCACTCAGTAAAAGTTCATTTTGCCGAGCAGGATATTAATGATTTAAAAGAGATTAGCGCCACCCTTGAACGGGTACTAAATCACCCTGACGAAACGCAAGCCCGACGCTTAATGACGCTGGAAGATATCGTCAGTGGTTATTCCAATGTGTTGATTTCCCTGGCAGATAGTCAGGGTAAAACGGTGTATCACTCCCCCGGTGCGCCGGATATCCGCGAGTTTACGCGTGACGCCATACCCGATAAAGACGCTCAGGGTGGCGAGGTGTATCTCCTTTCCGGCCCGACGATGATGATGCCAGGCCACGGTCACGGGCATATGGAACACAGCAACTGGCGGATGATTAACTTGCCGGTTGGCCCGTTGGTGGACGGCAAACCGATTTATACGCTCTACATCGCGCTTTCGATCGATTTTCATCTTCATTACATAAATGATTTGATGAATAAACTTATTATGACCGCATCGGTAATCAGCATCCTGATCGTCTTTATCGTACTGTTGGCGGTACATAAAGGTCACGCGCCGATCCGCAGCGTCAGCCGTCAAATCCAGAATATTACCTCGAAAGATCTCGACGTTCGCCTCGACCCGCAGACCGTGCCGATTGAGCTGGAACAGCTGGTACTGTCGTTCAACCATATGATCGAGCGTATTGAGGATGTCTTTACCCGCCAGTCCAATTTCTCAGCGGATATCGCTCACGAAATTCGCACGCCGATTACCAATCTCATCACGCAAACGGAAATCGCCCTCAGCCAGTCTCGCAGCCAGAAGGAGCTGGAAGATGTGCTCTACTCTAATCTCGAAGAGCTGACGCGAATGGCGAAAATGGTCAGCGATATGCTGTTTCTCGCTCAGGCCGATAACAACCAGCTAATCCCCGAAAAGAAAATGCTCAACCTGGCGGATGAAGTCGGCAAAGTGTTCGATTTTTTCGAGGCGTTAGCGGAAGATCGCGGCGTGGAGTTGCGATTTGTTGGCGACAAATGTCAGGTTGCGGGCGATCCGCTGATGCTGCGTCGGGCGTTAAGCAACCTGCTTTCTAATGCCCTGCGTTATACGCCACCCAGTGAGGCTATTGTAGTGCGCTGCCAGACGGTCAATCATCAGGTGCAAGTTTCCGTCGAAAACCCCGGTACGCCCATTGCGCCCGAGCACTTACCGCGATTGTTTGACCGTTTCTATCGCGTTGACCCTTCCCGCCAGCGAAAAGGTGAAGGTAGCGGTATTGGGCTGGCGATAGTGAAATCGATTGTTGTCGCGCATAAAGGCACGGTTGCGGTAACGTCAGATGCGCGGGGGACAAGGTTTGTGATTATGCTGCCGGAGAGAGAGTGATTATTAAGTTCAAATTCAGGGCGTGGTGCATCACCTCCTGGTATTGTTGATCAACAAATTAGAGAAAAACTTATTAAACATATGAAATATCGAAGGCTTTTATTTTTCAAAGTTTCACGAGATGTTTGTATATGAAACTTAGTTAAATCTGTGTTTCTTCCAATTGTAGATCACAATGCCCTTTCTAAATTTTCATCGTTATAAACAAGCCATCTATCATATAAAGCAATGAATAATTTAATCGCGATTAATCATCATTAATTGTTATATTATTCACTCAATCTATTTATCAAGTGAATTTGATAAATTCCTAATTTAAAATATCCACTATTGAGCCAGTATTTAACAACGTTAAGATGTGCAATGTGCAGATCATGTTATCAGGGTGGAGCGGTAGCATATATTTCTTATGCAATCATTCATTTTAATAATGTTAATTGGATTATTTATTGCTGTGAATAAAAATATATTATGAATATTGGTTTAACTTTACGTTTTTGTTACTCGTTGTGATATGCGTACCTGTCCTGAATAACGCCAAGAAACAAGAGGTTGAGCTTGTGATTATTTTTTTGACTGAACAGACACCCGTTTCTGTAAAGTAATATTTAAACAAAATTCTCACATAACCATAGCATTTTCTGTTCCTTCCCTAATAACGTCTGAAGTCGTCCCGCTTATCACATTATCCGCAGTTGTACGGTACGGATCATTATTCATTTTACTGGAGGTTGCTATGTCAACCGGATTACGTTTCACACTGGAAGTGGACGGCCTGCCGCCGGATGCTTTTGCGGTGGTTTCCTTTCATCTGAACCAGTCACTCTCTTCGCTCTTTTCCCTCGATCTCTCCCTGGTCAGCCAGCAGTTTCTCTCCCTTGAATTTGCGCAGGTGCTGGACAAAATGGCCTACCTGACGATATGGCAGGGCGATGAAGTACAGCGCCGGGTGAAAGGCGTGGTGACCTGGTTTGAACTCGGGGAGAACGACAAAAACCAGATGCTGTACAGCATGAAGGTGCACCCGCCGCTGTGGCGTGCCGGTCTGCGCCAGAACTTCCGTATCTTCCAGAACGAGGACATCAAAAGCATCCTCGGCACGATGTTGCAGGAATCCGCCCTTCTTCCGTGGTGACCAAAGACTACACCTTTAAACGCCCCGGCTGGGCCGGACGTTTTGAACAGGAAGGCCAGCACCAGGACTACCAGCGCACGCAGTATGAAGTGTATGACTACCCCGGACGTTTCAAGAGCACCCACGGGCAGAACTTTGCCCGCTGGCAGATGGACGGCTGGCGAAACAACGCAGAAACCGCGCGGGGAATGAGCCGCTCGCCGGAGATATGGCCGGGACGGCGAATTGTGCTGACGGGGCATCCGCAGGCGAACCTGAACCGGGAATGGCAGGTGGTGGCAAGTGAACTGCACGGCGAACAGCCACAGGCGGTGCCAGGACGGCAGGGAGCGGGGACGGCGCTGGAGAACCATTTTGCGGTGATCCCGGCAGACAGAACATGGCGACCACAGCCGTTGCTGAAACCGCTGGTCGACGGCCCGCAGAGCGCTGTCGTGACAGGACCGGCAGGCGAGGAAATCTTCTGCGACGAACATGGTCGCGTGCGGGTGAAGTTCAACTGGGACCGTTATAACCCGGCAGACCAAGACAGTTCGTGCTGGATCCGTGTGGCACAGGCGTGGGCAGGCACCGGTTTTGGCCACCTGGCGATACCGCGTGTGGGTCAGGAGGTGATTGTAGACTTCCTCAACGGCGATCCGGACCAGCCGATCATTATGGGGCGCACCTACCACCAGGAAAACCGCACCCCCGGCAGCCTGCCGGGAACAAAGACGCAGATGACCATCCGCTCCAAAACGTACATGGGCAGCGGATTTAATGAGCTGAAGTTTGATGATGCGACAGGGAGAGAACAGGTCTACATCCACGCGCAGAAGAACATGGATACCGAAGTGCTCAACGACCGTACCACCACCGTAAAACACGATCACCGCGAAACCGTAAAAAATGACCAGACGGTCACGATCCAGGAAGGTAACCGCCTTCTTACGGTGGAAAAAGGCCACAAGATCACCGGAGTACTGAAAGGGTCTTTATCTGAGGATGTCTTTCAGGACAGAGGCACGATTGCCGGTTCGGTGCATGTTGACGCTGTAAACAATGGTGGCGAAGGCGACGGTATACAGGCTTATACGGCGATTAAGGAAATTTTGCTGGCTGTGGAGGAAAGCAAAATTGCGCTGACGCCGGATGGCATTCAGCTACAGGTCGGGGAATCGACGGTAATCAGGCTGTCGAAGGATGGCATCACCATCGTGGGCGGTTCTGTTTTCATCAACTGATTCACTCAGATTATCAGGGAGTATTTTATGCAGTTCACTTTTAATGAAGGCCACATTCAACTGCCGTCTCAATGGCAGGATCAGTCAATGCAGGTCCTGGTGTCCACAGATAACAGTGGCATCAACCTGGTCATTACCTGAAAGCCATTCACCGCACGGATAACGGCATACAGACGCTGGCGACCTACGAACAGGATGCGCGGGGGCGGCTGACAGAAGCGGATGCGCGGCTGGACTACCACCTGTTTTATGAGTACGACGCTGCGGACCGGATCATCCGCTGGTCCGATAACGACCAGACGTGGAGCCGTTTCACCTACGATGCACAGGGCCGGTGCGTGACCGTCACCGGGGCGGAGGGCTATTACAACGCCACGCTGGACTATGGTGACGGCTGCACCACCGTGACGGACGGCAAGGGCATTCACTGTTATTACTATGATCCTGACGGCAATATTCTGCGGGAAGCAGCGCCGGACGGGTGGAGAAATTTGAATACAACGCCGCACACGATCAGTTAAGCCGTTACACGGCGGCAGACGGCGCGGAGTGGCAGTACCGCTATGATGAGCGCGGCCTGCTCAGCAACATCACCGACCCTGCCGGACAGACGTGGACACAGCAGTGCGATGAACGCGGCCTGCCGGTGAGTCTGGTATCGCCACAGGGCGAAGAGACCCGGCTGGCGTACACCGCTCAGGGGCTGCTGTCGGGGATATTCCGCCAGGATGAACGGCGTCTGGGCATAGAGTACGACCACCACAACCGGCCGGAAACACTCACCGACGTGATGGGCCGTGAACACCACACCGAATACAGTGGTCACGACCTGCCGGTGAAGATGCGCGGCCCCGGCGGTCAGTCAGTGCGGTTGCAGTGGCAGCAGCACCATAAACTGAGCGGCCTTGAGCGGGCAGAAACCGGCGCAGAAGGATTCCGCTATGACCGCCACGGCAACCTGCTGGCGTACACGGACGGTAACGGCGTTGTCTGGACAATGGAATACGGCCCGTTCGATTTGCCGGTGGCGCGAACGGACGGTGAAGGCCACCGCTGGCAGTACCGCTACGATAAAGACACGCTGCAACTGACAGAAGTCATTAACCCGCAGGGCGAATCATACCTTTATGTTCTGGATAACTGTGGCCGGGTGACGGAAGAGCATGACTGGGGCGGCGTGGTCTGGCGTTACCGCTATGACGCCGATGGCCTGTGTACCGCCAGGGTTAACGGCCTGGAGGAAACCATCCTCTACAGCCGGGACGCCGCAGGCCGCCTGGCAAAAGTCATCACGCCGGAAGGCAAAACGCAGTATGCCTATGACAAATCCGGCAGGCTGACGGGTATCTTCAGCCCGGACGGTACATCACAGCGCACCGGCTATGACGAACGCGGGCGGGTGAATGTCACCACTCAGGGCCGACGGGCCATTGAATACCACTACCCCGATGAACACACCGTTATCCGCTGTATCCTGCCACCGGAAGATGAACGCGACAGACACCCCGATGAATCCCTGCTGAAAACCACGTACCGTTATAACGCCGCCGGAGAACTGACGGAGGTCATTCTGCCGGGGGATGAGACGCTGACGTTCAGCCGTGATGAGGCGGGACGTGAAGTGCTCCGGCACAGTAACCGGGGTTTTGCCTGTGAACAGGGCTGGAATGCAGCCGGCCAGCCTGTCAGTCAGCGCGCCGGATTTTTTCCGGAAGAAGCCACATGGGACGGGCTGGTTCCCTCACTGGTACGGGAGTACCGTTACGACAGCGCGGGTAACGTGTCAGGTGTCACCAGCCGGGAAGATTACGGACGGGAAACCCGGCGGGAGTACCGGCTGGACCGGAACGGCCAGGTCACGGCGGTGACAGCCTCAGGCACCGGGCTGGGCTATGGCGAAGGCGATGAGTCCTATGGCTATGACAGTTGTGGCTACCTGAAGGCGCAGTCTGCGGGCAGGCACCGGATAAGTGAAGAGACTGACCAGTATGCCGGAGGCCACCGGCTGAAACAGGCCGGAAACACGCAGTATGACTATGACGCCGCAGGCCGGATGGTCAGCCGCACCAGACACCGTGACGGCTACCGCCCGGAAACAGAGCGGTTCCGGTGGGACAGCCGGGACCAGCTGACCGGGTATTGCAGCGCACAGGGTGAGCAGTGGGAATACCGCCACGACGCCAGCGGCAGACGAACAGAGAAACGCTGCGACCGGAAGAAAATCCGCTTCACGTACCTGTGGGACGGCGACAGTATTGCGGAAATCCGGGAATACCGCGATGATAAACTGTACAGCGTACGGCACCTGGTGTTTAACGGCTTTGAGCTGATAAGCCAGCAGTTCAGCCGGGTACGGCAGGCGCATCCGTCGGTGGCCCCGCAGTGGGTGACGCGGACGAATCATGCGGTGAGCGACCTGACGGGCCGCCCGCTGATGCTCTTTAACAGTGAAGGTAAAACCGTCTGGCGGCCGGGACAGACCAGCCTGTGGGGGCTGGCACTCAGCCTGCCCGCAGACACCGGCTACCCGGACCCGCGCGGGGAACTGGACCCGGAAGCCGCCCCTGGCCTGCTGTATGCGGGGCAGTGGCAGGATGTGGAATCCGGGCTGTGCTATAACCGGTTCCGGTATTACGAGCCGGAAACCGGGATGTACCTGGTGAGTGATCCACTGGGGTTGCAGGGAGGGGAGCAGACTTACCAGTATGTGCCGAATCCTTTAAGATGGATAGATCCCTTAGGATTAAATAAAGGAGCTTCATTATCTAAAATGATGAATAGCTCCAGTGATCTCATGGGGTTGAGAAGGCAGCCCCAGAACTTCTGGCGGCTATATCGCGGAAAAGACATTTAATAATAGCATTACCAGGCTCAGATGAATTCAGAATGCTTGAACATTTTGGAGCCGAAGCTTCGGTATTAGACATGACGATTATTGTTCGTTCAAATCCGAGTAAAGCCGCTATTCTTGAAGAGTTTTTACATGGTACACAAGAGAAACTAGGATTAGCTGAAAAATTAGGACGTTATGGACTAGGGAGTGCAGAAACGCACGTTAAGGATTTCATGATAAGACACAAAAAAATGCTTGGGTTATCTGATGAGGATGTAGCAATACTCAAAATATTGAAAGACAAGGGGTTGTGATGAATATAATTCTGCCGATAAAAGATATATTTATTATTGCGGGAAACATAGTTTTTAGCGTTTTATACAATGAACATCTTGAGTTCCCATGCCGCTGCCAATTACTATCTTCAAATTCTGAAGTTATGCAAGAGTTATATATTGAAAAAGAGTTATTTATTAAACGCACTACGGAAAATGATTGTCGTGCTTTAGTGTTAAGAGGAACATTGGAATACTTATTTGATGAAATTATTGCTGGCGAGTGTGCATTGGCCTTATTACAAAAAGAAATAAAAAAAGATTAATCCAATATGTAGAACGGGACAATACCCATCTTTTAACAATGAACTTCGTAATTTTTATCTTAGAAATAATGCTACATTATATGAGGTATATCATGAGGTAAAAAATGTTAACAAGGGAGTTGGCCTGGTGGGAGATAATGGTATCGTCCTGGTAATTAGAAGTTCCAATTCCAAAAATACACTTGAGGAATTTCATGAATTCTTTGGAAACTTCAAACCTAATAATTCAACAGCTCGAGTTGAAGTGATTGATCAATCCGTTTTAGAACCTTTTTGGAGATTTTAAAAATATGATCACCAAATCAAGTATACTCATAGAGTATAAAGATAAAAGTAAACTAACCGATAGTATTTATAAGTTTGTAAATGCTCTAGACATTGACTTTTCGATATTAAAATATGACTACTTTGATGTAAATGAGTATAAAAAAACATTACTTATGACACATCTTTTATTGACAAAGATGCAGAATATATTGAATTACTAGCGAAGATTGATTTTTCTTATGAAGTTGATTTCGGCACATCAACAACATCGATTGAAAGCAAGTATCTTCCATCTCTAACTGATTTCATCGCTCAATCACTATCACAACAATTAAATTGTGACATAATAACCAGCTTTAAACCATTAAGTGGAGATGAGTTTTGCCCAATAACATATTTTTCAAAAGGTAAAGAAGTTATCAATTTTACGACATTTAATTCAAATTGTTGGGATGGGGTATGCTGGGTAAAAAAAAGGAGGCAAACAAATATCCGCTAACGTAGTTTTTCAATAGCTACACCATGTCACGTAACATGATGCCTGGATATTAACCAGGGAAAGATCATCAGAAGTTCACTTTTTGTACTAAATAATTCGCATTTTATGTTTAAAAATTGAGATATTCCTTA
>OGJV01000544.1_pt1 | contig 21371 bp, 19 predicted proteins | sample 1572271 | NCBI WGS metagenome assembly OGJV01 (sample SAMEA2582107, study PRJEB24529) | metagenome | biome: Human gut stool | place: China | collected 2011
CTGGCACAGTCACGTCAGCGTATGCCGACAAACTGAGCAATGACATCAAAGCCATCATGACAAATTTCTTTAGTCTCATAAATCTTTTAAACAATTATATAAAACACACAATAAATATTTCTTTTCTGTTCCTTTTCCCGGCAATTACAATCTATTACCGGAGCGAAAGCTTCCTTTGTTAAATCTTCTTAGCGAAATTAAGATAAGACGGCACTATTTGCCCGTTTTTATTATCACTTTTTTCTAATCAAAACGCTAATTTATCTCTTTTTATATTCAAATTATCGCTTTCTGTAGCACTTTGCTAAGTTACAACCGATTTTCCGTCCGTGCAAGTTTTCTTTCACTATTTTTTACTTTCCTAAAGGTTGGAAATGTTTATTAATTTTATGTTATACAACATACTTGTATAACACTCTAAAAATCAATTCTCTATATTCAACCGCAGTCCGCACGTGGCAACCGACATGAGTTTCAGTCACTTATTTCGTTTTGGTCAATATGTCGCTTTTTGCCGGCTTCCGCCGCTTGTCAGCACATAATACTGAACTAAAAGTTTGCTTTTTAAACTTATTTTTACTGACAAATTTTCAGATTTTTCCTTTTTTATCTTCACATTTGCCACAATTTTCAATCATTATAAAGTGTTAATCCAAAGTGTTAAATTTAACATTTACATCTTTTTCACCCTGCTTCAGACCTATAAACGCATAAACCGCACTCTATCAACGTAGTAACAATTTATCATATCTAATTACAATCTAAAACCTGTTCAGGCAGCATTTGCTTTCGTTTATTTTTCTGAGCAAAATTTTCCCCCTTTTTACAATCCGCCATTTTTACTCTGGCTCAGCGACATACCCCATAAAAACCGCATTTTTAACTCGCCGAGATTTTCGTAAAAAAGAGAAACGCGGCCAGCAAGCCGAATCACGGCATTCTGGTCGCGTTTTGTCTATATGCGTATTTTACCTACTTCACAACTATCAAAAAATAATTTTTCTTGCCTCGCTGCACAAGCAGATACTTGTCGTTAAGCAAATCTTTTGTTGTCACCTCCTGGTCAAACGCCGCAAGCTTTTCCTTGTTGAGCGAAACACCGCCACCCTGGGTCAACTTGCGCATCTCGCCTTTAGATGCAAAAATCTTGGCATGCTCGGCAAAAAGGTCAACCGCCTTGACTCCTCCCGAAGCCACGTCGCGCGACACCTCAAACTGAGGCACTCCCTCAAACACCGCGAGGAATGTGTCTTCGTCAAGTTTATGGAGAGCGTCGGCTGTGGCATTGCCGAAGAGGATGTTTGACGCCTCTACCGCCGACTCATAATCTGCCTCGGAGTGAACCATCACTGTCACCTCTTTTGCCAAACGCTTCTGGAGCAGACGCAGATGAGGAGCCTGAAGATGCTCCGCAACCAACGCCTCTACCTCCTCACGGCTGAGGAATGTGAAGATTTTTATGTAGCGTTGGGCATCGTCGTCGCTGACGTTGAGCCAGAACTGATAGAATTTGTAAGGCGATGTGTAGCGCGGGTCAAGCCATACGTTGCCCGACTCTGTCTTGCCAAACTTGCCTCCATCGGCTTTCGTGATGAGCGGACATGTGAGGGCGAAAGCATCTCCGCCGTTTGTACGGCGTATCAACTCGGTTCCTGTGGTGATGTTGCCCCATTGGTCGCTGCCGCCCATCTGGAGTTTGCAGTTCTTTGTCTCGTAAAGGTGCAGGAAGTCATAACCCTGGAGCAGCTGATAAGTAAACTCGGTAAACGACAGTCCGTCGCGGGCCTCGCCGTTCAAACGACGCTTCACGCTGTCTTTCGCCATCATATAGTTCACTGTGATATGCTTGCCCACCTCGCGCGCGAAGTCGAGGAACGAGAATTCCTTCATCCAGTCATAGTTGTTGACCAACTCGGCTGCGTTGGGAGCGTCGCTGTCGAAATCCAAGAATTTAGACAGTTGCTTCTTGATGCAGTCCTGGTTGTGACGAAGCACTTCCTCTGTCAACAGATTGCGCTCTGCCGACTTTCCCGACGGGTCGCCGATCATACCTGTTGCTCCGCCGATAAGCGCCAACGGCTTGTGGCCGCAACGCTGGAAGTGGCGCAAAATCATTACGCTCACCAAATGTCCGATGTGCAGAGAGTCTGCCGTTGGGTCGATGCCGACATAGGCAGTAGTCATTTCTTTCTGCAATTGCTCTTCTGTGCCCGGCATCATGTCGTGCACCATACCGCGCCATTTTAGTTCTTCAACGAAATTATTCATCGATATATGTTTTTTTATTTGTTTTCTTATTGATTTGCAAAAGTACTACTTTTCAACGGGATTTCCCAATCGGCTACCATTTCTTAAGGTAGTATGTATAGGTCTTGCCGTCAGGACCCACATATTCAAGCACCTTGTCGCTGCCTTTGTGCGACACAAGGCGGAAAACCATTTTTTCATCAAGATGCACATGCAAATAAGCCGGAGGCACAGCACTCTCATTGGTATTGAACACCACATCCACCATGCCTTTGTCGTTTTCCTCCCATCTTCCGTACCACATCCCGCCGGTGCTTGTCCGCACTCCGAACACCGCGCCTTGAAAGCAAAAGAACACGCCGCCGTCGTAATCCGCATCATCCTGACCGTCAATGGTCACACGCTCCACTTTCCACTGTCCGAACCAATGTCCGATATGACCGTTGTTCTGCACGCAGCCCGACATGGTAAGCATTGCCATAAAAGCAAATATTATCGTCAACTTCTTCATTTCCTATCGTTTGAAAATATCAAATAATCCATTGTATTTCACACTGAGCAACACTCCGAAATTGTCGCCGCCGGCAAGCGCTCCCTTGTCAAACGCCACCTGTCCGTTAAGCGTCAGCCCTTTCACCTGCTTGAAATGGTATGTTCCCTCAAGCATAAACGATGTGTTGTCGACCACCGACAGACGTGGATTGGAATATGTGCCCCACGACTTGCGGTAGTTTACGAGAAGACGATACTCAAGCGGAGCGTAAATATTACCGCTCACACCGATTTGAAATCCTCTGACACGGTTGTCATAAATGCGGTTTTCCCCTCGTCGGTCATAGATCGTAGACGGGATAAACATTGTGCCTTGCGACATGCCGAAATTGCTGTAAGGATTGCAACGGAAATTCTGATAATAGCTGTCGCCGCCTGTCACCTGATCAGTAAATTTAGTGCCGGGATGGTCGTGCGGAGCCCAGTGCATCGGTCCGCTTTGGTTGGTGAAGTCTACATACTCCAGAACCGCGCCATTGACAATTCCCTTTTTCGCATTCTTATATTCCAAACCCCAAATGCCGTCGAAACCGTTCATCCAACCGATGCCCGACCCGTCTTCAAACGGCTTTTGGAAAAACGCTTTAATCTCGCTCTTGTCCTTCAGCCGATAGCGAGCCACGAAGTCCCATGAACCAAGCGTGTTGCCATAATGATAGGAAGCATCGCCCGGATTGCTTCCGCCCTCCGACGCAAAAAACGCTCTGACAAAGTCTTTCCACGTTGTGTCATAACGATCCTCTTTCGCGTTCACTTTTCCCTTATCACGGTCATAGCTATAGGATGTGGCTGTGCCGCCGAATTCCGTCACCATCTGCATGCCGACTGTAACCGAGAACGGCTTCGAAGGCTTGGTGCGGAAATAGCATCGCTTGTAGTTGTAGTATTCACCGGTGTTGATATAACCGCTATAGTAATTGAAATGGTCTTCAAACCAATCGTCCTGCATGTAGTAGCCATAGGCTATCTCGCCCTGTATCTGCACCCATCCGTTGGTAAACGGGATGTTTTGAAAATCAACAAAACCGGCACGCACCTGCGGAAGCGGACGGGCGTTGTTCGACTGCGTGTAGTCGCCCACTCCGAGACTGTCGTTCATCAATGGCGACGTGCGCTCTTTCATGCCAACCGACAAGTACACTCCGCGATACTTTACTTCGCCATAAAGCTGCTGCAACCATATTGCATTGGGATGATGCCCCTGCACTGCCGGTGTATTGACGGCTTGGTCATACTGCGTATATTTCGACTGATAACCTCCCACAAGGTCGGCACCGAAACCATAGCTGAACCTCTCGCTCAAGTCAAAATCCTTCAGCGCCTTGACGCGAAGCTCAACCGCCTTTGGCTGCGTAAGCGTCCCGCCACGGTTGGCCATCATAAAATATGGCGCAAAGTCGCCGCTGCCGGCATTCGCGCTCACAGAGCCTTCAACCTGCAATGGCGCTTCCGCCGATGCCACTCCGATAGCCGAAAACGCTACAAGCGTGGCAATGATTGATTTCTTATTCATTATTTATTGCTTTCTGTTTCGTGAATAGTCTCTCATTCTTCTCACCAGTTCCTGCCGATACTCAATAAATCGGTGATAGAACGTGCGGATATGACGCATTTTCTTGTCCTCATAGATGTCGGATATCGCAAAAAAGATACCCGTCTCCTCAACGTCGCCAAACTCATCATTGATTGCCGTGCCGAGCACAAGCATCTTCGGCGACAGATTCATATAGGAGTTGACAAGCGGCGGGATATTGATGCCATGGCTCCGGATATGGCTGTTGAGAATCTTATAGTCCTCGCGGAATGTCGACCCTGTGAAGATGTGACGCATCTTGTCTTCGTCGATGCGAGCGTCGAGAGGATGCAACGGATACACGAGGCGGTCGTTGTCGTGAAAATATTTGTCAAGAAAATACAGGATCATGTTGCGGCATTCGTGAGGATAACTTGGATACATCGTCATCTTGCCGAAAAAATACTTCAGATTCGGATAGACCACCGTAAGCGCGCCGAGTCCGTCCCACAGGTTGTCGAGCGCATAGAGTGCCTTGACGCCTGCCTTGGTCGACTGGTATTCCACCGACACAAACGAGCGCCCAAGCTCAAGCGTGTACGGAAGTTTCTCTTTCAAAAACTCCTGTGAGTAGCCAAACATGTGCGACATCGCTATCCGCGGCACTCCGTTCTTGTCCATCTTCATATTCTCACCAAGAAGGAAACGATAGCCGCCTATGATTTCCTCTGCCTCCGGATTCCACACAATCAGCTGCTGGCACGGCTCCTCCATCGTGTCAAACTCATCGATATCGGCGCTCTTGCCTGTGCCGCCCCCCGACGTGCGGAACGCTATCTCGCGCAAACGACCTATCTCCCACATCACGTTGGGAGAGTTATGGGCATCGACAATGTAGATTTCGTTGTGCCCTTTATTTGTGCTTCGGAGAAAACGCGCCTCCGTCAGCTCCATCTTCAACAGGCTCTTATGAACTGGAGCTATGATGCTGTCTACTTTCATTTTCTATTGCTCGTCTGCCATACCATACACTTTATCCTTCACGATTTCTGCCCACTCGCCACTGCGGCGGGCGGAGGTGAAGGAGGTCCAGGGGATAGGCTTGCCTACACGTATTTCAAATTTCGACCCTCGATTCTTAACCATCTCGCCGGGCAGAAGAATCAACTCTATGTTGAACTTGATGCCCAACTTCTTGCGGAATTTTGCAAATTTATAAAAAAATCTTGAATTAAGACCGCTAAAATATACAGGAATGACGTCTCGATGCGTTTCCACGCTCTTGGCGACAAACGATTTCTTCCATTCAAGATCGCGAACGCGGCCGTCGTCTCCCTCTCGGGAACACAGTCCGGCTGGGAAAGTGCCTATCTGGAAATCGCCAGCATAGGCTGCATCGACTGCCCGCATCGACTCGCGCGATTGGCTGCCGTATTTGTTGATTGGCAAAAACACGTTGTCGAGCGGCTTCACTGCCATCAGCACATCGTTGACAAAAAAACGCAGGTGGTCGTCGCCGTAACGCTTCCCGAGAAACGCTATCAGACCGATGCCGTCAAGCCCGCCGAGAGGATGATTGGACACAAATACAAACCTGCCGGAAGCGGGGATATTATCCTCGCCAATCACGCTAACGCTCACGCCGAGCGTCTGCAACGCGCCTTCCGCGAAAGCGCTGCCTGTCTTGCCTCGGTTTTCGCAAAGCACTCGGTTGAGCTCGTCCTGACGAATCAAACGGGCAAGCCAACGGTAAACGAATCCTGGTATCCAGCGCGATGCCTTTGGCAGCTTGCCGGATATGGCTTTCCGTATGTCGATTTTCACTACTTTGTCTTCCATTATCACCGATTTTCATTACAAAGGTAACTTATGTGGCTTTCATATCCAACTATCAATGGCGTTTCAAGCCTTCTCATAGGAATTTTTCACTATCTTTGCGCTTATGAAATACTTTCTTATCGCTGGCGAAGCATCGGGCGACCTGCATGCCGGACGCCTGATCAAAGCTATTCGCAAAAACGACGACAACGCCTCGTTTGCATTCTTCGGAGGCGACTGTATGGAGCATGCCGCGGGATGCCGTCCCATAACACACTACAAGGAGATGGCTTTTATGGCGTTCTCCGAGGTGCTGCGCCATCTGCCAACAATCCTCGGCAACATGAAACGGGCAAAGAAGGCGATTGCCGAATTCCGCCCCGACGCACTTATTCTCATCGACTACCCGTCGTTCAATCTGAAAATAGCAAAATACGCGTTCAATATCGGAATCCCGGTCTACTACTACATCTCTCCGAAAGTATGGGCATGGAAGGAATGGCGCGTAAAGTCGATAAAGAAATACGTCAAGAACGTTTTCTCTATACTGCCGTTCGAAACTGAATTTTTCGCACGCCACGACTACCGTGTGGACTATGTGGGCAACCCAACAGCCAACGAGATAGCGGAGGCGATGCTGACAATGCCGTCAAAAGAGGAATTCTTCCGCGCCAACGAACTGGACAACGACAGGCTGACCGTTGCGCTACTACCGGGGTCGCGGCTTGGAGAAATCCGCAACAACCTCCCGCTAATGGCTGAAGCCGCAAGCAGGTTTCCAAACGTGCAGGCAGTCGTTGCCGGAGCGCCTAATGTCGACAGGAGTTTCTACGAGTCGGTGGTTCCAGGAATGAAGATAATCTACGACGCTGCCTATCCGCTGCTCGCCCACTCCCAAGCCGCATTGGTGACATCGGGAACGGCGACTCTTGAGACGGCGGCAATAGGAACACCGCAGGTTGTATGCTACAGGGCAAACGGCTCAAAACTATCATACAAGCTGTTTGGACACATTCTGAAAGTGAGATTCGTGTCGTTGCCAAACCTTATCGCCGACAAAGAAGTGGTGCCCGAACTGCTGCTCCACCTATGCAACCCCGACAACATCGCCGCCCACCTCGCGCCGTTGCTTGCCGACAGTCCTGAACGGAGCGCTATGCTCGATGGCTACAAAACCGTCAGACAGCGCCTCGGCTCTAACGACAGCGCCGAAACTGCCGCGCGCCAGCTAATCGCCGACTTGAAATAACTTTTCACTGAAATATAACAGCCAAGCCGGGCGGCGACATCTGTCACCGCCCGGCTTGGCTGTTGGAGCGGTAGACGAGGCTCGAACTCGCGACCCTCAGCTTGGGAAGCTGATGCTCTACCAACTGAGCTACTACCGCATTTTCTATCGCAAAGGTAGACACTTTGAGGCGAAATGCCAAAGAAAAAGATACGGAATTTGCAGATGTGACGGAAAATTGCGAAATTCGCAGAAAATTTGTATATTAGGATGATTACGCAAGAACAATTAAAAGAGACAGAAGAACGCATGTTGGCGTTGAGGAGGTATCTTTGACGTCGACTCGAAGAAAATAGAAGTCGAAGAAGAGGAACTGCGCACGCACGTGCCCAATTTCTGGGACGACCAGAAGGCGGCGGAGAAGCAGATGCGCAAAGTGAAGGAATTGCACTACTGGATTGACAGCTACGAGGATATAGAAAAGATGGTCAACGAGCTCAAACTGGGGTTTGATTTCGTGAAGGAGGGACTGGTCACTGAGCAGGAACTCGACGAGATGTATCAGAAGACCATCGAACGCTTTGAAGACGTGGAACTGCGCAACATGCTGCGACGCGAGGAGGACAAACTCGGCGCAGTCCTGAAAATAAATTCGGGCGCGGGAGGCACAGAGAGCCAGGACTGGGCGCAGATGTTGATGCGCATGTATCTGCGATGGTGCGAGAAGCATAGCTACAAGACGTCGATCGTACACCTTGTAGAGGGCGACGAAGCAGGCATCAAGTCGGTCACCATACAGGTGGAGGGCGACTTGGCTTACGGATACCTGAAGAGCGAAAACGGTGTGCACCGGCTGGTGCGCGTGTCGCCTTTCAACGCGCAGGGAAAGCGCATGACGTCGTTTGCTTCGGTGTTTGTCACTCCGCTTGTAGATGATTCAATCGAAGTGAAAATCAATCCCGCCGACATCACTTGGGACACGTTCCGAAGCGGTGGTGCCGGAGGTCAGAACGTAAACAAGGTGGAGACGGGCGTGCGGTTGCGCTACAACTACAAGGACCCTGACACCGGTGAGATGCGCGAGATTCTCATCGAGAACACCGAGACGCGCTCGCAGCTCGACAACCGCGAGAATGCGATGCGACTTCTGCGGTCACAACTCTACGACATGGAACTGCAACGCCGAATGGCGGAACAGGCGAAAATCGAAGCCGGAAAGAAGAAAATCGAATGGGGCTCGCAGATACGAAGCTACGTGTTTGACGACCGACGCGTGAAGGACCATCGCACTGGCTGGCAGACAAGCGACGTGAACGGGGTGATGGACGGCGACATCGACGGATTCATCAAGGCTTATTTAATGGAATTTGCAAGTAACGAATAGCATACTATAATTATGGCAGGCTCAAACTTTATAGACTACGTCAAAATCCTTTGCCGAAGCGGCAAAGGCGGTGCCGGCTCATGCCATTTCCATCGCGCTAAATACGTGCCGAAAGGCGGCCCCGACGGTGGAAACGGCGGACGTGGCGGACATATCATTCTGCGTGGCAACCGCAACCTGTGGACGCTGCTCCACCTGAAATATCAACGGCACATTTTCGCCACCGACGGACAGCCGGGCGGAGAATGCCGCAGCTTTGGAAAGGACGGAGAGGACAAGATTATCGAAGTGCCGTGCGGAACGGCGGTTTACGACGCTGAGAACGGCAAATTCCTCTGCGAGGTGACCGACGACGGGCAGGAAGTGAAGCTGCTCAGAGGCGGACGCGGAGGTCTTGGCAACTGGAATTTCAAATCTGCCACAAACCGCACTCCGCGCTATGCGCAACCTGGCGAACCTGCCATCGAAAAGTCGATCATCCTCGAGCTGAAACTTCTTGCCGATGTCGGACTTGTCGGTTTCCCGAATGCGGGCAAATCAACCCTGCTGTCTGCAATATCGGCGGCAAAGCCTAAGATTGCCGACTATCCGTTTACGACTCTCGAGCCAAACCTCGGCATCGTGGGATATCGCGGAGCGCAGTCGTTTGTAATGGCCGACATTCCCGGCATCATCGAGGGTGCAAGCGAGGGCAAAGGTCTCGGACTGCGGTTCCTGCGCCACATCGAGCGCAATGCCGTGCTGCTGTTCATGATTCCTGCCGACGCCGACGATATCTGCCGCGAATATGAGGTACTGCTCAACGAGCTGAAACGCTTCAACCCCGATTTGGCCGACAAGGGACGCGTGCTTGCCATCACAAAATGCGACATGCTCGACGACGAGCTGATTGCAGAGATGCAGCAACACCTTCCGAAAGGCGTGGAAACGGTGTTTATCTCATCGGTGGCAGGACTGGGACTGGCGGAGCTGAAAGACGTGTTGTGGCGCACCATCAACGATGAGGATAACCGCATCCCGACGCGCATCACGCACCGCGACCTCGACATCACACACCGCGTGCAGGAGGAAGACAACTTCGTGATTGAGCAGGAAGGCGGTGACGACACGGAGGAAGAGACTTGGGACGTTGAGTGGCCTGACGAATATTGGGAAGAGGATTTCAAAGATGATTAGCCAACTTCACTTCAATCATAATGTCGGCAGCATCGACGCTTTTTCAACAGAGCGCGGCGCTGCCGACTGCTTTTCGCCCTACTCCGAGTTCAACTGCTGCGGATATACAGGCGACAACCCGGCGCACGTCGATGATTGCCTCAAGCGCCTACGCACTCTGCTCGGCACAGAGCACATCGTCACGGCGCGGCAAACCCACAGCACCAACGTCGCCGTTATCGACAGCGTTCCGCCGACTCTGCCGACCGATGTCGACGCGCTTGTCACACGACTCCCGAATGTAGCAATAGGCGTGTTCACCGCCGATTGCGTGCCTATATTGCTGTGCGAACCTAAGAGCGGGTTGATTGCCGCTGTCCACGCCGGTTGGAAGGGCTCCGTGAAAGGGATCGTGGCAAATGCCATAGAAACGATGGTCGATGAAGGCGCCGACAGATACGGAATAGAAGCTGTGGTGGGGGCTTCAATATGCCAACGCTGCTTTGAAGTGGGCGACGAAGTGGTGGCTGAATTTACCAAACGAGCCTTCTCTCTCAACGACATCGTATGGCGAAACCCAGTCACCGGTAAAGCCCATATAGATCTGGCCGAAGCCAACCGCTGGCTTATGGAAAGCGCCGGCGTCCCGAATGCCAACATCTCGTTGTCGGGGCTGTGCACCAAATGCGAGCCTCAACGGTTTTTCTCCGCCAGGACATTGGGCATCAACTCCGGACGGATTCTCTCGGCAATCATTCGCCGGCAGTAGCGCCGAGCGACTTGCGGTAGGTCTTCGGCGACATTCCGAGCATTCTTTTCACATATTTGCCGAAAAACGACAGATTGGGGAATCCAAGCTCGTTGGATATCTCCTTGACGCTCTTGTCGGGATTATGGAGCAGGCGGCGCACATCGTCGGTGATGCATCGGTTGATTACCTCTGACGCAGTGCTTCCGCTCACCGACTTGCTCACCGCCGACAGATATTTCGGTGTCACACAAAGGCGCGAGGCATAGTGCTCCACGGAGCGCTGCCGCGGATAGTCTGCCATCAGAACTTCTACAAAATGACGGAAAAGCATTTCCGATGAAGTGAAATTGGGCGGCGTAAGTTTTACGTGGCGGTCCATAATGTCGAAAAATTCCAACATAAAAGCCCTGAACAAAGCTTGCATCACGGCGTCTTGATGACGGCAGTAGGAGCGCGTGATTTTTGACCCAAGGAGGGCGTAATACTGCATAAACAGACTTATCTCATCGTCCGAGAGTGACAACACGGGATTTTTGCCAAGAAACACTCCCAAGTCCCATCCTCCGTCAGCCACCCGACCAAGCTGATCTATAAACTTGGACGAAAGCGCCATGCCGCGACACTCGAAATCGAGCGACACGCTGCTCTTTTCAACAATTATGTGAGGCTTGCACACAAACATCTTGCCGGCATCGACACGATAGTCCACCCCGTTGATGTTGAGCGAGCCATGCCCGTTAAGACACACAAGCAACACAAAAACGTCGAGCTTGAACGGCTGCATCTGACTGTACTCTCCTATCTGCGAAAAAAGCGAGATGTCATCTTTATACGACAAGTCTTCAATATTGCCGAATCTCTCCGACGCCATTATCATTTCTTTGTCCATAGCTGAATTTATTTGATGCAAAGTAGCGCATTTTTTCCAATACTCACGCTATCGGAATGGATTTGGAAGTGTTCCATATTTCCGCTATTCCATTTTATCGGAATTTTAGACCACTATTTTCCCTCCGCAAGCCAGACTCCGAAAATCACAGCGGCAGAACCCACAAGAGCCACCGCAGAAACGTGTTCGCCAAGTATCAGAAACGCTGCAACAAAAGTTGCTACAGCATTGAAATTTATATAGTTGGACGCGCGCACCATTCCCAAATGACGCACCACGGCATTCCACAGAGTGAAGCAGAGCATCGACGCCACAAGTCCGAGAAACAGGATATTGAAAAACACCGTCGGGACCAACAACTGTTCGAAACGGAAACTCACTGGGTGGAAAAACAACTGTTTTTAAATGATAATGACTGGATGTACAAAAAGCACCCACACAGCCATGGAGAGCAGTCCGTAGCCAAACACCTTGCGCGAAATGAACACATTGTCATAACGTTGCGACAGCTTTTTGACAAACAAACTGTAGACAGCCCACGACAGCGCCGCTGAAAACGTAAGAGCGGTGCCACAAGGATTGAACGCTGCGAAGTCACCGCCGTTCCACAAAATAACGACAACGCCTGCCATAGCGACAACAGAGCCGAGAATCACGCGTTCCGGACGCTTTGTGCGTTCCGAACGGAACACCGCCATTCCCACAAGCGTGGCAAGCAGCGGCGTGACACTGATAAGGATTGCCACATTGGTGGCCTGCATCATGCCGAGCGCGGTGTTTTCCGTGATAAAATACACAGAGCCTCCCGTCAGTCCAGCGGCAATCATCCTCATCTCGTCGGCAAACGTGTCGGCAAAAAGCCGACGAGGTGCCATAAACAAAACGCAGATATAAGCAAGTGCGAATCGGTAGATGAATATTTCCGTGGGCGTCAGCCCGTTGCTGATAAGCGTTTTGGTCGACACAAATGTGGTACCCCACACGCACACTATGCACAACGCAAGCAGATGAAACAAATATAATGGTTTCTGTTTAGTCATATATGCTGATATAAATTGTTGTAATAAAAAAATGGCAGCTGCAAATGCAACCGCCATTTTATGCTTGTTGTTCTTGGGTCAACCCAAGGCGCTGATTAATTGTTGCCAGCGTCCAATGGTTGAACATTGATAAACTTGCGGCCGCCTTTACCTTCTGTAAAGTTGACTGTACCGTCTACCAACGCAAACAATGTGTGGTCCTTACCCATGCCAACATTCAAACCCGGATGGTGAACTGTGCCACGTTGACGTTTGATGATGTTGCCTGCTTTAGCAAATTGACCACCGAAGATTTTGACGCCCAATCGTTTGCTTTCCGATTCACGTCCGTTCTTAGAACTACCTACACCTTTTTTATGTGCCATTTCTTTAAACTTTTAGTGGTTATGCAACTACGTCTTTAATCTCTACTTGGGTGAAGCATTGGCGATGACCGTTCAAACGGCGATAGCCTTTGCGACGTTTCTTCTTGAATACAAGAACCTTGTCACCTTTCACGAGGGGACGTTTCACCTCGCAAACAACTTTTGCTCCTTCTACGGTAGGAGCACCAACTTTAACGTCACCGTCGGCATCAATCAAGAGAACCTTGTCGAAATCGATTGAATCGCCTTCTTTTACGTTCTCGCCGAGATAGTGGACATACAAGTACTTGCCGGCTTCTGCCTTGAACTGCTGTCCCTGAATTTCTACAATTGCGTACATTTAAAATAGAAACTTTAACAATTATGTCCGTGAGGCGGACGCGCACCTGCGCTTCTCTTCTCTGAGCCTTTTCGGAATTAGCGCACAAAATTACTCTTTTATTTCGTAACCCGCAAATATTCCGACAATTATTTCTCTACATCCAAAATTTTTCCATCAATAAACGGGGCCGGCAGAAAAACCTGATTGAAAAAAAATCGTAGTGCCAGACATTCTCATGCCTGGCACCACTGGATTTCTATAAAAATGGGGAATGTTGAGTATTACTTAGTCTGGATTACAAGGAAATTCGATTTTTCCCAGAACTTCTTTGCATCCTTAATCTTTATCACCACTGTTCCGCCAACCGTCTCAATCGAGTATGATCCAGCTGGATGTGATGTCTTCAGCTCCGCCTTCTTGGCGTAAGTCTTCACTTCTGTGAGCTTGCGCTTGTCGGCTTTTGTGAAGTAAGAGCGGTCGAAATCGCCCTCCATGGTCTTTGTCTTGCCCAAGAATTTCTTTTCCAGAATCTTGTGTTCTTTAAGCTCCTTGTTGCTTCCGCAAACATAGTAGCAGATGTTGAGTTCGTCGGTGACCTTGTCGGCACGCTGTGTCTCTGCGTTGCGCTCCTCTGTCACGGTCGACACTTGCGTGTTCAAATCTTCCACATTCTTGTTCAAATCTGAGATTTTCACATTCGCATCTGCCAATGCTGCCTCAAGCTGCTGAATTTTTTGCGACTGCTCATCAATGAGTTGCTTCTGCGACTCTATGGTTTTCTGCAATTTTGCAGAATATCCGTTTGAGCTTTTCAACTTGCTCTCAAGTTCCTCCAGCGCCTGCTTGCGTGCGTCAAGCTCCTGACGGAGGGCGTTGATGTTGGCTATGATTTCCTGACGCTTGTCGGGAGTGTCCTTGAAATCGCCGCTCACAAGGATGTTTTCCATACGGTTCACCTCGAGAAGGTTCTGGCTGATGTCGCCAATAAGGTTCATCAAGCTGTCGCGCTGTCCCTCAACTTTCGAGATGTCGGGTTGCGTAGTGTCGGCAATAGCGTCTTTTTGCTCTTTGTTGCCGTTGCATGCCACGAGCGCACCTGTAAGCGCAAGGGCGAGAATCATCATCTTCTTCATAGTAAATTCTGTTTTTTTTCGGTTTTAAAATGTGCGTACTTATCTCTTTTGCCGGCGCTTTTTTCTTCTTTCTTGCCCGACACTACTATAACAATCTCTCCTCGCGGTTCGTTCACGGAAAAATGTTCACAAAGTTCAGAAAGGGTGCCGCGACAGGTCTCTTCGTGCAGTTTTGAGATTTCGCGGCTGACGCTTGCCTCTCGGTCCTGACCAAAGGCTTCTGCCAACTGTGTCAGGGTTTTAACCAAGCGGAGCGGCGATTCGTAGAACACGATTGTGCGAGGCTCTACGCTCAGTTCGGCAAGGCGTGTGGAACGGCCTTTTTTTTGTGGCAAAAATCCCTCAAAGCAGAATTTGTCGCATGGCAGGCCGCTGTCGACAAGCGCGGGAACAAAGGCTGTGGCGCCGGGAAGGCACTCCACTTTGACGCCCACACGACGGCATTCGCGCACAAGCATAAAACCGGGGTCGGAGATGGCCGGAGTGCCGGCATCCGACACAAGGGCTATGCGCTCTCCGCCTTTCAAACGCTGGGCTATGCCTGCCGCCGTCTCATGCTCGTTGAATTTATGATGGCTCTGCATACGCGTCTCGATGCCGAAATGCTTCATCAGCACTCCACTGGTGCGTGTGTCCTCGGCAAGAATAACGTCTACTTCCTTGAGCACGTTCACCGCTCTGACGGTCATATCGTCAAGGTTGCCTACCGGCGTCGGCACCACATAGAGTATGCCGGCTTCCGCTGTGGGTTTCTGTGCCATCGCTATAGAAAATGATTTTTTATTATCGCCATAAATTCTTTCACGTCGTCCGATTCGCGGTCCCATCCAAGATCGCCATAGAAATAATCTTCCGCCTCGTCAAACGAATGCATTGCCTCCACCATATGGAGAGCGTCGGTCATCTCTGCAGCACTGTTGCCGAAAAGTTCGCGACGGAAACGGAATGTGTCGTTGAGCGAGAACGCTGATTTAAGGTCTTTCGAACGGCTGCGCTGCAGTTTTTCGTCAAGACGCAGAGGCTCGCTGCCGTCGGATGCCTTTTCATTCGCTTCCGGCTCTTCTTCTATATTATCCTCTGCCTCGACGTCTTCAGTTTCATCCGCAACGTTCGGTGTCTCCGCGTCGGGTTCTGCGGTGGGTTCATCGTCAAGCACGAGCTCGACCATAGGCTCCTGCTCATTGTCATATTCGCCGTCGGCAACTTGCTCTGCCGTCACTTCCGCCACGTCTTCCTCCGGCTCTGGTTCCGGCTCTTCGCTTTCAGGCGCGTCCACCACTGGCTCTTCGCTTCCGGCATCGGCCACGTCGTTCTCCACCATACAGGCGTCTTCCTGCGTTTCTTCGCCCTCATCGCCTTCTCTTTCGCCAAGCAGCATCTGTAACCTGTCGAGCTTCTCTCCTATTGCCGTAAACACATATTCCGGAGTGTCGGCGCCACGATTGTCGGCGAGGAGCAGAAGTCCCTCGAGTTCGTAAGCCTCGGCAATCATTTTTCTTATGTCGGTTTTCATAATTGAGGAGTATTTTGTCGTTTGTCAATAGTGTCCTGATACGATTCAAACATTCCCACCATCAGTCGTTCTATCGATGATTTCAGTTGTTCGTAGGTGCAGTGGAAATTGTTTGTAAGCAGCACTACGGAGTAGCGCGGACGCTCGGCGGGGTAATAGCCTGCATAGCATCTCACGCCGGTCATGCTGCCCGACTTCAATGCAATGTTTCCCGACAGGCACGTGCCTTTTAGCAGGTTGCGCACCGTTCCGTCAACGCCGCATCGTGGCAGCAATGTCGGGAAAAGGTCGCCGGTCTGCCAGTCGAGTGCGGCCGAGCGCAGCACGCTTGCCAGAAACAGAGGTGTCATCCTGTTTGTGCGGCTCAATCCGCTGCCGTCATAGAGAGTCACCTTGTCCATGTTGATGCCCCATTGTTCTACTATCTTGGTCACTGCCTTCTCGCCATACTCACGCTGCGGATCGCCGTAGATGCTCTCGCCCAATTTGCGCTGCACCGACTCGGCATACATGTTGTCGCTGCGGAAAAGCAACGATTTCAGAATCTCTGGCAGCACCGGCGACTCGTACGACAGGATTTGCATGGCATCGCTGTCGCTTGCACTCACCTTTTTTCCTTCAACGGGGATGCCCTCGCTCTCGAGTGTCTCTCTCACATCGGCACACAAACCTACGGCTGGATGCGGCATCGTGGTGACCACTTCTATCGGCTCCTGCATGCGGCGCATAGCTCCGCTAAGCGTGATTCGGCTGTTGTTTTTCTTGCGTTGCACGACAGGGCTGAATCTGCCACGATTCACCACCGTCATCCGGTTGACTATCTGTATCGAACGCAGATGCGGCACGGTGTCGACCACAAGGGCGCGGCCGCTCGATGTGTCGATAATCAGCGAGAACAGATTGTCGTTGTAGTTTATCGAATGCACTCCCGCGCCATAGTCTTCCGTCACGTCGGCGTCGAGCCAATCTTTGGGCACGGCGTTGTGCGGCTGTATCTTTTCCTCCGGGCGGATGTTGCCTTTGATAGCTTTTATGCCCCACAGTTTGATGTTTTCAACAGCGGCGGAGACAAAGGTTTCGCGGTCGGGGAAATGCTTGGAGTCAAGCGTCGGGTCAATGCCGCCCTCGATGACAATGTCGCCGTTGAGCGTTCCGTTTTTGTCGATAGTGCCTGTATATTTCAGACGCGTGCGGAAATGGAAGTTTTGGGTGAGTTGCTTCAACGCTGCCGACGATGTGACAATTTTCATCACCGACGCCGGTATCATTTGCCGCTCAAGATTGTAGGACGCAACAGGTGTGCCTGTGCGCAAATCCATCACGCAGACGCCCACTGTGGCTCCTGTCATGGCACGGCTCGACACAAACTGCCTGATGGCTGAATCCATTTTCACAGAAAACGAGTCAACGGTGGTGTCGACAACGCTGTCTGACGCCGTCACGGCTTTCATCGGTTGTCTGTCGGCAAATCCGACAGACAGCAGTAAGATTATCAGAATGATATGCTTAATCCGCTTCATTTTTATTTTCTTTTCCCATTATTTTAACATTCAAAGTTAAACATAAATCCCATGAATTGGCGGTGTGTGTAAACATCTTTTACCGAATTAACAATGTTTAACCACGCATCGTTTCTTTTCCATAATGCCTGCGCACCAACAGAAAGACGCCGGCTCCATAACGGAGTCGGCGTCTTCTTGCTGTATTCCTATGCGGCGCGATGGCTATTCGAGCACCAAAGTGGCGCGTGCGGGGAACGACATGTGCGGAGCGACGGTCACGGCATCGCCGGTAATCACGTCGCGGAAAGTGTCGCCGGGACGCATGATTTCGGCATATCGGCTCATGTCAACATCGGTGAGAGGCTCATCGGTGCCGTTCATCAGCACGATGAAGCGCCGGTCACCGTTAGTGCGCTCATAGACGTAGAGCTGGTTGGACGGCATGAAATGACGCAATGTGCCTGCCGACACGGCTTTGTTGCCTTGGCGCCAATGGAGCAGACGGCTCATGAAGTTGAACGCGTCGCGCTGGAGCGGCGTGCGTCCGTCGGCGGTAAACACCGACACGCTGTCGCCTGGGAATCCGCCTGGCATGTCGAGGCGCACATAGCCGTCGGTCACAGCCTTGCTGCCGTGCATCAGCACTTCTGTGCCATAGTATATCTGCGGAATGCCGCGGGTGGTCAGAAGGAATGCCTGCGCCTGTTTCCAGCGGGCAAGGTCAGACGGCTCCTTTAAGAGGAAACGGTCTGTGTCGTGGTTGTCGTAGAACGTCAGCAACCTGCTGCAGTCGGCATAAAGCATGTCGAGCGCAAGGTGGTTAAACAGGCGGTTGAGTCCGTCGCTTCCTGATTTTGTCTGTTCTCCAAACGCTTGCTGCGCCATCAGGCACAACGGGAAATCCATCACCGTTGGCAATTCTGTATTGACTGGGTTCAACTTGTTGCCGCGTTGCATATACGCAATGCTCGCCTCGTTTTCAAGCCAGCTTTCGCCAACGATGTTGAACCGCGGATACTCGCATGCCACGGCGCGGTTCCAACGCGCCATAGCCTCCATGTCGGCATACGGATAGGTGTCCATGCGGATGCCGTTGATTCCGGCATACTCAATCCACCAGATGGAGTTTTGGATAAGATATGTCATCAAGTGGGGGTTGCGCTGATTGAGGTCGGGCATACCCGACACAAACCATCCGTCGACGGTGTGCTTGAAGTCGTATTGGCTCACATACGGATCATGCACCGTGTTAAGCCGGAAGTTGGTGAGCAGCAACGAGTCGACGGCGGCGTTTCTCTCGCCTGTCAAATTTGCCTGCTGCACGCTTCTGATGCCGTCGGCTGTCGGCTGGGCATTGAGCCAGTCGTGGCTGGGAAGGTCGTAGAGCCACGGATGGTAGAGTCCGCAATGGTTGAAAATCATGTCCATAACCACCTTGATACCGCGGCTGTGGCATTCTGAAATCAAGCGGCGGTAGTCGTCGTTACTTCCGAAGCGCGGATCCACACGGTAATAGTCGGTGGTGGCATAACCGTGATAGCAGCCACCGGGCATATCGTTCTCAAGCACAGGAGTGAGCCACACTGCCGTGACGCCCAGTTCCTCAAGATAGTCGAGATGGTCGGAGATGCCCTTCAGCGTGCCGCCGTGGCGCGCGCCCGGGTTCGTCCGGTCTATGCGGTAGTCAAAATTGGTAGACTGATGCTTCACGTCGCCGCCGTCGGCAAAGCGGTCGGGCATCATCAGGTAAAGCACGTCGGAAGAGTCAAAACCCTCGTGACTTGCTCCGTCGCCCTGACGGGCAAGCAGTTCATATTGCTTCTTGATTTTGCGCTTGCCGCTGGCAAACGTGATGTCGACAGTGCCAGGTTTGGCGTCGCTGCCGATGGTAAGATACAGAAACTGATAATTCGGGCTGTCGAGACGCGCCACGGAGTCAAGTTTCACGCCAGGGCAGTCGACCGACGGCACAGCGTCGCGTATGCCCTCGCCCGTAACCATTATCTGCAGCTGCTGGTTTTCCATCCCTGTCCACCACATCGGTGGGTCCATACGGTCGACAGCAGTTTTTGCGTTGGTTGTCATTGCTCCGGCCAAAAGAAGTCCGGCAACAAGAAAGATTTTTTTCATCATAGGTAATTGAGTTTTTGTTTTTCCGCCATAAATTTACGACTTATTTGCCATGTAAATCACATTTTTGTGCATTTTTATGCCCTATTTGCAACTTTTTGGCTTTACGGTTGCGTCTGTAGCAACCGAGCGAGGTGGTCTACAACTCTGGGAACAGCGAAGGCTCGGCGAGCAGGCGGAAGGTGTGGCGGTGGTAGGGGGTGGCGCCGAAACGCGCAATGGCTTCGCGATGGGCTTTCGTGGGATAACCTTTGTTCACGTTCCAGCCGTATTGCGGAAATTCCTCGTGGATGCGTTTCATAAACTCATCGCGGTGGGTCTTTGCAAGAATCGACGCGGCGGCGATGCTCATCATCTTGCCGTCGCCTTTCACAATGCATTGGTGGCTGATGCCGTCGTAGGGACGGAAACGGTTGCCGTCGATAAGCAGAAAGTCGGGACGCACCGACAAGCCGTCCACGGCGCGGTGCATGGCGAGAAACGAAGCCTGAAGGATGTTGATGTGGTCAATCTCATCGTTGTCAACGATGCCCACTGCCCAAGCCAGGGCGTCGCGCTCTATCACGGGACGCAGTGCGTCGCGGGCATGCTCGGAAAGTTTCTTTGAGTCATTGAGAAGGTCGTTGGTGTAGCCGTCGTGCAGAATCACCGCCGCGGCAAACACCGGTCCGGCAAGGCATCCGCGCCCAGCCTCGTCGCATCCTGCCTCGAGGCGTCCCGGTTCAAGATACGGCAGCAACATCAGTGGTGGCGTTTGATTATGTAGTCGAACAGCGACATGAATGCCTGCTTGGCTTCGTTGTCGGGATATGGTTCAAGGATGCTGCGTGCCTCGGCGCGCAGACGCTCCATCGTGGCATAGGCATATTCGATTCCGCCCTCTGCCTTGGCAAAGTCTATCAGCGTCTCTATCTGTTCGGTGGTAAGCGAGTCGGAGTCGGCAAGACGGCGCATCTCTCCGTGGCGCGGCGACTCGGTGCGCGACAATGCGTAAATCAGCGGCAGCGTCACCTTTCCCTCGCGCAGATCGTTGCCCGTGGGCTTGCCTATGGCATCATCCTTGAAATAGTCGAAGATGTCGTCCTTTATCTGGAACGACAGTCCCAGCAGCTCCACAAACTTCGACAGGTTGGCGATGTCGGTGTCGGAGGCTCCCACGGAGTATCCTCCCACCTTCACACAACTCTGGAACAGCGATGCCGTCTTCTTGTTTATGATGCTGAAATAAGTCTGCTCGTCAATTGAATGGTGCTTGGCAACGTCGATTTGGTCAATCTCGCCGGTCGACAGTTCCTTGCCGAGCTCGGAGATGGTGCTTATCACACGGAAATCGTTGGTGCGGATGGCACAGGCAAGGGCGTTACTGACAAAGAAATCGCCGACAAGCACGGCGATATGGTTGTCCCACGTGTTGTTGATGGTGTCGTGGCCGCGACGCTGCTTGGTCTCGTCGATAACGTCATCGTGTATCAGAGAAGCATTGTGGAGCAATTCCACCGACGCCGCGCCGCAGAGCACACCGTCCGACACCTCGGCGCCGAAAAACTTGGAGCTGAGCACAACGATTATCGGGCGTATCTGCTTGCCTTTTGTTTCCAAATACTTGTCTACAATCTTATTGAGCAGCGGACTATTGCTTGAGAGCGACTGCTTTATTATCTTCTGCAGCCGCTCTAAATCGGATGATATCAGGTCTCTTATTTCATCAAAATTCGTCATAAAACGATTTTTAAGACACAAAAGTAATCATTTATTCTGCGAAAATTGTAATTTCACGGTGAATTAATGCCGAATCATTTATTTTTTTAAATTAATTAGTACTATCCACC
>OGJV01000547.1_pt1 | contig 21286 bp, 9 predicted proteins | sample 1572271 | NCBI WGS metagenome assembly OGJV01 (sample SAMEA2582107, study PRJEB24529) | metagenome | biome: Human gut stool | place: China | collected 2011
TTCGTGCGCCTTGCGGATTTGTTCCAGATTGGCCGTGTCGATAAAGAATTTCATGGCTCAAATAGTTTTTACGGTTTCTTAAAGATACGAAGAAAATTCCAGACTACAGAAATCGTAGAGCGAATAACGTTAGAGTGTTGTCAGTTATGATCTATCAGCTTTGCTCGGTTGTGGGATTCGTAAAGGAGGCCGTCAAAAAAAATCATGTTGTTCTGCCAAGTATAGGTGTCGGTGCAACTGCCTCGGTATGCGTTGGCAGAGTAGCCTTTTAATCGACGCTAAAAGAGGTATTTTACAGAATACTTGACTTTAAAGCATATTAAAATTTTTGGTTTTGATATGCTTTGATGAGTTTTTGTGCTATCTTTGGATATTCATTTAATATAGAATTTGCCTCTTCTTTGAAAAAAAGAAAGGTAGATAAGCATTGTAAATACCCGGGCTAAATTTTTACTCGCAGATGATAAAAAAACTGTTTTTTACATTGCTTTGCACTGCTGTCTGCCGAACGATATCGGCACAGGTGGTTGATCCTTATGTCCCGGCGCCCGAAAACCTTCGGGCTCGGACGGAGTTTCAGGATGCCAAATTCGGCATTTTCCTTCATTGGGGGCTCTACTCGCTGCTCGGCACGGGCGAATGGACTATGACCAACCGCAATATCAATTATCAGGAGTACGCCAAGCTGGCCAATGCGTTTTATCCACATGATTTCGATGCCGCGGAGTGGGTCTCGGCCATCAAATCCTCGGGTGCGGGGTACGTCTGCTTCACGACGCGCCACCACGACGGCTTTTCGATGTGGGACACCGCGCAGACGGACTACGACATCGTGGACGCCACGCCGTATAAACAGGATATCGTAAAGGCGCTCTCCGATGAGTGCTCCCGTCAGGGGATAAAACTGCACCTATATTACTCACTGATCGACTGGTACCGCGACGACTGCCCGCGCGGCAGGACCGGGCTGGGAACGGGCCGCCCCGGCACGGCGATCAGCTACGAGCGTTACTACGATTTTATGAAACGCCAGCTCACGGAACTGCTGACGGGTTACGATCCGGTGGGCGCCGTGTGGTTCGACGGGGTGTGGGACCAGGACCAAAACCCGGATTTCGATTGGAAGCTCCGCGGACTGTACGACCATATCCATGCCATCAGGCCGGCCTGTCTGGTGGGTAACAACCACCACCTGGTTCCGTTCGAAGGCGAGGACATCCAGATTTTCGAACGCGACCTTCCGGGCGAGAACACCGCCGGACTTTCGGGGCAGGAGATCGGCCGCCTGCCGCTCGAAACGTGCCAGACGATGAACGGCATGTGGGGCTACAAGATCACCGACCTCGACTACAAATCGTCGAAGACGCTGATCCACTACCTCGTGCGGGCTGCGGGCCGCAACGGAAACCTGCTGCTCAACATCGGTCCCCAACCCGACGGAAAACTGCCTGCGACGGCCGTCGAACGGTTGCGGGAGATGGGCGAATGGCTCGCCCGGTACGGCGAAAGCATCTACGGAACCCGCGGCGGCGACATCCCGCCCCACGACTGGGGCGTGACGACGCGCAAGGGCGACAAACTTTACGTGCATGTGCTCGATTTGCAGGACGATGCGCTGTACCTGCCGCTTGCGGAAAAAGTCGGGGAAGCCCGGTGCCTGAACAACGGCGAGCGGGTGAAGTTCGACACGCTCCGGGGAAAAGGGATCGTCCTGAATCTGGAGCATGTTCCCGAGGATACCGACCGAATCATAGAACTCACTTTACGATGAAAAAAACGACACAGCTATTCGCCGGCCTGCTTATGCTCACGGGCGTGTTGTCGGCGTGCTCCCCGGCCGGCAACGAGGGTTTCATGCGGCGCGTGGAGACCGATTTCCGGTACAAACAGGAGCTGCTCCCCCGGGGCGATCTGTTCGGGATATTCGACGAACCGATGACGCCGCAGGAACGCGATGCAATGACGTTTCTCTATGCCTATATGCCCGTGGGGGACATTACCGACTATCTGGGCGATTTTTATCTGGAAAACGTGCGCTGTGCGCTGTCTGTCCGGCAGGAGATGCCTTGGGGCAGGAGCGTCTCCGACGAGTTGTTCCGGCATTTCGTGCTGCCCGTGCGGGTCAACAACGAGTGTCTCGACGATTCGCGCCGGGTATTTCACGATGAACTCAAACCCCGCGTCGAGGGGCTGTCGATGTATGACGCCATCCTCGAAGTGAACCACTGGTGTCACGAGAAGGCCAACTACCAGCCGTCGGATGCGCGAACTAGTTCGCCGCTGGCCACCGTGCGCACGGCTTACGGCCGCTGCGGCGAGGAGTCCACGCTGCTCGTTGCGGCCCTGCGGTCGGTGGGCATCCCGGCCCGGCAGGTCTACACGCCCCGCTGGGCGCACACCGACGATAACCACGCCTGGGTAGAGGCCTGGGCCGACGGACGGTGGCATTTCCTCGGGGCCTGCGAGCCGGAACCGGTGCTCGACCTGGGGTGGTTCAACGCCCCGGCCAGCCGCGGGATGCTGATGCATACCAAGGTCTTCGGCTATTACGACGGTTCGGAGGAGGTGATGAAAACCACGGCCAACTACACCGAGATCAATGTGATCTCGAACTATGCCGCGTGCGCCCCGCTCACCGTGACGGTCACCGACACGGCGGGCAGTCCCGTGGAGGGTGCGACCGTGGAGTTCAAACTTTACAATTACGCCGAGTTCTACACCGTATCGCGCAAAACGACCGACGTCCGGGGGCGGGCGTCGCTGTCGGCGGGTCTGGGCGATATGCTTGTCACGGCTGTCTGTGATGGCCGGTTTGGGGTTCGGAAGGTTTCTTTCGGGAGGGAGACGGAGGCGACGGTGGTGCTGGAGCATGCGATCGGCGACGAATTCTCCTTTCCCATCGACATCGTTCCTCCGACCGAGAGCGCGAATTTGCCGGAGGTGACGGCCGCTCAGCGTGCGGAGAACGACCGTCGCTTCAACCGCGAAGACTCCATCCGCAACGCCTATATCGCCACGTGCCCGGCGAAACCCGCCGTTGCGGAGTTTGCACGTTCTGTCGGCATGAAGCCGGACGATGTGGCCGGATTTATCGCCGCTTCGAGAGGCAATCACGCCGAAATTATGGATTTTCTGCGCGGCGCGAGCCGGAAAGGATGCACCGGGCGGGCGCTGCAACTGCTCGCCACGCTGTCGGAAAAGGATCTGCGCGACACGCCGTCGGCGGTGCTCGCGGATCATCTTTATAATACGGACAAGAATGCCGACGCCGCGACCGTGCTGGCCCCGCGTGTGGCCGATGAGATGCTCACGCCCTACCGGTCGTTCCTGCAGCGGGAAATTCCGGCCGCCGATGCCGCCGCGTTCCGCCGTGACCCGCAGCGTCTGGTGGCGTGGTGCCGCGACAGCTTGACCCTGCGTCCGGAACTCTGCACCGTCTCCACGACCATCTCGCCCGAAGGCGTGTGGCGTAGCCGGACGGCCGACAAACTCTCGCGGGCTATCTTCTTCGTTGCCGCGGCTCGTTCGTTCGGCATCCCGGCGTGGATCGACCGCGTGACGGGCAACCTCTTCTACCGCCATGCCGGGAAGGATGTGCCCGTCGATTTCGACGCGGCCGGGAACCGGGAACTGGAGACCGGGCGGCTGCAATTGAACTATGCGCCGATTCCGCGTCTCGACGATCCGGAGTATTTCCGGCACTTCTCCCTTTCGCGCTTCGACGGGCAGTCGTTCTCCCTGCTGAACTATCCTGATTTCGAGCGGTGGAGCGAGCTGTTCCGGGCTCCCGCCGATCTGGAAACCGGTTATTATATGCTTGTGACGGGCAGCCGGCTCGCCAGCGGCAGCGTGCTGGGGAACGTGTCGTTCTTCAACGTCCGTCCGGACAGTACGACCGAAACGAACCTGACGATGCGCGACAATTCGGAGGCGGTTCGCGTGATCGGGAGTTTCGATTCGGAGTCGAAATTCACTGACGCCGCGACGGGAGCCGAAACGTCGGTCCTCACGACTGCGGGACGTGGTTATTTCGTGATCGGATTGCTGTGCGTCGGACAGGAGCCTACAGATCATGCGCTGAAGGATATCGCGGCCAAAGCCGCGGAGCTTGAAGCGTGGGGACGCTCGCTGATCCTGCTCTTCCCCGACGAGGGGGCGTACCGGAAATACACGGCGTCGCCCGCGGCCCCGCTGCCGGCGACCGTCACCTTCGGCATCGACCGCGACGGCTCGGTTCGCAGGCGGATTCTCGAAGCGATGCAGCTGCCGGGGAACGTTTCGCTTCCGGTCTTTCTGATCGGCGATACGTTCAACCGTGTCGTGTTCGAATCCCACGGCTATACGATTGGCCTCGGCGACCGTCTTTTGCACACCATACACCAATTATGACCGGAATTTATGACGACTGAACTTTGCGCCTATACCTGCGATGCGTGCGATATAGCCCGGCGGACAGGCGTCACGCGCATCGAGCTTTGTGCCGCGCCCTTCGAAGGGGGTACGACCCCTTCCGCCGGGCTGATCCGCTACGCCCGGAGTCTACCGGGCCTGCGGCTGAGCGTGATGATACGCCCTCGGGGCGGGGATTTTTGCTATACGGATGCCGAAACGGCGCTGATGGCCGAAGAGATTCGCTTCGCCCGTGCCTGCGGAGCCGACGGGGTGGTCCTCGGCGTGCTGACCCCCGACGGAGAGGTGGACGAGACGCGCACGGCGCAGCTTGTCCGCGAGGCTGAGGGGATGGAGGTGACGTTCCACCGCGCGTTCGACATGACGCGCGATCCCCGGCAGGCGCTCGAAGCGGTCATTCGCACCGGATGCCGCCGGGTGCTCACCTCCGGAGGCCGCAATACGGCGCAGGAGGGTGTCGGGACGCTGCGAGCCTTGGCGGCGCAGGCGGCCGGCCGCATCGAAATCATGGCCGGAAGCGGCGTCAATCCGTCGAACGCCCGCCTGCTGGCCGCCACAGGGGTCGATGCCCTGCACTTCAGCGCCCGCCGGGAACGTGAGGGCGCGATGCGCTTCCGCAATCCGCAGGTTTCGATGGGCGGGTGTGCCGGTGTTCCGGCATACTCCGTGACCGATGCCGACGAAACTCTCGTCCGGAAACTGTTGGCCAAGCTGGAATAACAACGATTGATTTCAGCTCGGAGGGTGTGGTGCTCGGATGTGGCAGCCAGACGGTTGTCACTGTGTATATTTCACCCCGACTATCGGGATAAGGTAATGTGAGGTTTGCAGGACGCGGGCGTGGTATATCCACTCATCTGGAAAGAGATCATATTTATATATAGTATATTTTATTCCATCCTTGTTTTTGGTTTGGCGGAGCAGTTTCGAAGCGGTTGCCCTGTCCGATTTCGCCGTCGGTCTGAAGTGCGAATCTGTTCTTAAAATGCGTATTTTGCAAGACTTTTTTATGCATTTGGAGCGTAATTGCTGATGATTTTTTTGCGAAAAATTAATTAGGATAAAATCTTTTTATTATTTTTGCGACAGAGAGAATCCTCTTTCCTCGTCAAATCGCGAGGGGGGGATTTTTCCTTGGCGCCGTTCTCGTGTCAAGTCGATAAAATCCCGAAAACTCGATAAGTAATTTTTCTGGAATCCGTTCAGGGTTTCATTTTGTAGATTGTATCGACTGTTTTAAGTATGGCATTTCATTATGCTTATCACATCCGAAAGCCAAACCGGGAAGCCGGTTCATTAAATCTCATCCTATGAAAAAGTTGTACCTATCCTTTCTGGCCATGCTTTGCATGGCAGGAGCGTCCGTACTGAATTCATGTTCGGACGACGATTCCACTTCATCCGGCAACCCCGACATGCCAGAAAGCGGGAATGCCCTGATCTGCAACGGTGTCGTACGGGAAATCAAATCCGCCGTCTACTCGGTCGAGACACCCGGAAACGGCGAAAAGGCAGATGCTTCGGAAGCTGCCTCCGTCTATACGATCTATCTCTCGCCGACGGCAGGGCTTGTGGATGTGGACGGCATGCTGATCGCCGACGATGCCGTCAAAATTACCGTCAAACAACCTTCCGGAGCCGTCGATTTTGCGGTTGCCGGCAACGGAATCGCCTATGGGGAGATCGACGTAAACTCCTCGAACGTCGGAGAAGCCTCGAAAGCGGATCTCTCGGTCGAGTTCCTCTCGGCCCGCGTCGCTCGTATTTCCGCCGAAATCGAAACCGGCGGAAAAACGCTGACGGTCGCCTATTACGGACTGTGCAAGAATTCCGACGCTTCGGAGGAAGGAGATGACGCAGACAAGGTGTTGCTGGATAAAGTTCCGCTGTCGTGGTACCTCGGCCCGGTCAAGAGCGTGGAGTCGCACAACTATTATATGGCCTTCACGGATGCCGAGCATACCGTATCCAAAGGGCGGGTGACGCTCAAAGAGGCGGGTTACCTTTTCGTGGCCGACCTCTATGCGGTTCCGGGCGAAGATGCCTACACGCTTCCCGAGGGTGAATATATGGCCAGCCAGCTCAACGAGGATCACACGTTCACGTCCCAATATACCGGTGTTCAGTATATCGACGCCGAAGGCAATAAGACCCAGTTGTCGCTGGTTTCGGGAGAGCCGTTGAAAGTCTCCCGCGAGGGTGACGTCTGGAGCGTTTCGCTTCGTTTCGTCGATACGGACGGTTCCGAAAAGAGCATCGTCTACGAGGGACAGCTCCAGATCGTCGATCAGCCGGAGGACGGCGGCTTCTACCTGCCGCAGATCGGACGCGACGTGGAAGTGGTCGGATTCAGCGCCACCGCGACCTATTACGGCAACATGCTCGAAGCAGGTACCGGCATGATGCAGATCAACATTTACGACGAAACCTACGACACGGAGGAGGGGCAGGGCGGTCTCGCCGCTGCGCTCGTCGTATTCAACGACCTGTTCGGCAATCCGAAGGAAGCCGTGATCAAGCCCCACGAATATCTGGCCAACACCTCGTTCCAATGGGGGTCGTGGATGCCCGCCGTGGAAATTCCGATGGAGGGGCTGGTATTCCCGCTCGGCACTTATGTCCAGTTGGACGACGGAACCTCTTTCGGACAATTTTCCTACGGAAAGGAGGGCATCATCAAGATCGAGGCCGCCGGTACGGCCCAAGGCGAAGACGGCAAAATAGAACCGGTATACAAGATCGAGTTCAACCTCACCTCGAAGGACGGCTTTACCCTCAAGGGCTCGTACACCGGAGTCATTCCGATCACCGACGCATCCGACGACAAGTCCGATGACGACGGCACCTCGACGCTCGAGCGTGACTACGACATGGATCTGTCGAAGATCAAAAAGGCGCATTACTATACTTCGGATCAGGTCTATATCCAAGGCATCGGCTACAAACCGATCAGTTCCTACGGATGCGGTCTGCAATTCATCAATATCGGTATCGAATGGGTAGGAGACCATCTCGAAGACTTCGTGGATCGCGAGCCGGGCGGTGACATCGTCCGTGTGGAACTTACCACCGAGCCGGGCAAGGAGAACGAAATCACTCCGGGAACCTACGAGGTGACCGAACAGCGCTGGCCGGCATACATCAAACCCGGCGTCATGATGCGCGGCATTATGCTGGACGGCGGTCTGCATGGCAGCCGGTGGATGCACCAGACTTATTCGATGTGGGGAGATGACAACAAGATCTTCGAATACATGGACGGACACGCCCTGCTCTACGACGGTCAGGTTACGATCACCAAGGTCGAGGGCGAAGGCAAGGAGAACTGGTACCGGTTCGAGGTCGACGGCATCTGCGTGCGCAAGCATCATGTGCGCGGAACGTGGGAAGGCCCTGTCGTAAGCCAAACGGGGCGTGCTGCGGCAGAGAAGGATCATCTCGAACCGCCCAGACTGCTTCGCCGCCTGCCGGCTCCGTCGGTTCCGATGAGCCGTCTGGCCGAAGAACTGCCGGGCATCATGTTCCGCAAGGCCGGAATGACCGAATGACAACAGAAAAACCGGATAGCGCGGGGTTTTCCCGAACCCCGCGCTATTAAAAACAATCGTTATGAAAAACTCGACCCATTACAGACTGCGCGCGCTGGCGTGCGCGTTGCTCGCATCGGCAGCCATGCTGGGTGCATGCGATGACGACGATCCCAACGACGATCCCGACCCCGGGAAGAAGCCTCCTGTAACTCTGACCGATCAAATCCAGTACGACGGAGGCGATCTCGTCGGCATCAAGTCGGCAATCTATGTCGCTGAAGAAGACGGCAGCCACACCTTTTATCTCTCGCCGACCGAGGGGCTGATCAATGCCGAGCAGATGAAACAGGCCGACGATTATCTGCGCGTGATGGTGGAGAGCCCCAAGGGCACCGTGAACACGGCCTCCGATCCGTTCGAAATCGAATACAAGGATATTTCGGTGAAAAAGACGACGATGAACGACGTCGCGAGCGTAGAACTCTCCGCCGATCTGGTGACGGAAACCCGGCTCAATCTCTATACCTACGTCGAATTGAAGAGCGGCAAGACGCTGATCGCCCGTTACCAGAATACCTGTACGGAAGAGCGTGACGTCGAACTGACGAACCAATACGAGATCGACAATCGGATCGCCGCCGTCGGAAGCGTCGTCGAGTGGCGCAATGTCCGCGAAGGCAACCGCCGCTTCTGCCTCTACGAGCAAGAGGGCCTGGCCGCTCCCGAGGAGGGGGCTGCGGGCGTGGAGATTCTGCTTGCCGAGGAGCTGTTCGGAACGGCGGAAATCGACCTCGCGACGGCTGATCCCGCGAAGGTGCAGATTCGCTGCGGTGAATTCGCAACGGGCGCCGGGACGACCGGAACGCTGACGGCGAAGTACCTGACGGATAAATTCGGCACGATCGAGGGGCTCATCGTCGCGCTTGACGCTTCGAAAGACGGGAAGCGCCTGCGTGCCGCCTACGAAGGCACGTTCGCCGGAGGCTATGCGGCCACCAATACGATCAAGGTGACGGAGCCGGCAGCCGGAGGCGAGGCTGCGGCCGCAGCCGAGGCCCCGATCGCCGCGCTCTTCTCGCAGGAGCCGCAGGTCGGCAGCTACGTATTCGCTTTGGGCGATGCCGAAACGGCCGCAGCCCCGGCCGATCTCGCCAAAGGTCATTGGGCTGCGTATGTGCGGGTGCTGGCGGCCAAGTTCGACGGCGTGATCGACGTTGCGGCGCAGACCTCCGATTACTGGTTCCGGCTCTACGACCACAAGACCTATCAGACCTACTACGGCGAGGATGCGGGACTGACCGGTACGATCGAGACCCATCCCAATCCCGCTGGCGGCAAGGAGATTTATCTGCGGGTAAATCTGACGCTGAAAAACGGCATCGGGGTCGAAGCCGAATACTACGGTGTGCCGACGGCTGCGACGGCCGACGCAATGGATGAAGAAACATTGAAGCCCGTCAAACCGTTCGAGCCCTATATCAAATTCCTGGACAAGGATAACAAGGACATGCTGTATTGGCCCGTTACGGCGATGGAGGTGCGGCACGACCCGGCTTATCGGGATAGTTATACCGGCGAGAAGGTATCGGGATATTGCTTCTATTTCCGGAATGCTTTCACCGAGAGTATCGATGCGGATAATACTACTCCGATGTTTTTCCTGCCGGACAGCTACCTCGACCATGAAGGAGAGATCGACCTGCATGCGGAAGGCACGAATTGCAAATGGAACCTCAGGTTCCAGTATATGTATCTGTCCTCATATAACGGGTACGGATATTCCGACAAGGATAAGTACTGCATGCGGTGTCCCGAGAAGGCGGCAGTGACCGTCAAGCAGGAGAACAAGGAGTGGATCTTCAAATTCTCGATGGTCGATTGGGGAGTATTCAGTACATGGAACCCTGATCCGACCGGAACCGGAAACACCTTGATCATCGAATTCCGGGGCAAGGCTGCCAAGTATTCGGGCTCGAAGCCGAACGACCTTGCAGACGATTTCTACAAATAGGCTGCGATCCGGCCGGTTCGGTGACCGGACAGGCGGATGACAGCCTCCCCCCCCCTCCCTCCGGGCTTCCGGAAGGGGAGGGGATATGTTTCGGCTCCGGGCCGGAACACGAAGACGGCAAATTTTCTATAATCAATTTTTTTACCAGCGTTAAAATGGCGCATTTATGACCAAAAAAATCTTTCTATCATTGATGGCTGTTCTCGGCCTGCTCCTGTCCGCCCATGCGCAGGAACGGGAAATTACGGGTTCGGTCAAAGATCATGCGGGGGCCGGCATCGTCGGCGCCACCATTCTGGTCGAAGGCACTACAAAGGGTACGACCTCCGGTGCGGACGGCAGTTTTTCGATCAAAGCCGCACCGGACAATGTGCTGGTCGTGTCGTTCATGGGTTATCAGTCCCACACGATCAAGGTGGGGACGCAAACCCGGATCGACGTCGTGCTGAAAGAGAACACACAGGCTATCGACGACGTGATCGTCGTAGCGTTCGGTACGGCAAAAAAGGAGGCTTTCACCGGTTCGGCGACCGTCATCAAATCGGACGACATCGTCAAGTCGCAGCAGTCGAACGTAGCGCAGGCTCTGGCCGGAAAGGTCGCGGGCGTGCAGCTGACCAACACCTCGGGACAGCCGGGAGAGAGTCCGAAAATCCGCATCCGCGGCTTCAGCTCGCTCAACGCCGGCAACGATCCGCTCTGGATCGTGGACGGCATGCCCTACTCGGGTGACCTGAACAACCTCAATCCGAGCGACATCGAGTCGATGACCGTGCTGAAGGACGCCGCCTCGAACTCGCTGTACGGCGCCCGCGGCGCCAACGGCGTGGTGATGATCACCACCAAAAAGGCCAAGTCGCAGGAGGCTCACGTGACAATCGACGCCAAGTGGGGCGTCAATTCGCGCGCCGTCCAGGATTATGCGTACATCACCAACCCGGCACAATTCTACGAACTGCATTACAGTGCGCTGAAAAACTACTATGTCAATTCGGGAATGAGTATCGGCGAGGCCCATTTGCGCGCCAATACGAATTTGACGGCCAATGCGAATGACGGAGGTCTGGGCTATATGGTCTATACGGTTCCTTCCGGGCAGGAGTTCATCGGCATCAACGGTAAGGTCAATCCCGCTGCGACTCTCGGCCGCCGTCTCGTCTATGAGGGCAAGGAGTACTACATCCGTCCCGACGACTGGACCGATGCGGCTTTCCGCTCGTCCCTGCGTCAGGAGTACAACGCTTCGATCTCCGGCCAGACCGGGAACGCCTCGATCTACGGATCGTTCGGCTATTTGAACAACGAAGGTATCGCCTACAACTCGGACATGGATCGTTATACGGCCCGTCTGCGCGTGGACTATCAGGCCAAGAAGTGGCTCAAGTTCGGCGCCAATGCCAACTACACGCATTTCCGCTACAACCAGATCGACGACAGCGGCGCCGGTAACTCGTCGGGCAACGTTTTCGCTTATACGACGGCCGTCGGTCCGATCTATCCGCTCTACATCCGCGACGGCGAGGGTAATGTCATGTACAACGAGGACGGCATCAAGCTCTACGACTACGGCAACGGCGACAATGCCGGTATGGAGCGTTCGCTCTTCCCCAACAGCAACGCCCTCTCGGATTCGCGTCTCAACAAACAGGAAGCCGAAGGCAATGCTTTCAACGGTACGGGATATATCGACGTCACTTTCCTCAAGGATTTCAAATTCACGTTCAACGCCGGCGTTTCGCTCGACGAAACCCGCTCCACCTCGGTTACGAATCCCTGGTTCGGACAGTTCGCCAGCGAAAAAGGCATGGTCTCGAAGGGCCATCAACGGAATTTCGACCTCAACCTACAGCAGATTCTCAACTACACCAAGCAGATAGGCTCGCACAACATCAACGTGATGCTGGGCCACGAGTCCTACCAGAACCGCATTTACACGCTGTCGGCCACGAAAAGCAATATGCTGACGCAGGAAAACGACGAGCTTGCCGGGGCGATCATCGACAAACAGGGAGCCGGCTCTTACCGGGTTGAGTACAACAACGAGGGTTATTTCGCCCGTGTCATGTACGATTACGCAGGCAAATATTTCGCCTCGGCCTCCTATCGCCGCGACGCTTCTTCGCGCTTCCACCCCGACCACCGCTGGGGCAACTTCTGGTCGCTGGGCGGCGCATGGATCATTTCGAAAGAAAATTTCATGGAGAGCACCTATGAATGGCTCGACAATCTCAAGCTGAAGGCCTCGATCGGCTCGCAGGGTAACGACAACATCGGTAACTTCCGCTACACGAACACCTACACGATCGAAAACGCCAACGGAAAGGTCTCGACCGTCTTCAACGCCAAAGGATCCGAGAACATCACCTGGGAGACCAACTCCAACTTCAACGCCGGTGTGGAGTTCAGCTTCCTGCGCGGTACGGTTTCCGGAGGCGTCGAATATTTCCTCCGCAAGACGACCGACATGCTGCTGTCGTTCCCGGTAGCTCCGTCGCTGGGCTATTCGTCCTACTACGCCAACGTGGGCGACATGCGCAACAGCGGCGTCGAAATCGAGCTGAACTTTACGCCGATCCGACGGGAGCATGTCCAGTGGGACATCAACCTCAACATGACGCACCTGCGCAACAAGATCACCATGCTGCCTTCTGAACGACGGACCAAACAGGTCGATGGCTACTCCGGTTACGTGAGCGGCTCCACTTTCTTCGGAGAAGGGCTTCCGATGTACACTTTCTACATGAGGAAATATGCCGGTGTTTCGGACGAGGGCCTTTCGATGTGGTACATGAACGAAACCGACGACAAGGGCAACCCGACGGGCAAGCGCGTTACGACGACTGAATATGCCAAGGCGTCGGACTATCTCTGCGGCGACCCGATTCCCGATCTCTACGGCGGTTTCGGCACGAGTGTCAATTTCCGGGGCTTCGACCTGAGCGTGGCCTTCACCTACCAGATCGGCGGTCTGGCTTACGACTCGGGATACTCCGCGGCGATGTACTCGCCGGCCAACAAGACGACGGGTATGAACTGGCACAAGGACATCCTCAATGCATGGTCGGCGGACAATGCGTCGTCGAACATCCCGCGCCTGCAGTATGAAGACAAGGATCAGAACGGTATGTCTGATCGTTTCCTTACGGACGCCAGCTACCTGAACCTACAGAACATCAACTTCGGCTACACGCTGCCGTCGAATTTCACCAAGAAGGTCGGAATCGAGAAGGTGCGCGTCTACCTTGCCTGCGAGAATGTCTGGTACTGGTCCAAACGTCAGGGATTCGATCCCCGCTACTCTTATTCGGGATCGACGAGCCAGGCCACCTATTCGCCTGTAAGGACGATTTCGGGCGGCATCAACATTCAATTCTAATCGGCCTCAAACACTTTACGACAAACGACATGCATATGAAAAAAGCGACAAACATAACGCTCGCGACGCTGGCGGCAGCTTTGCTGGCAAGCAGCTGCATCAAAGAAGCCGACCCCTATGAAATAGCTACCGAGGATCAGGTCACCCTCGAAACGCTGATAGAAGGCATTCCGGCCTCGCTCGTACAGGCCGGTTCCGCAGGCTATGCAAGCGAAGGCCAAGCCTGGGATTTTGCCCTGCCGGCCATCCATATCGCCACGGAATCCATGACGGGCGACGTCGCCATTGGCGGCAATATCGGCTACGACTGGTTCGCACAGTGGGGAACCAACGAAGCGCTCGGCGCCGACTATGCCGTGGGTGCGCTCACGTGGAACAACTACTATGCGTGGATCATGGCGGCCAACAACGTCATCAAACAGATCGACGCCTCGGATTTCGCGACGCTCGACGCCACGCAGAAGTCCTATCTGGGCTTCGCCTACGCCTATCGGGCCATGTTCTACCTCGATCTGGTGCGTCTGTACGAGTTCAAGGAGAACAATTACACTGAAGCGCCCGGGGTTCTCGGGCTGGGCGTGCCCATCGTACTGCCCGAGACTACCGAGGCCGAGGCCAAGAACAACCCCCGTGCCAAGGTCGACGACATCTACGATCAAGTGATCTTCCCCGACCTGGACAAGGCCGAAGAACTATTGAGCGGCTTTACTGCTCCCGACAAGTATACGATCAGTCCGGCGCTGGTCTACGGCCTGAAAGCCCGGGCCTGGCTTGAGCGCGGTACGGCCAAGAACGACGCCGAAGCCTATGTTTCCGCCGCCGAGTACGCCCGCTTGGCCATTAACGCCAGCGGCTGTACGCCCCTGACGCAGGAGCAGTGGGAAGACCCCTCGAACGGCTTCAACAGCGCCACGGCGAACAATGCCTGGATCTGGGGCCTCGCCCTGCCGAGCGAAAGCGTTGCCAACCTGTTCTGCTTCACGGCGCACATGAGCACGGAGAATGCGTGGAGCGCCTACGGAAACGACGCCTGCCGCTGCATCAACAGCAACCTTTACAACAGTATCGACCTGCGCGACTTCCGCCGCCATTCGTGGCTCGATCCCGACCGCAAAGACCCGGAGAAGGAGTCCTACGACTACAAAAGCTGCCGCAAAGAGGGGAAGGAATACTTCAATGAACTGCCCGATTACGCGAACATCAAGTTCCGTCCGGCGCAGGGCGCTTATGAGGATTTCAAGGTCGGCGGAGCCGCAGACCATCCCTACATGCGCGTCGAGGAGATGTACTTCATCGAGGCCGAGGCCAAGGCGCATGAAAATCTTGGCGAAGGAATTCGGCTACTCAATGAGTTCATGAACAACTACCGCATTGTGGGCGGAGGTTACGACTGTACGAACATGTCGTCGTCGGTTGAAAATTTCACCAACGAGCTGATGCTTCAGAAGCGCATCGAGTTCTGGGGCGAAGGCATCGTCATGTTCGACATGAAGCGGCTCGACATGTCCACCCGACGGGGCTATGTGGGAACCAACTCTCCTGCCTCGTACCGGCTGAATACGGAAGGCCGTGCACCCTACTGGAACTTCGTGATCTCGCGCGGTGAGACGCAGAACAACCCCGTCATCGCCACGCAGAACAATCCCGATCCTTCGCAAACGGTCAAGCCGTGGAACGGGTGATGACCATCTGCGATCAAGCTGTCAAATCTAAAAGCAAATTACCGTGAAGACATTCAAGCATATATTACCGTTCCTGCTGGCACTTCTTGTCCTTGCCGGCTGCGAGGACGACGTGAACTATACGCAGGGAACCGCGGAGAATCCCGATTGCTACGGTGTCTACTTCCCGAAGAAGCAGGCTACCCGGACCGATCTGGAGTTCGAACCGGGAACCCAGACCGAAGCGACCTATACGGTCAAACGGCGCAACACCGTGGATCCGATCGTCGTTCCGGTCGTCGTGAAGTCCAACGTCGAGGATATTTTCGTCGTCGAGCCGATCGCATTCGATGCCGGAGAGGACGAGACGACCTTTACGATCAGTTTCCCCAAGGCCCAAATGGGCACGACCTACACTTGCGATATCAACATCGAAGATCCGCGCTACGCTTCGATCTACGGTGCCGATAAGGTGAACCTTTCGATATCGCTCGTGCTGGCCAAATGGGAATTGGTCACCGACGAAAAGACCGGTGAGACCAAAGGCCGCTACCGCGACGACATTCTGGGCAACTTCGCGTCGATAGACAACCCCAATGCTAATCCGAACCCCGAAATCGAACTCGAAATCTACGAGCGTTCGGACAAGAAGGGCTATTACCGCATGAAAGCCTACACTCCGGAGCTGATGAACATCTTCGCCGGAGGACAGGTAAACCACGAGAACCGCAACGTCTGGACCTATGTCGATGCCTCGGATCCGAACAAGGTCTATTATCCCTACCAATCGACCGGTCTGACCCTCTTTTCCGATATGGGTGAGTGGTACATCGCATCGCAGACACCGGAAAATTTCGCCATGGACGAATCAGCCGGACAATATGGCACGCTCAATAACGGCGTGATTACCTTCCCGGCGCAGGGTATCGTGCTCGAACCGAGCGAAGGTGAATATGCCGGAAAATTCTTCTATGCCAACGCAAACGGTCTGCAGCGGATCATGCTTCCCGGAGCCAGGGTCTACGATTACTCGGTGGCCCTCACCAAAAGCGAACCCGCAGACGGTGTCGTCGAAATCGGCGCCACCCTCTCCGAGGACACCCGAGAGTTCCGCTATGCGATCTTCACGGGCAATTTGAGCGACGGCGAGGCGAGCCTCAAGGCACAGGAGATGGCCGATGGCAAGATCGCCGCGGAACTCATCAAGACGATCACTGCTTCGGGGACGATTTCCGTTCAGGATCTGGAAGGCGGCACCGGCAAGTACACGCTTGTAGGCTGCATCTACGGTTCGGACGAAGAGGCGAATCCGGAGGGCGGCGAAACGGCGTCGCAGAATCTGAAAATGCAGGGCTACGCCTCCATTTCGTTCGGATATATCGCCAAGGGCGACGAGGACAAGGTTTCCGTCATTCTCAACATCGGGCTCGAAGCCACGAACGAATTCGCGGGACAAGGCATTACGACGGACAATGCAGCGAAATTCTGGGCCTACGGCGAGGAAATAGAATCCGTCAAATACGGTGTCTTCAAGACGAAAGCCATCCAGGGACTGGACATGACGGCTTTCCTCCAGCAGATGGGCAAGGATTTCACCAAAGAGCAGCTCGATGCCATCAACGGCGGACATTACAGCATCATGCTCACGGGGCTGAACGGCGATACGGAGTATACGTTCGCCGGACTGGCTTACAACGGATATGTCCGCAAACTCGTCACGGCATCCATCAAGACTACCGGCAAATACAACCCGGGATTGGAGAGCGAGTTCCTCTACTCGGATTTCCTGCCGCAGAAAGAACAACCCTCGAAGGAGTATCTCATTTCGACCGAATGGAACTATTATGCCATCAACGTCATGGATGAAAAGCAGATGCGCCGGAAGATCGGTACGGTAACCATTGAAGACGACCCGACGGCAGGCAGTTCGGTCGATCTGCTGACCATTACTGGGCTTACCGGTCTCACATTCGACGAAGGCGGTCAGATTCCTGCGGTCTATGTGCCTTCGGCAGCTCCGCTCGCAGGAATAACCGGGGCGATCTCTCCGATGCTTTCGCAAGACCCGATCGGTGTCATCAACGGCGAGGACATCATCGCCGGCTGCGTCTCGGAGGAGGATCCCGAATCGCTCTATGCGGTCAATTATCCGTTCATCGGAGGCGCCGTGGCCGACGGTTATATCTATTTCGTGCCCACTCCGAACTATGTCGAGCAGGGAGCCACGTTCCGTTATCTGTATACGTTGAGTACGACGACCCCCTATTCGATCCTTACGGACATGTTGCTCGTCGATCCCGCCAAGGATATGGGCGGCATTCCCGAACTGGCCGCAGAGCGGATCGCAGAATTGCGCCGAATGGCCGCAGAGCTCCGGCAGCCGCGGAATTACGTCGAACGGCTCGAATTCTCCGTTTCTACAGAACGCGGTTCCGTCAAAACCGTACCGACCGACTATGCGAAAGGATTCCTGCCCGCATCGGCTCCTGAAGCGAAAGTTGTAAGGGCTACGGTCGGATTCAGCGACGCTGTGCAGCGTGCGAACGGTTCGGGATCGGAACTCCGCTTCCGGAAAACGGCCGCTGCCGAAATCACGCTCAAGTAATATCGGATCGGGAGAGGCCGGTCGTCCGGCAAGTGTCGGCCTCTCCCTTTTTTTCAAGCCAAAAACAACCTGCCGGACTCAAAAATCAGCATGATATATGCATAACAAAACGAAACTCCTGATTTTCGCCTCCCTGCTGCTGGCCGCCTGCTCGACGGATCCCATGCAGGAAATACCGAACCGCGGGGATTCCGCTCCCGAAATCGAGACTTCGGGCAAAATCTGCAATACGTCGGACGACGCCGTGGCCGGTTCGCTCATCGTAAAATTTGGCGAAGAAGCCATTCCCAGTCTCGAACAGAATGCGTTGAATGCGGCCAAGACCCGTTCGGCGCTGACCCGTTCGGGCATCGAATCCGTCGATGACATCCTGAACGACCTGCATGTCACCTCGCTGGAGCGCGTCTTCCCCGAAGCCGGCGAACACGAGGCCCGCACCCGTGCGGCAGGGCTTCACAGATGGTATGTGCTCGGGTTCGCATCGGAAGAGGATCTCGACAAGGCGGCCGAGAGACTCGCAGGTGTCGCCGAAATCTCGAAAGTACAGTTCCGCACCCGTCTCTACCGGGCTTCCGACTGCAAAACCTATCCGTTTCAAGCAACGGCGAACGGCCAGACCCGCGCTTTGGTTACAGCGGATTTCAACGACCCGAATCTTTTCTGGCAGTGGCATTACATCAACAATGCCGACCAGGCCGTTGCCACTACATCGGTGGCCGGAGCCGACATCAATGTGGCCGACGCATGGAAGCTCACGGCAGGTAATCCCGAAGTCATCGTCGCCATCGTGGACGAAGGGGTGAAATACACTCATCCGGATCTGGCGGCCAACATGTGGATCAATCCGAACCCTTCGCCCGAATACAAGAACCAGGACATTCACGGATGGAACTTCGCTGCCGACGGTCCCATTTCATGGGGTCAGAAGGGCGATTCGGGACACGGAACGCACGTTGCGGGCACGGTAGCCGCCGTCAATAACAACGGCATCGGCGTCTGCGGCGTGGCCGGAGGTACGGGCAAGGGAGACGGTGTGCGTCTCATGTCGTGTCAGATCTTCTCGGGAGACCTGACGGGTGACGCCCTCGTGTCGAGCCGTGCCGTAAAATACGCCGCGGATCACGGTGCCTCCATCCTCCAGTGCTCGTGGGGCATCAAGGCGGGAATATACACGTCGGACAACATGTTCATCAAACAATCGCCGATGGATTACGAGGCGCTTCAGTACTTCGCCGCCCAGAAGAACTGCGAGGCCCTCGACGGCGGACTGATCATTTTTTCCGCCGGCAACGAATCGACAGCCATGTCCGGCTATCCGGCAGGCTATCGTGATTATATCTCCGTCACCTCGTTCTCGCCCGACTACCTGCCGGCCAATTATACCAACTACGGTTCCGGCTGTAATATCGCGGCTCCCGGCGGCGAAACGAGCGGTTTGAGCGGTGGGGAGAAAGCCGGCGTCCTTTCGACGCTCTGCTCCGAAACGAGCAACGGAGCGGATTACGGCTACATGCAGGGAACCTCGATGGCTTGCCCGCACGTCTCGGGCGTAGCCGCACTCGGCCTCTCCTATGCCCTGGAGAAAGGGAAGAGATACTCGCTCGACGAATTCAAGACCATGCTGCTCACCTCGGTCAATGAAATCGACTCCCGGCTGGGCGAAGGCTCGAAAGCTACGATCGCCGACGTGTCGATTTACCGCGGCAAAATGGGCACCGGCATTACCGATGCCTATCAGCTGCTCATGCAGATTGAAGGAACGCCTTGTCTGCAGGTCGCATTGGGCGAGGTGCAGCTCATTCCGCTGACGCAGCATTTCGGACAGGGTGCCGAAGACCTTACCTATACCGATATCCAGATGTCGGCCAAGGATATGGAAAAGCTTGGCATCAAGGCGGCTCCCAAAATGTATAATGGAAAACTGATGATCAAATGCACGAAACCCGGATCGGCCAAAATCAAGGTTTCGGCGATAGCCGGCGGTACGAAACCTGGAACGGGCGTCGTGATGGGCGGCATGGTCATCACCAAGGAATTCGCCGTCATCGCCCGTTCGGCCGGCGCAGCAAACGGAGGTTGGTTATAAAAACAGTGCTTGCAATGAAAAAACATCTTTATCATCTGCTCGTTTTCTCCCTGCTCGGCATTTTCGCCGCAAGCTGTTCGGATGACGACGATGCCCCCAACATTCAGTCGGAAATCGTAGGCGAATGGCGCCTTACTTCTTGGTCAGAGAATGCTCCCGAAGGATTTGAGGTATACGTAGAATTCACTTCGGCAGCGACATTCGGACTTTATCAGAAGGTCGAAACATCGAACTACACCAAATACACCGGGCGTTATTCGATCGACGGATCCCGGCTGACCGGAGTGTACGACGACGGCGAGAGCTGGGGCAACGGCTACGATTTCGAGTTGACGAATGGCGGGAACACCCTGACGATGACCACCCGAACCGAGCCGGCCGAAACCAGCGTATATTCCCGGACGATCATTCCGGATGACGTGCGCAATGCCCGAACATCCCGTGCCGAGTTTTCTCTGGAAATGAGGCGAATGCTATAATCTGTAATATTCGTGCCGCTCCGGCATTAAGTGTAAGGTAAGGACAAGAAGATGTGGTTGAAACGCTAATAACGGTCAGACCAGTAACGCTTCAAAGTGTGGAAGGCATTTGTCAACCGACAAATAATTTCGAGTGAAAATCTCTTATCTATAATGTGTTAAAACATTAAAATAAAATGTTCAAAATTACGAGATTGCTCACTGGGATAGGATGGCTAAAACCATCCTATCTTTTTTTAGAATATTTCTACGAGAACTGCAATATAAGCATTCAGACAATTGCATGTTTTAGCAAGATTTATTGAAATTTAATGTTTTAAATGTATCAATCTGAAATAAAAATCTTTGATATTTGAGTGATGATTTACGTTTTCTGCCGACTGGCATATTTGCCCCCGTGGACATTTGTCTGTTGTCCCTGAACGCAATTCCTGTCATGTAATCCCGTAATAATGCACGATCCGCGTCCGGCGGCGCTTGTCGCGCTTTGGGAAGGAGCCGTCTCACATCTGGAATTTGAGATGCGGATGGTCCATCTGCGTATCGAGCATTCTGCGGTCATGAACCGGTTGCGGGAACCCGAAAAACCCCGCTCGGCGCTCTATCTGGCCGAGCCGTTCACGCCGACGGATCTCATGGAGCTGATTACGGCGTTGCATACTGCCGGCGTGGGACGGCGTATCGACGGTACCCGTGCCAATGTGGAACAGTTGGTCGAGCTGTTCTCGTGGATGTTCAACGTCCGCATCAACAATCCCATCCAATGCCGCCGTGGAGTCATCAACCGCAAGTTGCGGCTGACACGGTTTCTGGATCTGCTGCGCAACTCTCTGATTGAAGAGAGCCAGCGATAGGCGTCGGCGCCCCTCATCCGAGGGGCGCTTTTGGCCGAATCCTTTCAGGTATCAAGTAGCCGATGCCAGCCGCTCGCCGAACGCCTCCATCTCACGGCCGATGACTGTCTCGGAGAATTTGGCGTAATGGCGCGTCATGTTGGTGTTCGAGTGGCCGAGAATCTTGGCCAGCACGTCGATCGGCATGCCGTACTCGACGGCCATGCAGGCGAAGGTGTGGCGTGCGCAGTGGGTGGTCAGCACCTTGTCGATGCCGCACACGGCCGCGATCTCC
>OGJV01000555.1_pt1 | contig 21041 bp, 17 predicted proteins | sample 1572271 | NCBI WGS metagenome assembly OGJV01 (sample SAMEA2582107, study PRJEB24529) | metagenome | biome: Human gut stool | place: China | collected 2011
ACTCGTGGCCGGCCTCACGCAGGGCGTGCTTCTCTTCCTCGGTCATGGCCAGCTCGGCGGCGAAGGGACCGTCGCCCACGCAGGAGGAGTAAGCCTTCATGACGCCGATGGAGTTGTGCAGCTTGTGGCCGGGGATGCCGGCACCGATGGGCGCATAAGCACCGATAACGTTGGAGGAGGTGGTGTAGGGGTAGATGCCAAAGTCGATATCGCGCAGTGCGCCCAGCTGTGCCTCAAACAGCACCTTCTTGCCGGCTGCGTCGGCATCGGCCAGATACTGACCCACATCGCAGATGTAGTCCTTGAAGATGGCGGCATACTTTTCGAGCCAGTTCCACATCTCGTCCACGCTGATGGGGGAAGCGTTGTAGCTGCCCTCCATGACCAGATTCTTGGAATCCACCATGGTGACCAGACGCTTCTTCACGGCGTCGTCCAGATGCAGCAGGTCGCCCATGCGCAGGGTCTTTTTCATGTACTTGTCGCCGTAAGCGTAGGCGATGCCGCGCTTGGTGGAGCCGAACTGTGCGCCGGTCTTGGACAGGCGAGCCTCCTCCAGACCATCCTGCTCCACATGGTAGGGCATGGTGATGGTTGCGCGGTCGGAGATCTTCAGGTTCGCCGGGGTGATCTCAATGCCCTGCTCGCGCAGCTTATTGATCTCGCCGTCCAGATGATGCGGGTCGATGACCATGCCGTTGCCCATAACGCAGACGACGTTGGGGCGCAGGATGCCGGAGGGCAGCAGGTTCAGCACAAACTTGCCGCGCTCGTTTTTAACGGTATGGCCTGCGTTGTTGCCGCCCTGATACCGTGCAACGATGTCGTACTCCTGGCTGATCAGGTCGACCATGCGGCCCTTGCCCTCATCGCCCCAGTTGATACCCGTAATTGCAGTAAGCATAATAAATGACCTCTTTATCCTTTTTTCAAAAGACAGCCTTTTCCGTGCACCTTGCCCGGGATACGCTACCTTGGGTAAAACGCACCGGCTCGCTGCCCTTGCGGCACGCACCAATGCTATTATAGTATAGCACAGTCCGCCGCGCAAAAAAAGGGGGAACGCACCTTTTTGCGGCGGATTCCCTCTTTAAGATCACGTTCTCAGCTGTGCCCCCCAGTTCTCCGGGAATGGGGCAGCAAAAAACGGCTCTGCCGAAGCAGAGCCGTAAAAGTGCATACTGAGGTAAATCAGCGCTTGGAGAACTGGGGAGCACGACGTGCAGCCTTCAGACCGTACTTCTTACGCTCCTTCATACGAGGATCGCGGGTCAGGAAGCCAGCCTTCTTCAGCACAGGACGGTTCTCGTCGCTCTGCTGCAGCAGGGCGCGGCTCAGGCCGTGACGGATAGCGCCAGCCTGACCGGAAACACCGCCGCCGGAAACGCGGACGACGACGTCGTACTTGCCCTCCAGGCCCAGCAGGACCAGCGGAGAACGGACGATCAGCTTCAGGGTCTCCAGACCGAAGTAGTTGTCGATATCACGATCGTTGATGGTGATCTTACCGGTGCCGGTGTAAACGCGAACGCGGGCAACGGAATCCTTACGACGACCAGTGCCGTAGAAATAAGGTTTGGTTTCGTACATATTCGATTGCCTCCTTCTTAGAACTCGATCTTCTCGGGCTTCTGAGCAGCGTGAGCGTGCTCGGCACCCTGGTAGCAGTGCAGACGGGTCAGAGCCTTAGCACCGATGGTGTTGGAAGGGATCATGCCCTTGACAGCGTAGGTCATAGCCAGATCGCTGTTCTCAGCCATCAGCTTGCTGTACTGGACCTTCTTCAGGCCGCCGATGTACTTGCTGTGGGTGATGTGGAACTTCTGCTCGGCCTTCTTGCCGGTCAGAACAGCCTTGTCGCAGTTGATGACAACCACGAAATCGCCGCAGTCAACGTTGGGGGTGTAATCGACCTTCTGCTTGCCGCGCAGCAGAACAGCGGCCTCAGCAGCGACGTGGCCCAGGCTCTTGCCGGTAGCGTCGAGCAGGTACCACTTACGCTCGACTTCAGCGGGCTTTACGAGAGTAGTGCTCATATCTATTTCCTCCTGATAAGCTTTTTGTACGTTTCAGGCACCCTTTTGGGGCGCGAGTGTCAGTATACAACACAAAAACGCGCCTGTCAACATGATTTTTTGATTTTTTCGGCGCAGATTTTTGAAACTCTTAAAATCTCCTGTTTTCTCTTCAATACTCTTGATTTCAAGCTTCGGATTTTTGCAAAAGTTTTTTGCCGGTGCGGGTATATTTTTGCTATTTGCCCGCTACAAATCCCGCCGTGGTTGTGGTATACTATAAAGGATATGGGCGGCGCACCGCTGCCTTGCCAACACAAGGAGAATACATCCATGCCAAACGAGATCGACCGCACTTCTTCGGCGCAGCGCCGCAGCTCCAAGCTGCTGACGGCGATGGCCATTTTCATCTGTCTGGGCATCGCAGCCTACATGGTGCTTACCCTGCTGGTGAACCGGCAGACCCCCGCGACACCCGACACCCATTATACCGGCACGAACGGCGTCTCTGTCTACTACGACAGCAGCGTGTGGAGCGTGTGCCGCATGACCGAGGACCCCACCCTCGGCACCGTGCTGGAACTGGCTACCGCGGACACGGCAGACAGCGAGGACTATCAGGCTGTTTTGTTGCAGCGCGGCACCGCCGACAGCTACGACAACTTTATTGAAGATTCGGAAGCCGACCTCAAGCAGGCTTACGGCGTCATCAAGCCCCGCAAGGTCAACCTGACCGTGGATGGTGCAGCCGTAGAGGCGGTGCGCTGCGATATCCGCACCTACTACGCCGTGCTGGCCACCATCACCTACGACAGCGGCGATGTGGTCTATGTCTCGGCGCTGACAAAGCTTGCCTCCATCAGCGATGTGGTCAATCTGGTAGAAAGCGTGAGCCTGTCATGAGTGATCTTCGTGCAATGCAGCGGCTTTGCGGGCTGATGCGCAAAGCCGTGCAGGACTATGAAATGATCGCCCCCGGCGACCGGGTGATGGTGGGCGTTTCCGGCGGCAAGGACAGCGTGGCGCTGACCATCGGCCTTTCCATGCTGCGCAAGTACATCGGCTTTGATTACGAAGTGGTGGCGGTCACGCTGGACCCGCAGTTCGACCATCAGCCCATGGACTACTCCGCGCTGGCAGAGCTGTTCCGGCAGCACGGCATCCCCTACGAGGTGCGCCGCACCGAGATCGGCCCGGTGGTGTTCGAGTACCGCAAGGAAAAGAACCCCTGCGCCCTGTGCGCCAAGCTGCGGCGGGGCGCGCTGCACACCGCCGCGCAGGAACTGGGTTGCAACAAGGTGGCACTGGGGCATCATCTGGACGATGCCGTGGAGACCTTTTATATGAACCTCTGGCGGGAGGGACGCATCGGCTGCTTCTCGCCGGTGACCTACCTCTCCCAGCGGGACCTCACTCTCATCCGCCCCATGCTGCTGGCCACCGAGTACGAGGTGCAGTGCGCCGTGCGGGAGGCGGGCTTGCCCATCGTGAAGAGCCGCTGCCCCGCCGACGGCGTTACCGTGCGGGAACAGACCAAGGAATTTGTACAGGAGCGCTGCCGCACCGACCACGCCTTCCGCCAAAAGACCCTCCATGCCTTGCAGGAGAGCGGCATTGACGGCTGGCGTCCCGTCCACACGGGCCGGGGCAGCTTTATCGTACCAAAAAAGGAAACAGATCATGCAGACACAACCGTTTGAAAAACACGTCTGGGCCGAGATCGACCTCGAGGCCCTTCGGTATAATTTCCGGGCAGTCAAGGCCCGGGCAGGGGAACTGCCCCTGTGCGCAGTGGTCAAGGCGGACAGCTACGGCCACGGCGCAGTACAGTGCGCCCGGGTGTTCGCCGAGGAGGGCGCCGCATGGCTGGCGGTCAGCTGCCTGACCGAGGCCGTGCAGCTGCGCAAGGCAGGGCAGACTTTGCCCATCCTCATTCTGGGTCATGTGCAGCCCTCCTACGCCGCTGCCCTGATCCAAAACGACATCACCGTGGCGTGCTACTCCCTTGCGCAGGCACGCGCCCTGAGCGAAGCTGCCGTGGCGGCAGGCGGCAGGGTGCACATCCACCTCAAGGCCGACACCGGCATGGGACGCATCGGCTTTGCCCTGCGCACCGATTTTGACGCCGCCATCCGGGAAATGCTGGAAGCCTGTGCGCTGCCCGGACTGGAAATGACCGGCCTGTTCCAGCATTTTTCCGTAGCTGACGACACCGCCCCGGAGAATGTGGCCTACACCGCCGAACAGCACGCACTGTTCGTGAAAGCCTTCCACGCGCTGAAGGCTGCCGGGCGGGAGCCTGCCCTTGTGCACTGCGATAACTCTGCCGGGGTCATGCTGCACCCGGACTGGCCGGAGGGACTGCCCCGGGAGCGCTGCATGGCGCGCCCCGGCATCATCCTGTACGGCTACGACCCCAGCGACGAGGTGCGCTTTGGACGGTTTAAGCCGGTGATGACCCTCAAGACCGTGGTGAGCATGATCAAGGAGATGCAGCCCGGCCAGTGCGCCAGCTACGGCCGCCGCTTTACCGCCGAAAAGCCCACCAAGGTAGCCACCCTTTGCACCGGCTATGCCGACGGTTACCCCCGGCTGCTGAGCTGCGGCAAGGGCGTGGTGGAGATCCACGGCAAGGCCTGCCCGGTACTGGGGCGGGTGTGCATGGATCAGATGATGGTGGACGTGACCGATGTGCCGGAAGTGCGCGAGGATGATGAAGCCATCCTGTGGGGCGGCACCGTGAGCGACACCGCAGAGACCATCGCCCGCAAGACCGATACCATCCCCTACGAAGTGCTGTGCGGCGTTTCCCGCCGCGTGCCCCGCGTCTACCGCGACCACGGACAGATCGTGGCCGTGGAGGACTGGATCTTAGAAGCATAAAGCTGCCCGGAGGAACTACATGGCAAGAGACAACATCCGCAACTTCTGCATCATTGCACATATCGACCACGGCAAGTCCACCCTGTCCGACCGCATTCTGGAGCTGACCAAGAGCGTGGACGAGCGCACCATGGAGGACCAGATCCTTGATAACATGGATATCGAGCGCGAGCGCGGCATCACCATCAAGGCACGTGCCGTGACCATGAACTATACCGCAAAGAACGGCAAGACCTACGAGTTCAACCTGATCGACACCCCGGGTCATGTGGACTTTGCCTACGAGGTCAGCCGCAGTCTGGCCGCCTGCGAGGGCGCCATTCTGGTGGTGGACGCCACGCAGGGCGTGGAAGCGCAGACGCTGGCAAACACCTATATGGCACTGGAGCACGATCTGGAACTGGTGCCCATCCTGAACAAGATCGACCTGCCCAGCGCCCACCCGGACGAGGTGGCGCAGGAGGTAGAGGACGTGATCGGTCTGCCCTGCATGGATGCGCCCCGCGTCTCCGCCAAGACCGGCCTGAACATCGATCAGGTGCTGGAGCGTGTGGTGAGCGACATCCCCGCCCCTACCGGCGACCCGGATGCGCCCTTAAAGGCGCTGATCTTTGACAGCATCTACGACAGCTACAAGGGCGTCATCGTTTACATCCGCGTGTTCGAGGGCACGGTGAAGCCCGGCGACACCATCCGCATGATGGCGACCGGCGCAGAGTTCACGCTGGTGGAGGTGGGCCACATGGGCGCTACCTCCCTGACCCCCTGCGCCCAGCTGCAGGCCGGCGAGGTAGGCTACCTGACCGCCAGCATCAAGACGGTGCAGGACACCCGCGTGGGCGATACCGTCACGCTGGCAGACCGCCCCACCGCTGAGGCGCTGCCCGGCTACCGTCAGGTCAAGCCCATGGTGTTCTGCGGCATCTACCCCGCCGACGGTGCCAAGTACCCCGACCTGAAGGACGCGCTGGAAAAATTGCAGCTGAACGATGCCTCCCTGACCTTTGAACTGGAGACCAGTGCTGCGCTGGGCTTCGGCTTCCGCTGCGGCTTTTTGGGTCTGCTGCACATGGAGATCATCACTGAGCGTCTGGAGCGGGAGTTCGATCTGGACATCATCACCACCACCCCCAGCGTGCGCTACCGCCTGACTCTGACCGACGGCACGGTGGAGATGATCGACAACCCCTCCAGCTACCCGGACCCCAGCAATATCGTCAAACAGGAAGAGCCCTTTGTGGACGTGCACCTGTACACCCCCAACGACTATGTGGGCGGCCTGATGGATCTGTGCCAGAGCAAGCGCGGCGTGCTGATCGATATGAAGTATCTGGACGATGTGCGCGTAGACCTGCACTACGCGCTGCCGCTGGGCGAGATCGTGTACGACTTCTTTGATGCCATCAAGAGCCGCAGCCGCGGCTACGCCAGCTACGACTACGAGTTCAAGGAGTACCGCGAGAGCGATCTGGTCAAGCTGGACTTCCTGCTCAACGGCGACCCCGTGGACGCACTGTCCATGATCGTGTTCCGGGACAACGCCTACGCCAAGGGACGCCGCATCTGCGAAAAGCTGCGGGACAACATCCCGCGCAACCTGTTCGAGATCCCGGTGCAGGCAGCCATCGGCGGCAAGATCATTGCCCGCGAGACGGTCAAGGCTATGCGCAAGGACGTGCTGGCCAAGTGCTACGGCGGCGATATCTCCCGTAAAAAGAAGCTGCTGGAAAAGCAGAAGGAAGGCAAAAAGAAGATGCGTCAGCTGGGCAGCGTTTCCCTGCCCAGTGAGGCCTTTACCGCCGTGCTCAAGCTGGACAGCGACGACGATTGATCTGCAAATATACAAAAGGGATGCTGCGTGCGCGGCATCCCTTTTTTGATGGGAACTCCCAAATGTGAAATCCGCTCACGACAGAGATGCACTCTTTGCTTTTCACTTTAAATATGTTATAATTTCTTTATATATCAATTTATGTATCCGTTTTTGGAGAGATGGGCTGCGGCCTTGTGCTGCGCGCGTCTCCATGCAACGTTCCCCCACAGAAAGGATGTGGCCTTTATCAAAGCAAAGCACGGAAAAGGCGCAGTGCAAAATAGCAGACACACACACAGCGGCGGCGCACAGAGGGCAGCATCTCTCTGGAAGCAGGTACTGCTGACGCTGCTGATCTTTATTGCTCTGCTCGCCCTGCTGGGCGGGGCGCTGTGGCAGAATATCTGCTATAACCGCACCCACTATACCGCAGAGTTTTATCAAATCCATTCCCGCAAGCTGACCCAGAGCTGCCGGGTCGTTTTTCTTACCGATCTGCACCTGCGGGAATACGGACAGGATAACTGCGAGCTGGTGCAGGATATCCGCAGCCTTGCCCCGGATCTGATTTTGCTGGGCGGCGACCTTGTGACCTACGGCGAAGGTTCCAGCTATGATAATATGCTCTCCCTGTGCAGTCAGCTGAGCCAGATCGCGCCGGTGTGCGGGGTGCTGGGCAACCACGAGGACGAGCTGTATTTTCTGGACGGCGATCAGGCTCTGGTGGAAAAGTTTACCGCCGCCGGGGTGACCATCCTGCGCAATGAGGAGGCGCGCTATACCGTCCACGACAATGTGATCAGCATTCTGGGCGTGGAGGGCAGTCCGGCGGACTTTTACAACTACGGTGCCAGCACCTTTATGGACAGCGCGGAGCAGCAGACGGACTATGATCTGCGCATCTGTCTGGCACACGTTCCCACTTACTTTCCCGAACATCTGGAAAATTATTCCTTTGAGCTGGGTCTGGCCGGGCACACCCACGGCGGCATCGTCCGTCTGCCGAAGATCGGCCCGCTTTATACCGCCGAGGAGGGCTTTCTGCCCGATTATGCCGGGGGCAGCTATGCGCTTGCCAACAGCGCCACCCTCATTGTAAGCCGGGGACTGGGCGATTCCAGCCGGGTGCCCCGCATCAACAACGTGCCGGAGCTTTCGGTCATTGACATCGACTAAGCAGTCTGCGCTGCGCGTGCAGGCCGCTGCAAAAGGGTAGAATGCCATGGATGACATCAAAGAAAAGATCAAACAGGCGCTGCGCCATATCTGGACAAATAAATACCGCCTGTTTCTCTGCCTGCTGACCTTGTGCTGTCTGTTCGGGCTGATCCACTATTTTAAAAGTGCCGACAGCGCCACCGCCAGCATCTCCTTCAATTACTCCGAAGCCGCGCTGGGCATGAACCCCAACAAGACCCGCTTCAACGCCTACGAGATCGTTTCGGACGAGGTGATGGAGCGCGCCATCCGGCGGGTGGGCTTACAGGACAGCCTTACCCCGTCCCAGCTGGCTGCGTGCCTTTATCTGAGCCCGGACAGCACAGGCAGCGCCAACGGCAGCGAGTATATCAGCACCAACTACTATCTTTCCATCAACACCCGCAAGCTGGAGCTTGGCAGCCGCAAGGCTACGGATCTTTTGCAGAGCGTGTGCGAATCCTACCGGGAGATCTTTCAGAGCAACTACTGCGACAACCAGAGTATCCTCAAGGAAAAGCTGGAAGTGACCACTGCGTGTGAGCCTTACCTGCGGCTGAACGAGCTGGAGGTGCGCGCCGCTGCGCTGAACCGCTACCTGAACGCCCGCCTGCAGGCAAACAAAAGCTTTACGGACGAGGCAAACCCCGACTCTGCCACCAACAACTTTACCACGCTGGGTAAAAAGATCAATAATCTGGTGGATTACGATCTGCCCAATGCCATGGCCTTTATCATTGAGGGCGGCGTTGCCCGCGACCCGTCCATGCTGACCAATATTCTGGAATATAAGAACAAGATCGACGATATTGCCATGCGCAAGCAGCAGGCCTATTATGATGCGGACAAAAAGGGCATTTCCATCTACGAAAAGTCCATGACCTCCATCATGATGATCCCCACCGTGGATGAGGCCAGTGAATACTATATGTCCCGCACCAAGACCGCCATGGACGCGCTGGCGCGCTCGGCAGATACTTCTCTGTCCGATGCCACCGCTTACCAGTCCGAGATCGTGAGCACGAATTATGTGATCCAGAAGATCCGGGAGCTGGACGCCGGACAGCCGCGTCTGGCCGAAGCACAGGCCATGGTGAACAAGCTGGAGACCGCCATCAACGAGATCTCGGAGCAGCTGTTCGTGCTGGATAAGGCTTATGTCAAGTATAAATCCCAGAACTATATCACCTTTGCCTACGGTTCAGCCTCCTTTATCCAGCGGCTGAGCCTGAAAAAGACCCTGATGGAGTCTGTTGCCGTCATGCTGGGCGGCGCATGGCTGCTCCACGAACGCAAACGCAGAAAGGCAGGAAAGCGCAAATGAAAAAGTTTGAGATCCTGCGCTATCTGAAGCGTTTCAGCCTGCTGATCTTTCTGGTATCGCTGGCAGGTGCGGCCGCCATCTACCTGTATGCAGACGGGCGGCAGATGTACACCGCCTCGGTCATCATCCGCTATACCAACGATGGCATCTCAGACGGCTACACCCCGGACGGCAGCGATCTGGACGTCAACGAGATCTACTCCTCCACGGTCATCTCGCAGGCCATGGATGCGCTGGGCGCTTCCGGGCGGCTGAGCACCATCCGCTCCAATATCTCTGTGACTCCGGTGATTCCAGAGGATCAGCAGACCATCAATGATGCCTTACTGGATAAGGGCGAAGAGGTGACCTACTTCCCCGACACCTACAAGGTGAGCCTTGTGGTGGACGGCTCGCTGGGCGCTGGCTATGCCCGCAATATGCTGGATGCCATCATCCAGAGCTACTGCACCTATTATACCGAAAAATATGTGGAACAGAAGCTCTCGCTCAACCCCTCGTCCGGCCTGCTGGACAACGGCTACGACTACTACGAGTGTATCCGCATTCTGGAAAACGATACCACTGAGATGCAGGACTACCTGCTGAGCAAGCAGGAGCACTACCCGGACTTTCGCTCCTCCCGCACCGGCTACACCTATGCAGACCTGTGCGATATCTATTCTGATTTCAAAAAATACACCATTCCGGCGCTGTACGCCTATGTGCTCAACGGCCCGCAGGTGCGGGACGGCACGGTACTGCAGGAGTATCTGGCCAACTGGATCGAGACTGCAAAACAGGACGAGCAGATCACCACCGAGCAGCGGGACAGCCTGTGGAGCCTGACCGACCAGTATGTGTACAAGAACGCCGACCTGCTGAAAAACTACTTTACCGACCGGGGCGAGGTGGTGTCCGCAGAATACATCCTGAACAACATCGAGCTGGAGGGCTCGGGCGATAGGGCACAGACCACCTACGACGGTCTGGTGCTGAAGCTGGTGTCGCTGGAACAGCAGGTGGCTGCCAGCCAGATCGACCGGCAGTTTCAGGAGGAGATCCTGCAAAGCTTCCGCAACGTAGATTTTGGCGGCACAGACGAGCAGCACGCCCAGATGGAAAGCCTGATCAATGATTACGAGACCGAGCTGAAGAGCTACTACGAGATCATCAATACCAGCAGCAAGGAGCTGAACCTGTACATCAGCGCGGATTATCTGAAGATGATCAGCTCGGTGCAGGTGGCTGCCGCCATCAATGTCAAGCTGTACCTGATGCTGGCACTGGTGCTGTTCTTTGTGATCGGCTGCTGCGGTGCTATTCTGCTGGGACGCATCTCGGATGTGGTGGATTACCTGCTGTATGTGGACAAAAAGACCGGCCTGCCCAACCGCGAAAAGCTCAACGTGTATATCACCGGCATGGCCGGCCGCATTCTGCCGGAGGACTATACCTGCTTTGCCTTTCAGCTGGACAACCTGACCGAGATGAGCCGCCGCTTCGGCTACCATGTGGGCGACAGCATCCTGAAGGATTTTTCCGGTCTTTTGCAGTTGATGGGCGACACCGATGGCACAGTGGGCTACAACGGCGCGGGCAAGTTCCTTGCCTTCTTTGATGAGTGCAGCAGCCGGAAGGCAGAAGTCATGATCCGCATCCTGCAAAGTCAGGTGGATGAGTACAACAAGCTGAACCCGGAGTACCCCATCCTGTTCACCGCCGCATGGGCCACCTCCTCGGAGGAGGAGCTCTACCATGTGCGCGACCTTGTGCGCAGAGCGCAGAAAAAGATGTCCCTGATCGCAGAGGAGGGCGGCTCTGCCCTTGCGGGAATGGAGCGTGGTGAAGCATGATCCAGAATCGACGCGCTTATCAGCTGATCCACTGCCGCACCCACAGCCGTCTGCTGGCAGGCGCTGCCGCCGTGTGCGGTGCCGCCTGCGGCTACGCAGACCTTGGACTGTATCACCTGCTGCACCGGAGCGGTGCACCGCTGCCGGACAGCACACAGTCCGACCGCGCCGCGCTGGCAGCGCTGTGCCCGAAGCCCGCAGCGGAAAAGACCTGCCCGCCGCTGCCGCCGCAGGACCCGGCGGTGACCCTTTCGGTCATCGTGCCGGTATATAACGGCGAAGCCACCATAGGCCCTTGTCTGGACAGCATTTTGCAGCAGGACACCGGCTGCACCGTGCAGCTGATCGTGGTGGACAGCGATTCCACCGACGGCACAGCCGCCGTGCTGGAACGCTACCGGACACAGCCCGGAGTGGTGCTGTGCAATTGCAGCGCACCCCGCAGCGCCGCTGCCGCCCGCAATGAAGGGCTGCGCCATGCCATGGGGCGCTGGCTGATGTTTGTGGACAGCGATGATCTGTTATTGCCCGGTGCCATCCGCACCCTGCTGGAAGCTGCGCAGCGCCTTGACGCCGATGTGGTGCAGGGCGGCTGGCAGTACCTGTACACCGATGGCGGCTGCGGCCCGGTGCAGCGCTACCCGGCGGCAGTCTATACCGGAGCCGCCGCACCGGAGCGGTTCGAGCTGCCCGGGATGCCATGGGGCAAGGTGTACCGGCGGGAGCTGTTTGCACAGATACGCTTTCCGGCCTACTATACCTGCTTTGAGGATGCCATCATCCATTTTCTGGTGTTCCGGCAGGCAAAGAGCGTGGCCTCTGTGCCCGAGGTGGTCTATCTGTGGCGCAAAAACCCCAAGGGGCTTACTGCGAACAGTCAGCACCGCCCTGCCGCCGTACAGAGCTACTGGATCATAGAGCAGCTGCTGGCACAGGATGCTGCGCTGGGCTTGCCCCACGATGCGCTGTACCGCTGCAGCCTGACGCTGCAGCTTTCGGCATTCTGCTATGCCACTGTATCCGGTTTGCCGCCGGAAACGCAGCAGGCGGTTTTCCGGCTTTGCTGTGCTTTGTACGCCAAGGCGCTGCCGCAGGAGGGCGCACTGCCCCGCCGTGCCCGCTGGGGTGCCCGCGCCCTGCGGCAGCAGGACTTTGGGCTGTGGTGCCGCTACGGCAGAAGATTTCAATTGTTATAATGTGAGGAGTACCCCATGATACGAGTGCTGCATTCGGTCAGCAATATGGACCGCGGCGGGATCGAGACCATGCTGATGAACTACTACCGGCATATCGACCGCGAAAAGGTCCAGTTTGATTTTATCGTCAACAAGAAAAAGCCCGGCGACTACGACGACGAGATCCGCCGTCTGGGCGGGCATATCTACCAGAGCCCGGGGCTTGACCCGCTGCACTACCCGGCGTATCTGCGCTTTGTGCAGCAGACCGTGGCCGCAGACCCCCGCATCCGCATCCTGCACGCCCACAATGAGGCCATGGGGCTGTACGCCCTGAAGGGCGCGGAAAAGGCGGGGCTGCCCGTGCGCATTGCCCACGCCCATAATATCTGGATCGTCCGGGACTACAAGTGGCCGCTGAAAATGCTCTGCAAACAGCTGCTGCCCGGCGCAGCCACCCACCTGTGGGCCTGCGGGCGGGACGCGGGCATCTACTACTTTGGCAAAGCAGACTGGGAGCGCCGGGGACAGATCATCCCCAACGCCATCGAGCCGGAGGCCTTCCGCTTCTCCCCCGCCGTCCGCGCCGAAATGCGGGCGCGCTACGGGCTGGAGGACCGGGTGGTGCTGGGCCATGTGGGGCGCTTTGATATCCGCAAGAACCACGAACGTCTATTGGAGATTTTTGCCGCCTTTTTGCAGCTGGAGCCCCGGGCGGTGCTGGTGCTCATCGGCACCGGCAGGCTGGAACCGGCTGTCCGCGCACAGGCGCAGGAACTGGGCATCACAGACCATATCCTGTTTGCCGGGCTGCAAAGCAATGTGGCAGACTGGTACCAGCTGATGGATCTCTTTGTCATGCCCTCCCGCTTCGAGGGTCTGCCGGTGGTGGGCATCGAGGCACAGGCCGCCGGGCTGGGGTGCGTATTTTCGGACGCAGTGCCGGAGGAGGTGCTGCTTTCGCCCCATGCCATCCAGATCCCGCTTTCTGCCAGCAATGCAGACTGGGCGGCAGGCTTGCAGCGGATGCTCCAACAGCCCTGTGACCGCTCTGCCGGTGCAGAGCTGATCCGGCAGGCGGGCTATGATATCAACATCGCCGCCGCCCGCTTGCAGCAGCAGTACTTGCAGCTGAGCGGGAAGGCGTAAGTCACCTGCGGGAATACCCACTACAAAAGGAGAACCCTTTTTCATGCGCACACTGGATCAGATCCTGACCAAAAAGGATTACAGCCGGAAAACCCCGGCCTCTTTGTTTTATAAGGACAGCCCGCTGTGGCAAAAACTGCTGACCATCGGCTGCGTGGTCTTTCTGGCCGGAGCCGGGCTGGGAGAGTGGAAAGTCCTCAACAGTATGCTGGGCGGTCTGCCCAAGGCCATCTCTCTGGGTGTGATCGGGCTGGCAGTGCTGTACGCCCTGTTTTACCCGGACGAAAAGCGCTTTCGAGAGATATGGAAGCCCACATTGCTGTATATGTCCCTGATGGCGGCGCTGTTTTTCTGGTCGATGGTCATCTGGATCGAAAGCTTTGCCGCGGTTTCCTCCATGATCCGCAGCTGCTCTAAGCTTTTGTTCCAGAGCATTGCCATCCTCACGGCCGTAGCGCTGGTCTATCTGTTTCGCGAAAAGGCCATTGAGCTGTTTACCATCAGCATCTGCATTGCCAACACGGCCATCATGCTGCTGAGCATTCCCGGCTACGGTCTTGCAGCCAGCATCCAGTCTCTCGTCACCTGTCTGGTCACCTTTGGTGAGGCAGACGGTTACGCGCTCCAACTGGAGATTCACGACCTGACCTTTGTGTTCGGGCAGATGGTTTTGTATTACGCCGTCTTTGCGCCCCATTCCACCCGGCAGGAAAAACGCAAACGCTGGCTGTATCTGCTGGCCTGCTGTTGGTTTTTTCTGATTGGCATGAAGCGCAGCGCCATTCCGGCAGTGCTCTTGTTTGTTCTGCTCGCTTTGCTTCTCCGCAAGCGCAAGGTGCCCAGCTGGTTTTACCCAACGGTGGGCGGGTCCTGCATCCTGTTTTTTCTGGTGTTCCTCTACTGTGTGCGCTACGGCATCATCTCGAGACTGCTGAACAGTTTTGGCGTTGACATGATGGGTCGGGATTACCTGTGGAGCATGGCGAATCCCTACTATGAATTTTCCATCACCTATCTCGGCCACGGCTTTGAATATGTGGATACCATCATTGGCCAGTGGTATAATGCCGGTCTTATCAACGAGCCCTTTCCTTTTCACAACGACATCCTGAAGGTCTTTGTGGAAATGGGCTTTCCCGGCTTTCTGCTCTGGTCCGTCATCCAGTATGTTCTGACCCCGCTGTTCTGGCAGCGCTATGCAGACCAGCAGACAACACTGCTGTATCTGTGCGAGTTGGGCTATATGACGGTGACCTACCTGACCGATAATACCGCCTTTTATTTCTGGAGCACAATGGCGCTTCGACTGGTGACGCTTGCCTATACAATGGAGCGCAAAAAGCCCCCGAAGCCCAAGATGTGGATGCCAGACAGTCGGCAGGAGATGCGGGACCGCATCCATATTCTGATGCAGGAGGACTGATGGAGATGCAACAAACCGCCAAGCGTCTGGATCACATCGACATTGCCAAGGCCATTGGCCTGCTGCTGGTGATCTACGGCCACACCTTTCGGATGTCCATGCGCGCCGCACATCCATGGTGTGCGTTCTCGTATACCTTTGTTTACCGGTTCCACGTCCCGCTGCTGTTTCTGCTCTCCGGTATGGGCTGCACCCTGACCGCGCAGAAGAACCGCAGCCTTTCCGCTCGGCAGTTCGTGTGCAAAAAGGCACACAGTCTATTGCTGCCGTGGGGGATATATTCTGGTTTTTTATACGCTTTGTTTTGCATGGCAAATCTGGTGCCGCCGGTGCAGGCGCTGCTGTCTGGCAGCGCATACCAGCTAAAACAGCCTGCGGAATATCTCTGGCTGGTGCTGCGCAACGAGAACCCCTACGGTTTTCATCTGTGGTATCTGCCCACCCTGTTCTGGTTTTCCCTCACGGCGTGGCTGCTGGACAAAACCCTGTCCCCGGCGGCAGCCCGGACGGCAAAGCTGGTGCTGGTGGTGGCGCTGCCCGTGTGTTATCAGCTGCTTTTCACTGGCTGGTTCTGGGCAGTGAAAAGCTTCTTCCAGCAGGGCGCGTTTTTCTTTCTGGGCTGCGTGCTCCCGCGTGAAAAGGCGGAGCAGCACGCAAAGCCGCTGGTGCTTTGTGGTGCCTTGTGCGGTCTGTGGGTGGTGTGGGGATTGCTGTCGTCCACTGTGGTCTGGCCGGACGGTCTGCTTGCAGAAGCTGTGCGCACATGGGTGGACTATTTTACGGTCAGCGGGTTCTGTGTAGGCATCTGGGCGGCGTGTGTGCTGCTGCAAAAGCCCCTGCGGCGGCTGGTTCCGCTGGGGCAGAACACCATGCTGTTTTATCTGTATCACCAGCCCTTTTGCTGCGCCGTGCCTGGGCTTGTGCTGTATGAAAAACTAGGCGTTTCTGCGGGCGGGACAGTTCTCCTCTGCTTTGCGGCCAGTCTGGTGCTGCCGTACCTGTTCTGTTGGCTTGCCGGCCGACTGCATCTGCGGCCGCTGCTGCAGCGGCTCGGCCTGCCGGGATAATCATTTCAAGGAGTTGGGATCATGCCCTGTATCTCGTTTATAGTGCCTATTTATAATATGGAGCGCCTGCTGCCCCGGGCGCTGCGCTCACTGCGGGCGCAGACCCTGACCGACTTCGAGGCCATTCTCATCAACGATGGCTCCAAGGACGGCAGCGCCGCGCTGTGCGCACAGGCTGCTGCCGAGGATGCGCGGTTTCGCTTTATTGACCAGCCCAACGGCGGTGTAGCCGCTGCCCGCAATGCGGGTCTGGATGCTGCTCAGGGAGAATATATTTTCTTTCTGGACCCGGACGACTGGGTGGAGCCGAACGCCGCAGAGGTGCTGTACCATACCGTCCGGGACGCGGATGCAGACTGTGTGGAGTTTGGGATGTTTTATGACATCTGCGATGAAAACGGAAAGCTGCTGCACTCTGAAACCGACCACTGTACCTTTTCCGGCGTGTACCGGGGCGAGCCCTTCAAGGAGCATTTCGACAAGATGGCGTCCTCGTATCTGGCTGCAAACAAAATGTACCGCAGAGCATTTCTGGAACAGCACCATCTGCGCTTTCCCTGCCATCAGCTGGGTGAGGATGGAATGTTTTTCGTAGCCTTCTATCGCCAGAACCCCAGCTGTCTGGTGGTGCTGGAAAAGCCGCTGTACCACTACACGATCGCCCGGCGGGGAAGTCTGTCCAACCGCTACCACCCGGAGCGGCTGGAGGATAACTTTTATCTCAGTGACGCCGTGTGGGACACCGTTGCTGCGTGGGGCTTTCAGAACAGCCCCATGCACCGCGCAAAGGCCAATTACTGCACCGTCCGCGACCTGATGATGGGGGTCAAGAACCTTGGGTGCAGCCCGCTTTCTCTTTCCGAACAGACCGCATGGCTGCGCAGCACCCTGCAAAAGCCCCGGGTGCGCACAGCGGTGCGCACTACCCCGCTGCACGCCATGCAGAGCCGGAACGACCGGGTCAAGCTGCTGCTGCTCAAGCTGCGGCTGTACCGCACAGTGCTGCTGCTCTCGGGCGCAAATCAGCGCAAGCATCCCTGAAGAGAAACGCAAAAAGCCCCCGCTGCCGACTGGCAGCGGGGGCTTTGTTACCGATTTAAATTAAAAATCAGCGCTTAGTTCTGCTTCATGCGAGCGAAGCAGTCAGAGCAGTAGACCGGACGGTCCTCACGGGGCTGGAAGGGAACCTTGCAGGTCTTGCCGCAAGCTGCGCAGACAGCGTCGAACATCTGACGCTCGCCGCTGTTGCTGCGTGCGCCGCCGTTCTTGCGGGCGTCACGGCAGGGCTTGCAGCGCTGGGGCTGGTTCTCGAAGCCGCGAGAAGCGTAGAACTCCTGCTCGCCGGCAGTCCAAACAAATTCCTTACCGCAGTCCTTGCAGACCAGAGTCTTGTCTTCAAACATAGTAGTATCTCCTCTTTAGTTAGTTCTTGCCCACGGAAGGATTGTAACCATACCTTTGGTTTTGGGACCATCGCGCTGATCAGTAAGCTTACCAGGGGCTTGAATAGATAAACGCCCTCGGATTGAGGACTTTCCTATTGTACCGTTCTTTTTGAGATTTGTCAACCAAAAAACAACCGTTCGCCCTTTAATTTGTACACATGGCACAAACCGACAGCATATATTTGGGTAAAATCACCGCCGGAAGGAGAGAAAAGCGGCGCACCGCTTTTGGACGCAGACGATTGGAAATGGCCTCCGCTTATGCTCTGGCCATAAATAGAGGAAAATTTATTTATGTTTCGCGTTTGTCGCGGCCTGCGGAGCTTGTCGGGGCAAAGCCCCTCCATCTGCTAGCGCAGACCGCTCTGCCGCTTAAAAGCCCCACTGGGGCTTTCATTGCTGCGCAAACGCGGGCCGCTCCAAACGCATTTTCACAGAAGGGGCCGTAAAGGAAAACGGGAAATTTTCCGGTGAAGAAGTCGTTTCCGGTTTGGTCTTTTCTCGTGAAAAAGTGGTTCAGAAACACCCGCAGGTGTTTCTGAACCACAAATCATAAATAATCTTTCCGCTGAAAATGGCCAGAGCGCAGCGGAGGCCATTCAAATCGTTCTACACCAAAAAGGGGCTGCCGCACATTCTGTGCAGCAGCCCCTGCAAAGCCCTTTGGGAAAAGCTTACTTCTCGATGACTTCCTTGGTGTCGCGGGCGATCATCAGCTCCTCGTCGGTAGCAATGACCAGCGTACGCACCTTTGCGCCCCAAGCGGTGATCTCGCACACATCGCCCACGGGGTGCTTGTTCTTCTCGGTGTCGATGCGGATGCCCAGCCAATCCATGTGGTGGCAGATCTTTGCACGGGCAATGGCATCGTGCTCGCCGATGCCGCCGGTAAAGACGATGGCATCCACGCCGCCCATGGCTGCAATGTAGCTGCCGATGGTCTTTTTGATCTGGTAGTTCAGCATATCGGAAGCCAGTTGTGCGCGCTTGTTGCCGGCCGCAGCGGCCTCTTCCACGTCACGCTTATCGCTGGAAACACCGGAGATGCCCAGCAGGCCGGACTTCTTGTTCAGGATCTCGTCCAGCTCGTGGCCGGTGATGTTCAGGGTGTACTTCAGGTAGTTGACCACAGAGGGGTCCAGGTCGCCGCAGCGGGTGCCCATCATCAGGCCAGCCAGCGGGGTCATGCCCATGGAGGTATCCACGACCTTGCCCTGATCGACTGCGGCAATGGAAGAACCGTTGCCCAGATGGCAGGTGATCAGCTTCAGGCGCTCAATGGGCTCCTCCAGGTACTCGGCTGCCTTGTGGGCAACGTACTTGTGGCTGGTGCCGTGGAAGCCGTAGCGGCGCACGCCGTACTTCTCGTAGTACTCGTAGGGGATGGCGTACATATAAGCCTTCGGCGGCATGGTGCTGTGGAAAGCGGTGTCGAACACAGCCACCATGGGAATGTTGCCGAACACCTTGCGGGCGGCCTCGATACCCAGAATACCGGCGGGGTTGTGCAGAGGAGCCAGCGGGCTCAGCTCACGCAGAGTGTTGATAACCTCATCGGTGATCAGGCAGCTGCTCTTGAACTTCTCGCCGCCGTGCACGACGCGGTGACCGATGGCGTCGATCTCGCTCACGTCATTGATGCACTTGCCGGCACCGGTGGTCATCTTCTTCACGACCTCGGCAAAAGCCTCGGTGTGGGTGGGGAAGATCGCCGGGGTGGTAGCTTTGGTGCCGTTGGCCTCGTGAGTGATCATGCTGCTTTCCATGCCAATGCGCTCGCACAGGCCTTTGCACAGCACCTTCTCGCCGTCCATATCGATCAGCTGATACTTCAGGGAAGAAGAACCGCAGTTAATAACCAGAACCTTCATCTGTGTTGCCTCCTGAAAATTTTTGTACCATCCGCAGCGTGAAAAACCTGCGGACAGAATTTTACAGATTCCTATGTTTATTATATAATAGGGATGGCGGCTTTTCAAGGCGCAACCCGGGCAAAGCGGTAAAACTTGTGTACAAGGTTTTTGTACATCCTGCCCACAAATCCCGGAAACGGCAGGTTTTTTCTGTATACGCGATATAAATTTAACAATCTTTCGGCAAAAAGGAGCAGTTCCATGAAGTTTGCAGGCATCATTGCGGAGTACGACCCCTTCCACAACGGCCACGCATGGCAGCTGGCACAGGCGCGGGCGCTGGGGGCGCAGCGGGTGGCTGTTGCCATGAGCTGCGGGCTTACCCAGCGGGGCGCGCTGCCGCTGTTGCCGGAACCGGTGCGGGTGCAGGCGGCGCTGGCCTGCGGGGCAGACCTTGTGTTTGCCCTGCCCGCACCCTGCGCCTGCGCCGGTGCTGAGGCCTTTGCCCGGGCGGGGGTGCGCATTCTGGCTGCTGCCGGGTGCGATGCGCTGGTCTTTGGCGCAGAGACCCCGGACACCGCTCTGCTGCAAAAAGCCGCCCGGGTGCTGTGCAGTAAGGAATACCGCGCCGCGCTGAAATTCCAGCTTGCCGCCGGGGCACGCAGCTTTGCCGCCGCCCGGCAGGCGGCGGTGCAGGCACTGTGCCCGGGGTCGGACGTTGCCGCCCTGCTGGACAAGCCCAACAATAATCTTGCCGTAGAGTATTGTAAGGCCATTATAGAACAAAATGTAGAAATGCAGCCTATTGCCCTGCCGCGGCAGGGCGCAGACCACGGGCAGGCGCTGACCGAAAGCAGCCATGCAGCCTTTGCCAGCGCCAGTGCCCTGCGGGCGCTCTGGGCGGAGGACGGCGCGGCGGCACTGGCGCCCTATGTGCCGGAAAAGGCACTAAAATTGTATATACAAGCGGAATATAACGGAAAGTATACGGATTTTGCGGTCATGGGGCACTGCGAGCTGGCGCTGTTGCGGGCAACCTGCGCAGAGCAAGCCCCCTTTGCCGCAGTGCGTGGGGTATCCGAGGGGTTGGAGCACCGGCTGGAAAACGCCGTGCGGGAGACCGCAAGCCTGCCCGCTTTGCTGGATGCCCTGACCACCGTGCGCTACCCCCGGGCGCGGATGCGGCGGCTGGCGATGGATGCGGCGCTGGGCTACACCGCCCAGACCCCGGCACTGCCGCCTTACCTGCACCTGCTGGGCGCGCGCAAGGAGGCGCTGCCCCTGCCCGGGGAGACGGCGCTGCCGTTGTCCCACTCGCTGGCGCGGCTGGCGCGGGAAAACGAGACCTGCGCCCAAATGGCTGCCGCCCAGAGCAGAGCCAGCGACCTTGGTGCGCTGTGCCGGGCAAAACCGGAGCCGATGGGCGGGATATATCGTCAAAAAATTATCTTTTTGACGAATTGACAAAAAAATAACGTGAAAAATTTTATATTGTGCCCTCTTGTATCCGGCGCGGTTCGGGTGTATGATTAAAGTAATGCAATGTTGGATACAACGAGCCTGTAAAAAACGACTGTCCCCGCAGGGGAAACACAAGGAGGAACCCATGGCACTTCATGTTCTGGACGAAGCCAACCGCTGCCTCGGCTGCAAAAAGCCGATGTGTCAGGAGGGCTGCCCCATCCACACCAATATCCCGGAGGTCATCCGTCTGCTCAAGGCAAACCAGATGGACGATGCAGGCCGGATGCTGTTTGAAAACAATCCCCTGACCACCGTGTGCAGTCTGGTGTGCAACCACGAAAAGCAGTGCGAGGGCCACTGCATCCGCAACCGGATGCCCAGCCACGACCCGGTGCACT
>OGJV01000560.1_pt1 | contig 20969 bp, 20 predicted proteins | sample 1572271 | NCBI WGS metagenome assembly OGJV01 (sample SAMEA2582107, study PRJEB24529) | metagenome | biome: Human gut stool | place: China | collected 2011
TAACCAATAGCCCTGTTTCTTTTCTGTATAAACTCTATATTTTAATACAATGGAAATTTAAAAACTGTTGACTGCCGCTTTACTATAAACTATTAATTTAAAAAAGTATTTATGAACAACATGAAAGATTTGATTGCGTTATTTGACAACCACAAGATTTATGATACGGATATATGGACAAATGTCCTTATTCTATTGGTGTTTACAGATTTGTATTTAGGTGTGTGTTGTCCCCAAAAAGAACCTGGAATTACGTTTCAGGATTTAACTCTAATAAACCTGATTCCATTCGTAATATTAGGTATTGTCTGTATTTGGACTGTGAAATTTTTTACTTGTATCCTCTTTGCATTATGTACACTAGCAGTACCCTTAATTGGGAAATATATTTTTCTATTTAAGGATGAAGAAGTTTCGATATTTATGTTGAAAGAATATGCAATGAAAACCAATAATACTGTGATTGCACAAATTGTAAGCGATATAGAGATACAAAAATCAAGAAAGGTAAAGAGTGCTTTAGGAAAGGTGGGAGCCATAATCTTATGTTTAGTAGATCTCTTTGCAGGTGCTTTCATGCCCAAGTCAGTTCCAAACTTTTTGGCGCCTAGTGAAATAGTCGTCATTTGTATTTTTGCTCTTTTAGTGCTTTTGGTTTATTCATGCAAAATAAAGATTCAAGGGGTATATCTTTCTAATGATTTGCGAAGCAAAATTTCCAACTTTAAAGTCAACACCCCAAACAATAAATAAATTCTTAATGTATTTAATTAAGCACATGTTTTTATTTTTTTTCTCTTGTTGAAAACTATAATTAAAAGGAATGAAAATATTTGCAGAAATCGAACCTGTGTATTATATTTGCAGTGTCAAAGAGACAAATTTTGTCAGATTAGTAAAGAAAAACAATGAATTTAGCGTAAGGCCAATTCAATGGTTTTCATAAAAGATAAAGCAAAAAGGTACAGTCACTCAAGGAGTTAGAATAAACCGAAGCAAAAGGTTCGATTCCTGGTGGCACCACTTTGAAGAAAAGCAAAAGACAGTAAAATCCTGATTTCCAAGCGAAATCGGGATTTTTTGTTTTCCCCAAGCACGCAAAAAACGGCAAAATATTACCGTTTGAGGTGGAGCAAAAGGTGGAGATAAAAGGTGGAGCAAAAATCTCCACCGAATTAGAGTCTTTCTCACTGATTTGCAATATTTTGCGTATCAAGAAAACGTGGTCGGTTTCCTACTTTTGTCCAAACTAAAAACTGTAGGAAAATGAAAAGAAGTTCATTCAATGTGCTTTTCTTCTTGAAGAAAACCAAGCTGCTGAAAAACGGAGAAGCATCCGTGTGTATGCGTATCACTGTAGATGGTACGCGAGTTGAAAACAACATCCGCAAAAGCATTGACCCGTCTCTCTGGAGTCAGGCTAAGGAATCCGCCAGAGGCAAAAGCCGCAAGTCATGTGATCTGAATGCCTATATCGAAAATGCGAGAATCAAATTACATCAGATTTTTTGTGAGCTGGAAGAACAGAACCAGCCTATAACGGCACGTCTGTTGCAGGAAATATTTTTCGGACAGGACAAAGAACCGGAAGCGGTCCGCACCCTTATCAGTACCATGCAAGAGCACAATGACCAATGCCGTGCCCTGGTCGGGAAAGACTATGCCCTGATTACCGTTCGCCGTTATGAAAGCTGCAAGCGCTATCTTGCCGAACTTATCAGACAGAAATACGGAAAGGATGATCTGCCGCTGGCGGAAGTCAACGGTGAGCTGGTACGTGCCTTTGAATTTTATTTGAAGACTGAAAAGGAATGTCAGCAGAATACCGTCATCCGTTATATGAAATGTTTGAAGAAGATTACTAATCTGGCACTGGCCAATGAATGGATAGCCAAAGACCCGTTTATCGGTATCAAGTTCCACGAAAAAGAAGTAATCCGTGAGTTTCTTACTATGGATGAGCTACTGACTATCTATCACAAGGAATTTTCTCTGGAGCGAATCACCGTAGTTCGTGATGTTTTTATTTTCGCTGCCTTTACCGGTCTGGCTTTCATTGACGTACAACAACTTTCCCCTGAGCATATCGTAAAAGACAACAACGGAAACCTGTGGATCAGGAAGCCACGTCAGAAAACAAAGAACATGTGTAACATTCCGCTGCTGGATATTCCTTTGGAAATCCTGAGAAAATATGCAGATTATCCTGCCTGCAAAAAGAAAGGAGTATTGCTGCCTGTTCCCTGCAATCAGAAGATGAACAGCTACCTGAAAGAGATTGCCGACCTATGCCTGATAAAGAAGAACCTGACTACCCACACTGCGAGACATAACGAATTGCCTTTGAATTTGAAAATGAACAGATTGCAGAAATTCGTTTCTTGACAGGTAACGATTTAGAAACGAGCGAAGCTCTGTATTCTTCCTTGTTTTGCATTATAATCAAAAGAACGCTGATTCTAAATGCAAAGGTACGAAACAAATTTCAGAATGCCATCGTTATGGTGTCTTTATCGTTCATTTTTTTGTTCTATGCATAGTAAATTGCTTTATGATTGAGAATACACCTCCAAAACGAGTAAGTTTCTTGATTTTTATTGCTACCTTTGCATACGATTGTTATGATTTTCATTGTCTTTGGTTTCGCAACACTATGATAAGTGAAAAGTCTGACATGACAAAATCTATATATACATTTTGTAGTCTGCGCCCTTATAAGGATTACTGACGACTATGTTGCTAAATTAAGGAAAACTCAAAGAGATGTCTCAATATAGTTTCTCATATAACTACGATTCGTTGGCTGATGCGTTCAATGCGGTGAATAGGAAGGGAAAGATACAGAAAAGGTATCTTTCACCTGAATATTTGACTGCGGCTCAGGAGTATCGTGAAATGAGGAAGGAACTAAATAGAATACTTAGAAAGAAAAAGGAAGAGCGTACGGAAGCAGAGACAAGTATGGTTGACCAGTTGAGACAACAGATAAAGGATAATGCTCAGCAACAGAAAATTTTATTGCACGAACATCTTAATCAGGTATCTTCAAGAATTTTATCAAGTAGTTTTCGCTTCAACCTTACTTCAGATGCATCAGAAGACCCGCTGAAGCCACTTTATACTATCGGAGCTACCGCTGAAGAATTTTTTGCGATGCAGGTCCTTTGCAGAAATGTGAAGAAGTTGTTTAAAATATCTATGTCAAGCCGCAACGAGATACTTTTTCAATTAAAGATGTTATTGCGAGAAGACAAAAGTAGATACTATATTATCCGAACGGATGTTTGTCACTGTTTTGAGTCGATACCACATGATAAGTTGTTTAAGTATTTGGAGGGCAATAATTTGCTTGATGTGAAAAGTAAATCCCTCTTGCGCGGACTCATCCGAAAAGAGTTTGAAGTCAAAAACCTGCGCCCACTTGTACCGGCTCCACAAACTGGTGTTCCACGAGGTTGTGCTATCAGTTCATTACTATCTGAATATTATTTATCCAAGATAGATGAGGATATTAAACGTACATTGCCTGGCATATTATTTCTTGGTAGATATGTTGACGATATCGTGCTTGTTATTCATCCTGATATAAGAAATGAATATCACAAACCTATAAAATGGTACATTGATGAGCTCGAAAATATTTATTCCCAAATGGGATTGGATATACACATACCATCAGATGGATCCGGAAAATGCTACACTTATGATTCTGCTAGTGCTGCAGATTTAGATTTTAATCTTTTAGGATATAATATCCATCTTGATAATGACAATAAAGCAAAATTGGTATTTTCGCTTTCTCAGGACAAGTTGAAGCGTATTACAGACAGGATAGATAAGTCGTTCACTACTTTTGACAAGATGGTAGATGTCGCAGGTTTTGATGTTGCTGCACACTATTTATTTGATGCTCTTCACGTGCTGACTTGCAACATAAATCTGTACAACGCAAAGAAAGGAATTAAGGTTGGTATTTTTTATTCCAATCAGTTATTGGATAATAAAAAAAATTTATCATATTTGGATGGACAATTGAAGCGCAACATAGGCAGATTAAGTCTTTCTTTAAAGACATCTATCGCAGATGAAAAAAGGGCTGCGATAGAGAAAAATCTGAAAAGAAAGCTTGCTTTACTATCTTTTACAAAAGGATTTAATTATCCTCACAAACGTTACAAAGTAAAGAAACAGAGACTTCGAACAATTAAATCATCGTGGGTATGAGGCGTAGAAAAAAGATAAGACTAAACTACAGTAAAGAGCGAGTGCTTTTTTCTGACGTTCTGCCATACGAATGTCCGATTATATTTTCAAATAGGTTTCTATACAGATTTCTTGCAAAATACCTATGGGTAGGTCAAGTCGGCAATAAAGAAATACAACTGAAACAAACCAAGCGGATTGATGAAGAAGATTCATCTGTTTTTGCAGCATTGCTTTTTGGTTGTTATGAGCATGGTAAGCCTATAAGCGATTTGAAACACAAGAATAGTGCTCTATTCTATCCATATCAATTCAATATCGCTCACAAGACGAATAAGAACAGAACATTGTCAATTATACATCCGTATAACCAGTGGCAAGTAGTGGAGTTTTATGATCAATATAAGTATTCTATACTCTATCTTTGTAATCAGAGTAAATACTCTATTCGTAAACCATACAAGATAGCTCAATACTTTTATTATAGAGATCGACTTCACCGAAGGTTGTCCGGGCATGAAAGTGATAAAGTTGAATTGTTTTTCAATGAATACGAGAACCTGAAAACTTATTTCAGTTATGATAAATACTCGAATATATACAAGTTCTACGAGGACTATAGGTATCAGCGAGCTGAAAAGAAATTTAAGCATCTTGTGAAGTTCGACCTTCAGAGTTGTTTCGATAGCATTTATACCCATACCATAAGTTGGGCGACTGCTGGTGGTGCAGACAAGGTTAAGGTTTTGCCTGGATATCATGGGACATGGGTCGGTGATGCATTTGACAATCTAATGCAGTCGGTCAATGCCCGTGAAACGAATGGTATTGTAATAGGTCCTGAGTTCTCTCGAATCTTTGCAGAGATTATACTTCAATATATAGATCAAAAGGTCGAACAAGAATTATGGGAAGTAGGTCTTCGTCAGAAATCCACTTATGAGTGCTATCGGTATGTTGACGACTATTTCCTCTTCTATAATGACGAAAAGGATAGGAATCTCTTCATGGAAAGTCTAACAAAATGGCTGAAGGAATTCAAATTGCAGATTAGTCCATCCAAAACAGAAGAATTTGAAAGGCCTTTCATAACAAAGGTGACTATTGCCAAACAACGAATTGAAGATTTGCTTAGCAATATATTCTTGATTCCGCTTTGGGAAGAAGTTGAATCAAATTTGAGTACGGAAAGAGAAGAAGACTCAGAAGACGAAGATTCGAATAAAGACAATGAAATACTAGATAAGAAATTCAATATATACCTGCCTGCAAATAGCGTAAATGCTAGAATAAAAGCAATAGTAAGGGAATGTGGAATTGAATATCGCGATATAGCAAACTATCTGCTAGAGAAGATAAGTCAACGCCTTGACGCTTTTCTTAATCGATATGAAATAGGCTTCAAGAAGTATGAGCGTCTAATGTCAATAGAGAATATGGATAAGAACAAGGTTGAAGTTCATGCACAACGAGTACAAAGGAAACTTACGAGTTATCTTGTATCTCTGATTGATGTGGCATTCTTCGTGTTCAACAGCAACAGGCAGGTAAATACAACTTTGAAATTACAGAAGATAATGAATTCTATCGTTATATATGGAAAACGGCATGGCGATTTCAAAGTTAATCCAAAGGTTAGATTTCAAACTATAAGTAAGGATATTATCTTTAAAAAGATTCAAGATGAAATAGCTTTGGTGCTTGCAACAACAGATTCACATCGAAATACCTTACATGAAAGCCTCTATCTGTTAATATTAGCCAAAGAATTAGGCCATGCATATCTACTTGCACCAGAAGTTATTGAATCATTCATTGCTAAAAGCGAACTGCAATATAACCTTTTCGCATGTATTATATTATTGTATTACTATGCGAATCACAAGCGCTATGATGCACAAAAGAGTTTATTGAAAAACGAGATTTTAAAAAAGTATCGGCTTGTTGCGGAATCAGAGCGCAAACGTAATTCGGAACTCACGATTCTCACAGCGGATATGATGACTTGTCCCTTTGTGGATGATGCATACAAGCAAAGCCTTCTTACATTGATTGGCATTACTGAGACGAAAGACCAGCAGATGATAATGCGCTTCGCCAAGAAGCAAAAGTACATTTTCACACGCTGGACAATGTTTAATTTGAATAAAGAATTACAGGCAAAGATTTCACAGGAGGTATATTCGTAGCTTCTGTAACAGCTGTTGGTCCAACTACACTTTCACACACATAACCTTCAAGCTAGCCGAAACAACGCAGGAAGTTACGTTTTCCAAAATGGTTGGTTAGGATTGTACCGAATGTGAAATCTTGCCTTTCTTCAAACTTTGCCCTGTGGATGTGTGCGTCCAAGTACCACATTATATGGGGAACTGTATATTACAATTATGGCGGCTATCACTTCATAAAGAAATTGATGGTCGCCATAATTCTTGCATCTATAACTCGTTTATTCTCACATCGGCTTTATCATTGATTCAATGAATGCGATTTCTTCTTTGGTCAGATTATATTTTGCATAGAGTTGTTGGTCAATTTCGGGAACACTTTTTTCCCAATCAATATCTGACTTATCCGTAAAATTTTGCAATGGAACAAATCGAAAATTGTTGCGCGAAATATTCATTGACACTAATGATTGCAACAATAAAAACCTTAAGAATCTAGTCCTAAGATACAGCATTAAATTATTGGCTTGAATTCTTGAATAAAATTCACCAATTACAAGATAAGAATCTGTTGAAACTTCTTTTGGAGAAGCAACTTGTAACGTGGCTATGACTTTAACTTGGCCTTCTTCATTAGTTTCTCCTAGATGCCCACTCAAAACTTTACCCATCAAAACCTTATATTTATCAACGAGATTTTGATTTGTCGTAATATCACAATTACGTAAGCATCCGATAAAATACACATTGTAAAGGCCTCCACTCTTCCGTTACTTTGCCAATAAAAAAGCCATGAAACGAATAATGAGTAAAGAAGAGTTCCTGTCTGTTTATGAAAGACAACAGGCCAGTGGCCTGACCATAAAAGATTTCTGTGAGAATGAGTCCTATTCATCCTCCTGTTTCCATTATTGGAAGAAGAAATTCGGCCTGAGCCGTACTTACACCAGCCATCCGGACAAGCTTCCCGATGATACGTTCATTCCATTGGATCTTCGTCGCAGGGGCAATCTCCCGTCAGGCGCGGGTGGCGACGTAATGATAGAGCTTCCTTCCGGAATCAGGATCCACCTTGACAGCCATGGGAACCCTGAACTGACATTTGGATTGATACACAAATTATGCGGCCATGTTCTGTCTGAATGATACCATGCGCTATTTCCTGTGTCCCGGAAAGACGGACATGCGCAAGGGGATCAATTCTCTGTGCGGAGTGGTTCACGACCGGATGGGACATGACGTCCGTCTGGGCGATGTCTTCATCTTCATAAACAGAAGCAGGACCACCATGAAGCTCCTCCATGCTGAGGACGGCGGCATGGTATTGTATGTGAAACGTCTGGAAGAGGGCACGTTCCGGCTGCCGGCCTATGACAGCCGAAGCAGGTCTTATCCGATGGAATGGCGCGACCTGGTCATGATGGTGGAAGGAATCAGTGACAATCCGAACGAGAGGCTGAAAAGGTTGAAAGCCAGTAGAAAGGATGGCTTCTATTGAAAGTATTTTCATGTATCCGGTTGCGTATCTGCCGAAAAATCAGTATCTTTACATCATATAAAGAGATAGAAACGGATGATTCAGCAGGATACAATGGAACAGATAATCAGGAGTCAGCAGGAGCAGATAGCCGGTCTCCTGGAGACTAACCGTTCCCTTGTTGAATCCAACGGGAAACTGCTGGAACAGACGGATGCGCTGCAACAGAAGATACAGGAACTGCTTTCACAGATAGCATGGCTGAACCGTCAGCTTTTCGGGCGGAGAAGTGAAAAGCTGGCAGCCCTGGATCCCAACCAGCTCTCCCTGTTCGATCCCGTTCCTGCAACCGGACAGAGTGAAGACATCCGGGAAGAGGACAGCAGCGCAGCGGTTCCTTCAAAAGCAAAGCCCGATGGAAAGAAGAAGGAATCCCGGCGTAACCGCGAACTCCTGGAGGGACTGCCGGTAGTTGAAGTGGTGATTGAACCCGACCGGGTGGATTTGGACCGTTACAGACGGATTGGCGAGGAACGTACACGTACGCTGGAATTTGAACCGGGCAGGCTGTATGTAAAGGAGACTGTCCGTCCCAAATATGGACTGAAAGACAACCTGAGTCTTCCCAGGGAAGGTGAAAGCGGCGTAATCATTGCTCCGCTTCCACCTTCTCCTGTTTACAAATGTCTGGCCGGTTCCACCATGCTGGCCGAAATGCTCCTGCAGAAATACGAATATCACGTTCCATTCTACAGGCAGGTCAAGGAGTTCCGCCATCTGGGTATCCGTCTTTCCGAAAGCACACTGAGCGGCTGGTTCAAGCCTGTGTGTGAACTGCTGAGACCACTTTATGACGAGCTGGTACGGCTGGTTGTCGGCTGCGGATATGTTCAGGCGGACGAGACCACCATAAGGGTGATCAGCAAGGGAAAGGGGAAGGCCGACAAGGAGTATCTGTGGATGGTCAGGGCGGTCATGGAAAAGCTGGTCATCTTCCATTACGATGACGGCTCCCGTTCGGGACAGACTATAAGGAAACTTCTGAAAGACTTCAAGGGATATCTGCAGAGTGACGGTTACAGTGCCTACAATGTATTTGAAGGTACTGAAGGAGTGTGCCTCATAGCCTGCCTGGCCCATATCAGACGTCATTTTGAGACGGCTCTGGAGGAGAACAGAAGTCTGGCAGAACATGCCTTGAAAACAATACAGGAAATATATCGCATAGAACACTTTGCCGACTCCCGGGAATATACGGCGGAAGAACGGCGTGAACTGCGGCTCTGTCAGTCCGTCCCCCTGTTGGATTCCTTTGAGAAATGGATGGAAGGCACATATGTCAAGGTTCCGCCCAAAAGCCGGATGGGACAGGCCATTTCCTATGCGTATCCGTTATGGCCAAGAATGAAGGCCTTCCTCAAGGACGGCAATATAAAGATAGACAATAATCTGGCTGAAAATGCGATACGTCCTCTGACGCTCTCAAGAAAGAACTTCCTCTTCTGCGGGAATCATGAGGCCGCGGAAAATACAGCGGTCATCTGTTCACTGCTTGCCACCTGCAAGGCACAGGAAGTCAATCCAAGAGAATGGCTGAACGATGTCATTGCCAGACTTCCATACTATCAGGAAAAAGATTCCGGCAAAGATATCCGGGAACTGCTTCCGGATGTCTGGAAGTTGAAGAAGTCCAACGAAAATCCAATTGAAGTCTAATAGAGGTACAATAGAATAGCAAACTCTTCTTATCAACTTTATATTCGTTGATAAGAAGAGTTTGTTGTTTTATGAATCTACAATGTGTACTTTATCGGATGCTTACACAATTACGAAGATAACCAATACCTTTACTGGAATAAACTTTTATATCAGTATCCTCATCCGATCCCGATTTCCCTCTTATAGAAGAATCCAAATTAAACGGATTTCTTGCGAAAACTAAATCTGAAAGGACATTATCTGTGTGTACCTTCTTTATAATAGGAAGTGCCCTATTATATCTAACAAAAACGTCAAATTCGTTAAGAACACGCATGGAAGTGATTGCTTTTCCATTTACAACATTTGAAAACAAACAATCGCCAACATAAGTTTTATCTCTAAGAAAATAGCAAACACCACCACTAATATTCGCTGTAGGAAAACAATCTTTAGGATTTGGATAATCAGTTATGGAACACAAATTTCTATCATTTAACATACTTATTCTGAAATCATCCAATCCTTTACCTCCAGCATACCACCTTGCAGGCATAATCATTGAAATATACTGAGAATCTATCTTTTTAGCGATTTCTACAAAGAAATTATATATTGTAATGGCACTTGTTCCCGCACCTCCTCCGTCCATAACCTGATACGGTGGATTGCCCACTATCGCATTGAATTTCACGTTTTTTATTCCTGTTCTTTCTGAAACAAATTTATCGACTTGCTTGATAAAATGCTCCGGCTTGTTCTTGATTTGATTGATTAAGTCCTCGAAGTATCGGGTGTTTACCTTTGCTTTGCGGAAGCCAATGAGGGTGCGTTTGGTGATGCTCTTGGCCATCGGAGTTTTGCAGATGACGAAGATGGTTTCGGCTATCACCTTGTCCCAAATGCGCTGCTCGTCCTCAATGCTTGACACCGCAAACAGGGATTCCTTTACCCTTGCGCGGTAAATGCTGTATGCCATGTAAAGCGGATACAGACCGGACTTGGAATTGATTTCGAGGATGCGGGAATCCGGGGAGAATACGTTGGCAGTCACTTCGCCATGGTCAATGAAACGCGGTTCGGACAGCGTGGTTTCATAGCCTTTTTCATAGAAGTTGTAGCCGCCTAAGCAATCGCCGAGGTGCATATTCACCACACGCCACGGAGTAAGCACCGTTTCCCTGTCTGGATTTCGGAACGTACTGAAAATATCCGTGATACGTTCGATACGTTCCTCTACTCTGAGTTTGTCCGCTGCACGAGCCATAGCACGGATGCGCTTGCCTGCCGCACAGAATATTTCCGGGTCGTAGTACTTCTTGATGCTGTTAAACTTTTGCTTGGTCACGCCCTTGGGCATAAACTCCTCCCACGATTGCGGGTCAATGAGTGAGGCGAAGTTGTCAATGGTTATCTCTTGGTTTTCATCACTCAATTCCGCACCGTAGATAAGCAAAGGCATTCGGATGGAGATACCCCTAAGAATGGAAATCGCCGCCTCGCGATTGTTCTTCTTCTTTTTCAGTTCTTCAAGGCGTTTCTTCTCTTCTTCCGTCAAAGGTTGCTTGTCCTTGCCCCGCTTCTTGGATTTCTTCTCAAGGTCATCGAGTTCCTCGTACTGTTCATCCGTCAGCCCTTGGTTGTTGATGTCCACCTGATTGGTCTTGGGCATGGCTTTTGTCTGTCCGATAATCTTTTTCAGATCGTCAAATTCCTGCAATTCCAAGTCGTTCAGCTTCATCAACTCGTCATTATACAGGCTTCTGTCCTCAAAACCGTTGCGGACAACCCTTTCCACATAAACCCTCTTGAGCTGTTCCAACATCTTGGGTACATCGAACTGGCTCATCTTGGAGCCTTCGATGGAGATAATCGGACAGAAGTTCAGGAACTCACCCATAATCTTGCGGTCATTGCCACTGGTTTTTCCTGCCTTGGATGAAATCTTCGCTGTTTCGGCTATGACTTTCAAAGTCCTATCCGGTGCGAAATCAAACACATAACATTGTTCCTTGACACGTCCATTGATGGTGGCAGGTGTCTGCACACGGAAAATGGTCTGCATATAACTTGATGCAGCGGTATTATAAGAGCCGGACAACATGAACACGCCCGTCCATGCTTTGACACTTACACCAGTTGTCAATCGTCCGCAGGACAAGGTAATAGTACGTGTGGTAACCGGATCTTTGCCGATAGCTTCTTCCACTGCTGCCAGTGCGTCCTTGCTTTCTTCGTCCTCGTCACCATCTCCCGCCACATTCACCACCTTGAAATGCTGGAATACAGGATGTGATTGTAGTAAAGCACTCATGGCACGAGCCTCCTTCACACCCGGCAACATCCATAGCGTATGACGGAAGATGTTGCGGTATTCCTCGTTGGCAAACGGATAGCAACTGTCCTTATCCTCCTTGGAGATAAGATTCAAAAATGCCTTCACATCTTTTTCGTGGATGAAAGTTCCGTTATCATTGACCCGGAAAAACTCGCGGAAGTTGAAAGCAACATCTTCATCCACGAACTCATGGAGCAACCGCCCGAGGTCGTATGTATAGATGTTCATCGTAGGTAGAGAGGCGTATGGATTCGGATCACCGAAATGAGTCAAATCCCATGAAGCCTTTGCCCGTTGCTCCATCACATAGTCCCAGGTGTAAATCTCGTCCTCCTTGAAGTCGTCCAACAGATTGAACGGAGTACCGGAAAGTCGCAATATCTTGGTATTTGCTTTTGTCAGTTCCTGCATGACAGCCTTGCCGAGTTCCGTCTGTGTCCCTTCGTGCGCCTCGTCCACGATGATGCAATCCCAAGCGGTGGCAAACACCTCATTGTTCTTGTCGAAGTTGCCGCCCACAAGTTCAGAACCGCGCAAATCCTGCATGGAAGCGAAATAGACATATTGGCATTTGCCCTGTTTTGCTCTCGTTTCAAGCGATGTATGGCTGTCACCGTTGTTCTTTGAGCCGTATGCAAAACAGGGACAGTCATAGAATATCTTGCCGAAATCCTCGAACCAGCCACTGTCCACCACGGGGCGATGGGTAAGAATTAAAGTGCGGCTGAAATCCATATCTTTCACCACCTGCAAGGCGGACAACGTCTTGCCGAAACGCATCTTGGCGTTCCAAAGCATCTGGTTGCTTTTCCTGAATTGCTTCTTTGTCTTTTCAATGGCTTCGCGTTGTTCGGGACGGAACACAATAGGTATCTGGTCGTGTGAAACTTCGGCGGAAGAGAGCGATTCCCGTCCCTCCTTTACGGCAACTATTGCCCGTTTAACAGTCTCAAGGTCGGTAATAAACCACTCGTTGGCTTTGTTCTCGGTATCGAATATCTTTTTCCTAATGCCGGAACGTTCCAGAACGCTATGCACTTCCTTGTCGTTGAAAGAGCACAAGCCCTTTTTGCTGTTGTATATCGTCAGTTCCGTATATAAGAGGTCGTATGCGATACCAGCCGTCTGCGTATATTGGTTGATGCGTTTCTTCGCGGACTCGTTGAGAGCCTTGCTGTTCGGAGCAAGACCGAAAACATTGTCATTGTCACAAGTGGCCTCGCCCACTTTCAGGCATCCCCTGTGCGCGGCATCATTGATGCGGAACACATATATCAGCTTTAATTTCAGTGAAGAAGAGAATTTCATACTGCACTATCTTATAAGGTCGATAAATCGGATTCGTTTTCCCTGCTTTCCCGTTTCGGGGTCTTTGGCCCGCCAGTCCTTGATTTGGCAATAGATGCCGTTGTGCCTGCGGATGTCATCTTTCTGACAGCCTTCGCATTGACTGACTTCTTCCCTTGTCCCGAACAAATCAGCAACAACAGTCCGGCGTTCACCGCAGCTGTTCGGGATGACACCTTTAAGCCCGTCCATCTGCCAGACGTTCCATGAAATGATGTAGGCGATATAATTGATGGATTTCAATAAGGGTCGCTTGCCGAACTTTTGTTGATAGTATTCGATAAAGGAGATAAGCATGGATTCACGGGCAATCAGCAAATTGTCACCTTGCCATTCGTAGGCGTAAATACTTTTGTATGCTTCTTGTGCCCATTCTAACCATTCTCCGGAAGTTTCCGTGTTTTCGCCAACTACCCGCAACTTGCGGTCAAGCAAGCCGATGCGTTCCTCAATAGGAATGGTCTCTCCCGTTGTGGTGTCATAGCGACTGACGATATAAGGGGCTTCCCCGCAGGTTATCTCCAGCCGGTTGTCACGTACATAGTCTTTCCAAGTCTTACCTTCCGGGAATTGAATTTTCTCTGAGTTGGGTCTCCACCGATGACAACCCTGTTCGTCGGTGTACTCCGTATTGAACACATCCTTTCTTCCAAACCATGCTTCATCTATCAGGTTGTTCTGCGCATTGCATATCCATGACGGAGTGAACACCTCTGCCATTTCTCGTGAACGTGCGGTTTGGGTGTCACGACTTTTGAGGATACGCGGCATGATGACATGCCCGTTATCTCCGGTAATAAGACAGGGAAGAATTGGCGAATCATATTGATACCCTTCGCCCAGATATTCATAATCCGAAGTAGCCCAAAAGATATTGCGCTGAATATCCTCCTTGCTCGTTGTATGGTCTTTGAGCAGGATATTCAACAGTTCGGGCGAGAGCCGAAAGATACTATCTTCCAATATGTCAACTTCAACGGGCATTTTATTTCAAGTTTACGCCCGTCTCTTATAGAAATAAGGGAAAAAGGTTCTTCTCTTACCAAGAGACGGATAAGTTGCCTTATTCCATTGATATTGAGTTGTATTTTTCCCTCTTTATGGATAATTTTGCAAAACATCCGATATTCCTCGCAAAACAAAAGCATGGCAATAAGTAAGATTTTCAGCGTTTTATATCCTAAGAATCATTATTTTGCGTAATTTTGCATTGTAATATCCGTCTCTTGGTAAGCGTTGGACTGATTCGCAAAACATTCACGACTTTACAGCAAATCCAGTATCTTCTTATTGGCTTTATCCACCACTGTAGTATCTAATGATGCAAGATAAATCTGCGTGGTGTTCTCGGAATCATGCCCCATTCCTTCACTGATGACAGAGATAGGCACATTACGGCTCTTGGCAACACTTGCCCATGAATGTCGTCCGACATACATTGTCAAGGGTATCGGCAAATCCAGCTGCTTTCCGATTTTCTTCAGCAAATGGTTTACACGATGAAGTTCGTTGGTATATTGCTTCCGATAATCTTCATCACGTTTTGTAATAATTGGCAGCAGGTACTCAGTTTCGTTTACCGGATATTTATCAAGAATCCCTTGCATACACTTTTCCCATTTGATGAACAACTGTTGTCCCGTCTTACGTCTGCGATAAGAAAGAATCCCGTTCTGCAAATCCTTCTTCCTCAAATAAGCCATATCAATGAACGACATTCCTCTTGTATAGAAACAGAACAGGAACATATCACGCGCATAATCAAGATTGGGTGTCAATGACAAGTCCAACCCTTTGATGCGTTTAAGGTCATTGAGTGATAAGGCTCGCTTCATTGTTTTCTCCACTCCCGTATAGACGGACTTGAACGGATTCCGTTGTTCGGTCAATCCGTCTTCCACCGCACGGTTATAAACCGCTTTCAGGATACGCATATAAAAGGATATGGTATTGGGCGTATTTCCCCTGCCTTTCAAATAAGCCTCGTACTCAGCAAACAAATCTGCATTAAGCTGGTCAAACAAGACCTCCTTGTCATTCATAAAACCGCTGAAACGCCTGAGAGCGGCAGTGTAGGTTTCCGAAGTACGTATCTTCCCCAAGCGTTTCAGCCTTGCTATCTGCTGGCTGATGTAAGCGTTGAACGATAATTCTTGCCTGTTGTCGTGAAAGCGCATGACTATATCATCCGTCACAAATGTGCCGGACTGGGATAACGCATGTATAATCTTGTTCAGCCTGTCCTTGTCCCACTTGATGCGTGAACCGATTGAAAGTAGATAGTTGTTCCGCTCTTGTCCTGTTGATATATGATGTAAGACAACCGTTTCGGAATGGCGGTCCCATTCCGAAACGAAAAGTTTATACTCGGTGTTTATCTGCCTGACCACACGGTTGTGAATTACTTGATAGTAGATTGTACCCTCCTTGCCGCCTATGGTGGATGGGCGAAACTTGACCTTGACCGATGCCATATCAATCGGATTTTGATTTGATACTCTCCTGCATCAGGCTGTCGGAAACCGCTTTCAGGGATGTTTCATACCCATCAGCCTGCTTCCGTATCCACTCAATGGCCTTCTCGTCTCGGTGGATGTCAAACACCTTGTTCAACCAAAGCAAATCATTGGCATCACATCCACCCCAAGAGCGGATAGCACGGAACCTCAACGCATCATCGGAATACTTCCTATTGGACTGCCATTGCGAGATATTGCCCCACAGGGATAAGACACATGCCACACCCAATCCCACAACGAAAGAAAAAACCTTGCTTGACTTGATGTCAAAACTATGCCGGTGGATATGCTCCTGCGGTTGTGGCTCTTGTTGCACACCTTGTTCATCCTGCGACTTCTCGATTGTATCAAGGTGATGCAGTATCAGGGTGGAAATCTGTGCGTAAGCCTTCCAGTGCTTATCCAACAAGCCCTTAATTTCTCCAGACTGAGCTTTTGCCGTTTCCACAATAGCCTCCTTAATTGGAGATAAATCCGGTTCATTATTTTCTATTTGTGGTTGTTGTCCTGCCACCTTGGGCAATGCTTCCAGCTTGCCATTTATGCCTTTTAAGGCGGTCTTGATTTCCTCAAAGAGGATGAATACATTGTTGTCTGCCATGATTACCAGTTGATTTTACGTTGTTTCTTCTTTTTCTTGTTTTTCAGATATGGGTCGTATGGCTGTTGTTCCTCCGGCATATTGCTTGGAGAAAACAAGCCTAATGAGCCATTGATAAGTTCGCCGCCGACACTTGAAATCGGGCTTATTTCTTCCCGATTAGTCTGCGGTTGCGGTTGTATCTGCCGTTCCTCGTAATTGTTACGGTTCAATACCGCATCAATCTTGGAGTAACTGAATTGCCTGTCCACCTTTGAACCATTGAAACGATAGCCGTTCATCGTAAAGATGGCACCTTGAATTTCAGTCGTCTGTCCCTTATATTTGAACTGCACATCTACGCCTTGCCGTTCTAATCTTTCAAGCAGGGTATTCCAAACCTTGCATCTGCTGACCTCCGTCTTCAAGATTTGGTACAACTCATACCTCGTCTTATCCGGCTCACGCAATCGGTCTGTCTTCACCTGCTCCTTACCATTGGCAAAATGAAGTCCGTATTTCTTGGTCAGTTCCTTGCAAATACGCTCGCTACGAAAACGGTCGTTCCTGTCGGATATGGTCTTACCGTTATTGTCGATGCGGTTGAAAGCGATATGCACGTGCGGATGCTCTTTGTCAAAGTGCCGCCCGATGATGTACTGCGTGTCCTTGATACCCATGCGTTCCATATATTCCCGGGCAATCTGCGTCATGACCACATTGTTCAGTCGTGGCGCATCTTCCTTTGAGAAGCTCAAAGCGATATGCCCGACAGCCTTTGTCACTCTCGGATTCATTTGTGCCTGCCCGATAAATCCTTGTGCTATCGTGTCATTATTTTCCAGAAATAAGCCGTCTGAATCTATGATTTGAGTACCTTGCTCATCGTTCAGAATGTAATAAACTACACCCTTGAAGTCCGAGCCTTTCATAATTTTTGCTATCATAGGCGTATCCGATTTACAAGATTGTCTATCTCAATCATCAGTGTGCGGCAGGGAATAAACACGGAGGCGTACCCTTCCGCATTCGCTTTCCGTGCCAGTTGGTTCAAGTTGTTCGCCATACCGCAGAGTTTGCGGATAAGGTCGCCATGCTCTTTCGAGAGCCGTTCCTTTACACCGCCCTCTGTGATGCAACCCCGAATGAACTCGCTGGCAGAAACACCTGCTGACTTTGCTTTGGATTTCAACAGATAGTAATCCTCTGTTGCCATCTTCACCGTGACACGGTATTTCAGTTTCTCCGTGGCTTCTTTAACGGGACGACCTCCCTTGTTGGCTCGCTCTCGTTTATTGCCTTTTACATTGTTCTTTCTTTTTCCGTTGTCCATAAACATCTGTTTTTTGTTTAATCACTGATTATAATAATTGTACATAAGATAGACCAACGGGATGTGGCTTCCCTGCGAGTTTTGGAGCGGGGCAAGTGGTTTCGGTCTGCCCGAAACATAAACTTGCCCCTCCAAACTTCGTTACAAGTGATTTAGAGCAACCCTGAAAGATGCCCTAAAGACACTCGATTGGTCTTGTCTTAATTCCTACAATTTACGCCATTGCTCGATGTCTTCCCCGTAGGCTTCCATGTGCTGACGGGCGAGGTTCTCAATAAGCCCTGATACGCTCATGCCACGTCCACCAAGGCGGCGCACAATCTCGTCCAACCTGTCACGAACCTCCCCACTGACAAACACGGGCTTGCGGTCGGCAATCTTGGGCACTCGCAGATAGGTGGCACGGTATTCGTCCAATGACAGTCTGCGCTGTTTGCTGCTGATACGTCTGGCGACAGTTCGTTCCACGGTAACGTTATCCGCCTCTGTTTCTCTTGCCTCATTGTCTGACCCTGCGCTTGTTTCCGGCTCAGTTACCTGTTCTGCGGATGTGTCCGGCTCATCCAATATAGGAAAGAGATTGCCTGCTTCCACAACAGGTTCTTGTTCTGCTACGGAAGAACTCTCTTCCGGTTCGTGTTTGGGCATGGAAGGCATATAGTCTTCCAACTTGAAGTTCTTGAACGCTTCATCGTTCTCAATGTTTTTGGATTTCTTGCTCATTGTTGTTTCTTTTTAAAGTGAATACTTGTTGGTCTGTATGCGCATAGTTGACCGTTTGTCGGGAGCAAAGTAAGAGGCTTTAGTTCAGTCAGTCAAGTACTTGGATTCTGTTAGGCAATTTTGTGTAGTTTTGCCTTATGGCGGTATGAACAATGGTGCAGACTTCTTCGATTTGCCGGATATGAATCACAGGAAGAACAAAGATGTATTTACGGGTAAATTTGAATTAAGCCCTTATTTTGTTCTTGGCATTCTTGCTAAAATCCCCAATTAAGATGATAATGATAAATAGTACCCCGGACAACCTATGCCATACCGGTGCCACATGCTTCCACTTTTAGAAAATCCATTGTCGGAGAACTGATTATATATTCCTTTGCGGCAAAAGAAACAATAACAGCAAAGAATAACGTATATGGAAATCGTATCTATCGAAAGAAAAACATTTGAGGCGATGGTCGCCAAGTTCGACCGCTTCGTTCACCGTATGGAAGCAATCTGCCAGCGGCACGGCGAAAAGAGAATAAGTGAGTGGATGGACAATCAGGACGTGTGCCGGATGCTGAACATCAGTCCCCGCACGTTGCAGACTCTGCGGGACAACGGTACGCTTGCCTACTCACAAATAAACCATAAGACGTATTACCGTCCCGAAGATGTGCAGCGTATCGTTTCCGTTGTGGAGGATAGACGAAAAGAAGCGAGATTCAAAGGACGGACGATATAATCTCAGTGCAATAAATAAAGTATAATAACAATACCCACTAAATTTAAAGTAACATGAACGAATTGATTAACAAAGACAACGAGTGGATAATCCACTTCATGGGCAGCCTTGACCGTCTGTTGGACAACTACGAGCGTCTGACTGCCAACTACCGCCCGACATTGGGTGGAGAACGTTTCTTCACAGACAAAGAGGTATCGGCACGGTTGAAAGTGAGCCGAAGAACACTTCAAGATTACCGCAATGAAGGACGGATAGCCTATATCCAATTGGGCGGTAAAATCCTTTACCGTGAATCGGACATCGAAAGGATGCTGAATGATGGCTACCGTTCCGCTTACCGACAAACGGCAGTCTGATTTTCTTGAAGGAGCGCAGTTTGCCGTCTGCCCTATAAATTGCAGAAACAGTGGACTTGACAGCAAAAAGAAAAAGGAACGGTTTACGGATGAAGCATCAAGATTCCGCTTCGTCTGTTAGCCGTTCCTTTTCTTTGTCTTCTGATTCCCCGTCAGTCGCTTGTTTCCGTTGCCGGATGCCTTTCGAGCGTATGGTCGGCAGAGGCAAGGTTTTCGGGCTGAATACGCTCCGCAGGAGGAAGATTCTGCCCGAAACGGCTTTGCCGCCTGACCTTGCCACTGCCATCAGTGCCATGCGCTACCTTTGCATCCGAGCATCGGGAACAGGTGACTGATGGGATGAACCTCAACTATACCATAGGTTGCTTCCTCTGCCACAGGATACAAACAATGTTATTGAGTTCTCTTTCTTGATGGCGTAGATTTCATTTATCACAAACCCTCTGAACAAGATACTTTCTCTACTGCATATCCTGAATGCAATGGCTATAACCATTTCAAGATTATAAACATCATAACTGATACCATCTGGTTGCTTGATATATTTCATCGTATCACATTCGTTTAACTCCTTATTCCTATATATAGCATGAATCGCTTTACGGATGTCACAAGAGAATACTCCAAACAGGTCGGCGATTTCGAATTGTGTCATCCATACGGGTGCGGTCGGAATAGTGACCATACCCGCTTCACTGATTGTGATTATACCTCTATCCATAATATATTGCATTGACATTGTTTAGTTACTTTTGTTTGTCTTTTCGCCGGTAGATTGTTTCTTCCGGCGTTCCATCAGTTTGTCCATATCCTTTGAGATTTTGTCATCGGTTATACGTGCATATCCCTGTGTCGTCCGAATATTGGAGTGCCCCATCATCTTGGCGATACTCTCTATCGGTATATCCGCTGAAATAAGGAAAGTTCCGAAACTATGTCGGCTTTGGTGGTAGGACAAGTTATCCTCTTTGCCTATGATTACACCTAACTCATGAATTTCAAACCACAAGGCGTCACGGTTAGGAAGCGGAAATACGGGCTGTTCGTCATTGACCGTGTTGTACAGCGACAATATCTGTTCCGCTATGGGATGCAGGGGTATGAACGCTTCCACCTTTGTCTTCTTGCGGTTGATACGGATATACCGTCTGCCCTCCGCATTCATCCCGATGTGGTGGGGATGCAACAACTGTATATCCACATACGCCAATCCCGTCAGACAGGAGAATATGAAAGCCCGTCTCGCCAACTCCAGCCTGTTGTCATACATCGGGGTGGAAAGTATCTTCTTGAACTCATCGCGGCTGATGTATCTGTGCTTTGCCTCCGGTTTGGTTTCATATTCCAACTCCTCGCAGGGATTCACTCGGATTATCTCCTTATCGACCGCCAGATACAACAGGCGGTTCAACCATCGCAGACAATGGTTGGTCTGAGATGCCCCGAAGTTCTTGCATCTTTTCAGATATGACTTATAAGATTTGCCGAAGTCCTCTG